>Ga0065707_10082464_pt1 | contig 14849 bp, 12 predicted proteins | sample SwiRhicommuniRL3_FD_59094 | JGI IMG/M metagenome (GOLD analysis project Ga0065707, IMG submission 59094) | Switchgrass rhizosphere bacterial communities from Rose Lake, Michigan, USA - RL3 v2 (version 2) | ecosystem: Host-associated > Plants > Roots > Rhizosphere > Soil | place: East Lansing...
CCGCCACTGTCGCCATTGCCAGTGTGCGTTCCGAGCTCGACGAATATGCTGGGACTAACTTCTCGGATTTTCCGTGCATTCCCAAGACAAGAATTGCCTGTTTATCAAGCTCTTTACATAGCTTATCGGAGGAGTACGGGTTTACGCACGAAATCAAAGAACGGCTCGTATTCATTCAACCCAAGCTGCTCCGGATCTACATCCGGAAGGATTTCGGCATGAGGGACAAGCCGTCCAGAAAATCCTGCCTCGTGAAAGAGCCGCTCGATATCCAGTCCGAACAATCGAACGTGGTCTTCCTGGCCGTAGAAGAACAGTCGATCCTCGGTCGACTGCAGGAGCGGATCTTCAAGTGTGCGTGTAAGGCGACGGGCGAACGGCGTCTGGGAAATGAAACGTCCGCCAGGTTTGAGGACTCGGTGGACCTCGCCTAGTGCGGCCCAGACGTCGTCAACGTGCTCCAGCACGTGATTGCAAATGACGAGATCGAATGTTTCGTTGGGAAAGGGAATGCTCTGGACGTCTATCCGCTGCACCGAGTCGTCCACGGGAGCCAGGTCGCCCATGACATACAGGGACAGGTCGCAGCCGCGAATGTAATCCCGAAACCGGCCTTCCGGCGCCAGGTGCAGAACCGAGCCTTTTCGAATCGACTCCAGGATGCGAAGCCGCTCGAGAAAAAGGCGAAGGTGGCGTTCACGATCGATGGACGAGCAATGGGGGCACCAGAAGCGCTCCACGTTGGACCCTACGGTCTCTAGCCGAATGAGAAAGGGCGACTGATCAGCCGCTCTGATGCGGAACGGTAGCCAAGCTTCGACGTCATTGCGACAGAACACACAAAAATGCATGGACGGCATCAGCGGAAGACATCCTCGACTTGTTCGGCAGTCGGAAACCCCGGAGTAATCAACTCTTCGATCGGCTTGTAGATGTACGGGTGCGGCAGGCCGCGTTCGACAAAGGTCCTTTCCTCTAAGTTGTTATACCGAAAATGAGACGACCACCGGACGCAATTTGTCACATTGGTCCCGGAGCGGTGGACGAGAAATGTCGAAAAGAACAGCGCGTCTCCCTTCTCGACTTCAATCGGCACGAACGTGGCAGGGTCGATCGACTCTGCGATGTGGCCGTAGCCGTCTGCCATATCAGCGGTGAAGAGACCGCGCCGATGGCTACCGGGAACGATCTCCAGCGCACCCAGAGCCTTGTCGATATCGACCAGCGGCACCCAGACGACCATCGAATCCAAGGAACCCTGCATGCTTCGCCAGTCCTGGTGTTGTGAGAGACGGTTATAGACTTCTTTCTTCGCCAGCCGCGGCGAGTTGAAGTACATCACAGGCCTGGTGCTGATGTTGGGAAGCTGGAGACCCAACTGCGTGAGCACGGCGACAATCCGATCATCCAGCGACAGACGGTGTAACGCGATCAAATGCTGCGCATGTTTGCCGCAGTTCGTGAACGCCTGAAGGTCGGCCCCGAACAAATCGAACATGCCTTGCTCGAACTGTCGCTCGGACAAGTCAGCGCTGTGGACGAGCCCGCAGCGCTGCATCTGGGAAATGAAAATCCGCTTGGCCCCGTCGCGGACACGGTCGATTTCGCCGTGATCGAAGAAGCCCTTCAGCAGCAGGTAACCATTTTCCTTGTAGGACTGGATATCAATCATGCTGGACCGCCCATAAATTTCCCCCCGTCGGCGTTGTCGCCTGTTGTCTCGCAATGCGGTAACCTCGATCTTTCAAGAAGTCCGCGAGACTGCGCACATTCCTCCGGCCGGCGTCGAGTTCGTGGTACTCCATGCGAATCTCGCGTATCCGTTCGAAGCAATTCGACGGGGTCCCGTAGAGGCTCTCGTATTCCGCGCCCTCGACGTCCATCTTCAGGACGTCGATGCGCGCGAGCGCGTTCGAGCCGATGATGCCGGCGATGGTCGTGCAGTCGACATTCGTCGAGGCCCGCTCGGACTGGTGGGCCGCCGCAACAAGGCTCGGAAAATGGAACCCGTTGCCGGCATCGAACAGCGTGCGGCGGTCGGAATCGCCTGCGACGGCGAGGTTGAAGCACTCGACGACCCCTTCCAGACCATTAAGCTGCACGTTCCTCTGCATGAGGTCGAAGTAGGCCGGCATCGGCTCGTATGCGTACAAGCGGCAGTTGCGCGTAGTGGTAGCCGCGTAAATCGAAAAGGCTCCGATATTGGCGCCGAGGTCGACGATGGTGGCGCCATCGGGAATCTCGCCGTAGTCCTGGCGGAGGAACACTTCGATAATCGGTACGTGATCGACGCCTCGCGCGATTCTCAGCCGAGCGCCGCTGCGGAACCGATAAGGAGCGGTAGGCGTGATCCCGAGCGCGTAGTTGTACATGAAGCTCGGCCAGTTCTCGAGGCTCCTCGCAACCAGCGGAGTGAGCATCAGGCGGCGGGCGATCTTGGACGCAGAACGGAAGTCTTCACCGGCCATTGAAAAGGGTCAGCGATGCTGCCGGTCGTCGTCTTCCAGCACAGCGTACCCGATACCTGTTTCACCGAAGCCGTTGCCGTTGTACAGCATGTGCTTGATGCCACCATGCTCGTAGACGAACGGGTACTCCATCATCAGGGAGTCCCAGCCTTCGTCGGATCGATCGATGCCGACGAGTGCATCGAGCCGCTTCCACTGCTTGCCATCGGTGGACTCTGCATAGCCAAGCCGATAGCTCTGGGTTTTGTCGGCACGATAGTCGACGCTTCCGCGGTAGCAATACCACATCCGATATAGCCCGTGCTCGGCGATCACGCACGGCCGCGCATTGGCTTCTCCCGCAAATCCATAGTCGATGCAGGTGACATTCGGCCTGTTCCACTCCCGTCCGTCTGCGGATTCGGCGTATTTGATCTGATACACCGGCTCGGGCTTGCCTCGTACTTCCAGAAAGCCGGTGCTCGACGCATACCAGAGCTTCCATTTGCCCTGATCGATGATGGCAAAGGGCGAGGCGCAGAAGAACGGCTCGAACCTGTTTCGATCGATGATCGGTCCTTCGAACACCCGCGTGAACGTTAGCCCCCCATCCTCGCTGACGGCGAGGCCCACAGCGTTTCTGTACGGGACGGTGACTCCCTGGTTCCACCCAATATAAAGGAGATACTTCCGTCCGTCTGCGTTCACGATGCACGAGGGCATCACTCCGCTGTCGTCGAACGCGCCCAGCCTGCCCAGATCGAGGACGGGACGGTCGTGGACGTAGATCACGTGCGAGGGGTTATCGGCATCGACGTCGATAAACGCGGTTCGCGTTCGTCCCTGCCGATCGCGCGGGCCGAAATAGACTCTCAGTACCTTGTCGTTCACCTTGTCGGCGACCGGCACGCAGGCGTGGTGGGCCATCCAGTCGTACTGATTCGCCGCGGCGAAGATGACGCCCTTCTTGATCCACCTCATGCCGCTCGCGCTCAGCCTTTCGACTTGTGGGAGAGGCTTCGAATCCGGTCGCTGCGAACACTCGCAGGCTCCGTGCCCGTGACCTGGTAGATCTGAAACTCCTTGGTATCCTTCGTGATCGTCGCCCCCATCCCGACAAGCGTGTCGTGGGCCACAACTGTTTCGTCCCTCACTGTGGAGTTCACGCCAAAAAAGCAGAATGGCTCAATGGTGCAGCAGCCCGAGATCACGACATGCGAGGTAATCATCACATGGTCGCCGATCGTGCTGTGGTGTCCGATGTGATTGCCGCTCCACATCACCACGTTGTTGCCAATTTTGACGAAGGGTTGAATGGTGTTGTCCTCGAGGATAAAGCAGTTGCTTCCGCACTCGAATCCGGGAAACGTCGTCGCTCTGGAGCTGACGTAACTGACGAGGTCGTAACCGCGCCGCAGGCTATCTTCGTATCGTTCGGCCCGAAGGTGGTTCATCTTCTTGAAGCTCATCGGGATGAACATATTGAACTCGTGCGGCGGGAACTGCTGCTCGAGCTCGTCGTACGGAACAACAGGCAGGCCTTTGTACTCAGTGCCCTTCATGTAGTCGCGATCGAGCGCAAAGGCCACGACGTCGTGTGGCGAGTCGTGTGACAGATAGAAATGCGCCAACTCGGCCCATTGTCCAGTTCCAAAAATAACGACTTTTGACATTCACGTCTCGCGGCGCACGGTAAATTCCCCACGACGATATGCAGGAAAATAGTCGCTCGGCGGATTCTGGTGCGCTTGAAGAATGGCCTGATATTTACTCTGATGGAAAATACGGCCGCACAAATAGGCCGTTCGCGTCCCGGTCGCCCATCCCCGTTTGAACCTCGTCAACCCTCCATCTTCATGGTCGACTGTGCCCGATCCCGCTCCGAGATTCAGCCAGCACGCTTCGCCGGCGAACGTCTGCAGCGCGTACCAGTGCAACGCGTATGACGCCATCAGCTCGTAGCCCAGCGCGTTGACCGCTGCCAGATGACTGTACACGACGCTTCCGTGCTGATACCACAGATGCGCCCCGACGGTTGTGCCTTGGTGGGTGGCGCGCATCATCACCAGACCTGGAACTTCGAACTGCGCGGCGAACGCCGACTTCGAGAAGGCCTTGATGCCGCGCACATCGTGTCGCGCGACCAGGTGCGAATAGAGCTCGACCCATTCATCGAGGAATCGCGCTGGCTCAGCGCATCTCTCCACGAAGACTCGCTCGAGCGCCTTGCGTGCATAGTAGCGATGATGCGAGGACACAATCGCATCGATCGGCCGGTCCAGCGCGGTGACGAAATGTCGCTTGAATGGGGCGACTCTCTCGCCAAAGCATCGTCGCAGACATTCTTCGTCGTAGGCGCCGAAAGGATCGGTGACCATCGAGAGGCATATCCACTCGCGGACGTCCTCGAGGTCGGCCTCGAGCCCGTCCCAATCTTGGCAGACGAACAGCGGATAGCAGCCCATCGCGTCACGTGCGGCGGAGTGTGGAATGTCCCGCTCCAACACCCATCCACCGCTCCGAGGGAGAAGGCGCGGCGTGCCGAAGTCGGCGAGCGATGCCGCGTACGATGGGTGCGCGTAGCCGGTTGACGAGGCCAATGCGGTCAAGGATGACGGCGCTGGAAGCGCAATTCGAGGGTAGTTTAGCAGCATCAGCGGCGTCATAACTGTTGCTGAACTCTGAGGGGATGCTTAGAATGGCAGTTCGATGCGAGAGAAGATCGTCCTCTTCACTGCCCCATTCGATCAAGGAGACATCCTCGAGGATTTCCTGGAGTGGCATCTCGACTTGGGCGTCGACTTGATCCTGGCCGTCGATCACGGATCGACGGACGGCAGCAGAGAGCTGCTCGATCGATATTCCAAAACTCATCCTGTCGTGTGGTTCCCCCTTCCGGAACGCGATCTCACGAAGTATTCGCCAGCAGACGAACTGGCGGTGCTCGCCCGCGATCGGTATCACGCAGACTGGATCATCCACTGCGATGTCGACGAGTTCCTCTGCACCAGGGGAGACGATCTCAGAACGATCCTGGCCGACGCCAAAGAGAAGGATCTCACGCTGCTGACCGTGCCGCGCCACGGAGTGACGGGCGCGCCACTTCAGGCCGGCCGGCGGGCCACGCAGACGCTGAACCTGCGAATCGATCGCCCGGTGGAGCCGACCTACGACGAGAAAATATCAGGAAATCTGCCGGTGCCTTTTCTTTTCGTGCAGATCGGTGGACACCTGATCGTTCGCGCGACCGCTCTGAAGGAGTACGGCTCCGGCGCAGAAATCGCAACCACTGCGTGGGGAAAGAGCGGAACGAGCGATCGGCTATATATCCTGCACTATGCGATTCGCGGCTTCGAATCGTTCCGCACGAAGGTGCAAAATACCGCGGCGTGCCTCGACGACAACAAGCACTTGGCACCCAGCTGGGGGTGGCACTGGCGTCGCTGGATACGCCTGCAAGAGGAAGGACGATTGAGGGAGGACTACGATCGGCAATTCGTTTCGCCGTTGCGCGCTCAGGAGCTGGTGCGGGAGGGAGTCTGCGTTGTTGACGATACCGTCGCGTCGTGGATCGCAAAGAAAGAGGGTATCGCTGAGGCTATCGAGGATCGATGAGCATGACCTCCCTCCCGGTGATGCGACCCAGGCTTCCAGAAGCCCAGTCTCTGCTGCCCTATTTACAACGCATCGATCATGCGCGCATCTATAGCAATTTCGGTCCTCTCTGTGACGAGCTTGAAGCGCGGCTCGAAGCGCATTTTCGGGTGCCCAATCACACGGTGACCACCGTTGTAAATGCAACACTGGGACTGGCACTAGCACTGACGGCTCAGGAAGCGCGACCAGGAACGCTCTGCGTGATTCCGGCATGGACCTTCGTCGCCTCGGCGCAGGCTGCCGTCATCGCAGGCCTCGTTCCCTTCTTTGTCGACGTGGATCGCGCAACCTGGGCGCTCGACCCGAATGCAGTCGCCGGTATCATCGAGCGCACGCCAGCAGAGGTTGGTGCCGTTATGCCCATCGTTCCGTTCGGGCGTCCAATCGACGTCGCGGCATGGGACGCTTTCCGCCGGAAAACGAGGCTGCCGGTGGTCATCGACGCAGCCGCCGGATTCGATTCGCTGCTGCCGACGGGCACGCCTGCAGTGGTCAGTCTGCACGCAACCAAGGCGCTTGGCTGCGGCGAAGGTAGCTTCGTTCTTTGCACCGATCCTTCCGTCATCCGCGGGATTCGCACCCGCGCAAATTTCGGGTTCGACGGCAAGCGGCAGGCGGTCGTACCCGCGCTCAACGCGAAATTGAGTGAGTATCATGCGGCCGTCGCAAACGCGGCCCTGGATGAATGGACTTCAGCCAGGGCGGACTGGCTGAGGGTCGGCCGTGCGTATCGCGACCGCCTCGCGGAGAATGCTGGCGTGCGGCTGCAGGCTGGATTCGGGGAGTCGTGGGTTTCTTCGGTATGCGTGCTCGACCTTGCGGGTCGCGATGCAGATTCGGTGGAAAGCACCCTGCGAAAAGCGGGCATCGAGACAAGACGCTGGTGGGGCGACGGTGCGCATGCGCAGCCGTCCACCCTTCAGTTCCCGAAAACCGCCCTCCCGATCACTGAGCGACTGGCAAGGTCAACGATTGCGGTGCCTCTATTCCGGGACATGACGATCGCGGACATCGAGCGGATCGTTGACTGCGTTCTCGAGACGCCGTCCGACCGTAGTGCCAGGATCGCGGAGCTCAACCACAGCGCGAAATAATGCAGTGACGTCCGGCGTTTCAATTGCCGGCCACGGGCTCCGAGGCAGTAAACGCGTCGCACTTGACGCTCCCGCTGATCTTTGCGCCCGATGCCGCCGTCACTTCGACCGCAAACGTCCCTCCTGCGCCCTCGGGGGCGAATCGCACACTGCCCGACCCTGTGGTCTGAGTCGCCTGCGGACCTTTAACGGTATTGACATCGTGTCTCTTGCCACCACTCTGCACTGAGAGCGTCACCATATCGCCACCACCTTTCAGGGGGCGCCAGAGGGTGAGATTCATGTTCTGGCCGGTGGCCTCGTGCTGAACCGACCATCGTTCCGCCGGCGTGTCGTAGATGCTCCCTTTCGCGAGGTGCTGACACACTCCCTGCCCCTTGAACGTGTACGGAACGCCATCCATTCGCAGTTCAATTGAAAGACCGACTTTCTGCTCCTGCGGGGCGGACCCTGGCGGGCGGCGTTGAGCGGCAACGGACATCGAGAGCATCACCGCGGTCATGGATAACAGTAGGATCGTTCGCATGAGTCACTTCATTTCCATTGGCGATGAGCCTATTACCCGTTTATCCCGTCGCGCGACGCCCGCGACCTGAACGTTCGTCGCGAGCGGGACGGTTTACCCTTCGATCGGCTTGTTGCCACGTCCGTTCGCAATACCCGCAGTAGAACGTGAGCACAGCTTCCCGTCCTTTCACAACAACCTCAAAGCGGACCAGCCCAACGCGCCGACAATGCAGGCAGGGCATCTTATCCATCGATGCACTCGAAAGCATACGACGAGCCAAACGCTTGCGTTAGACGGTATGAATTGTGCTTTTCGTTGCCGTGAACCCGGATCGGTCGGCAAGCTTTGTCCCGGAAGCACTTAACGTGAGGGGTGTGTTTTGCACGGCGCATGCTGCACCGTCGGTTGCCCGCATAAATCCGAATCGGAACGCACGTCGTTCAGATGTCGGGATATAGGCCGATATGTATGCCGCGACGACACGCGCGTGTAATTTCTGAAGACGGTTACGTGGGACAATCGTTGCACAACCCGCCAGGCATGCCGCAGGCATCCTCGACTCGATCCGCGGCAAGTGCGGACCTTGCTGCATCGCAGTCCAGTATGTAAGAGTTCCGGCGTCATGTTTTATGATGTCTCCCACATCCCGTTGCGCTTGCTCGCAGGTTTCTTTCGGGCCTGCCTGCGTTTCGTGAAATCACCCTGGACCAGGAACGCAGGCTGATCCTGGTCTGAGCCACGATGTCCTGCGGACGCCGCCGCTGCAAGCGACAACCGGCGGCGCCAAGGTAAGTCCAAGCGGCGACGGTATGCAGCGGCATTACTGCTGCCCCATCATCCCCTGCACCCACTCGCAGTTGCGTGTCTGAGCCAGTGTGATGACGCGCTCGCCACGCATCAGGTTCGGCAGGATTGGCATCATCACGTTGCCCATCTCCGCGATGCTCTGGACGTTTCGGGCCGCTTCAGCCTGCTGCACGGTCGCCTGCGCTTGCTGGCGAGCCATCCCTGCACCGCCGGTCATGGCCGAGAGGCCCGGCATGAGCGCCGACACCAGACCCGACATCAATCCCATCGTCATGCCGACCGCCATTTCGCCTTTGGCCGCCGCAGCCTTCGCATTCAACTCGTCCTGCTTCTCCTTCGACCAGGCCCCAAGCTTGATCGCGGCCGCTTGCATCGCCGGGTCCTGCGTGACGGAAACGAGCTCGGCGAGCAACGCGTCACACGAGAGCTTCTCGTCACCCTTCTTGCTCGCCTTCCTTTGCGCCTCGACCATCGCGGCCTGCATCTTCTGGTGCGGCTGCATCGAGTTCTGACTGGAAACGGGGCGAGCCGCAATCGCGACCAACACGAGCGCTAGAACGCATCGAGCCATCGTGCAACTCCGTTAAAACGGTGATTCTGCCGGACGTTTAGCGAGGTTGGTCCGAGTATCACCTGTGCTCGCCGAACCGGTCAATAACCTCCGTGCACGCTTCAGATCGCAGGTGCAGAGACGATGGCGAGAAGTCACCTTAGTAGATCGCTGGGCCCATGTTGCCACTGACAACTGATAACTGAAACGGCGCTACAGCGAAGTGGAAACGCTCTCATGTTTCCTTGTCGCGCCCGGATCCTGCGCGCGTCGTCGCGGGGCGAGAGATGTCCTAGCCACGCTGGCTACTCCAAGTGAGTACTACGTCAGAACGCGATGATGTGACGGTGTGTGCGTGCTATTTTCGAGACATGAAACGAGTTCTCACGGCTGCAGCTCTTGGTGGCGTAGTGTCCTGGACGGCGATGGCGGCCCCGCAGAAGCCCACCGACTGGGTCGCGGTCAGCGACGGCTACACCAGGCGCCTGATGGCGATCGAAATGAAGTACGCGCCCGAGGCAGGCTCGGTCGAGGGGCTCGTCGAGTACGACACCCGGATCGTGCAACCAACGCTGGCGAACGAGGACGCCGAACGAAAAGAGACGGCCGCTCTCATCGCCGAGTTCAAGGCGGCGATCCCTCAGCAGAAGTATCGCGAGGTCGGCCAGGACCTGGAGCTCCTCGTCAACCGAGTGGAATTGCGGCAGCGCGCCGAGGACTACGTCCGCAGCCACAAGGTGCCGTACCTGAACCCGAGTGCCATGGTGCTCGCGGGCGTGCGCATGCTGCTCGACGATCAGACGCCTGTGCCACGACGGCAGGCGGCGGTGGCTCGCATCCGGAAGTATGCCGGCATGGACGAGGGGTATCAGCCGCTCACGGACATTCTGCGGCAGCGCGTCGGCGAGCAGATGGCCAAGCCTGACGTCGTCTATCCCACCCGCACGCAAATCATGACGGAGGTGGGCCGCAATGCGACCTACATCGAAGCCATCAGCGAATTGCTGACCAGGCAGGGGCTGAAGGACTGGCAGGAGCCGATGGCGCATCTGGCCACCCAGTTGACGGAGTACGACGAATGGACGCTCCGGACCGTGCTACCGAAAGCGCGCCCGGACTTCCGTCTGAGCGACGAAGAGTACGCGCTGAACCTGCAGGAATCCGGCATCGATGTCGCGCCCGATCGGCTCATCGCGACGGCGCATCAGGCGTTCGCCGAGATTCAGAACGAGATGAAGCCGCTCGCCGAGCAGATTGCGAAACAGCGCAAGCTGCCGTCGAGCGACTATCGCGATGTGATCCGGGATCTCAAGAAGGAACAGGTCATCGGCAACGCGACGCTGCTGCTGTACCAGGGGCGGTCGAAGGTGATCCAGAACCTCACGAAGAATCGCGGCATCCTCACGATACCGAAACACTCGGCGCGTATCCGGCTCGGGTCGGCCGTCGAAACGGCGCTGCAGCCAGAGCCGCATGTCCTGCTGCCGCCGTTTCTGAACCGCATCGCTGAACGCGGCGAGTTCGTATTGCCGCTCGCGGCCGCCGCGGGGTACGACGACTTCACGTTCGACGCGGCGTCGTGGACGCTGATCGCGCATGACGCGATTCCCGGGCACGTACTCCAGTTCGAGTCGATGCTGCAGCAGGGAGCCTCGCTCGCGCGCGTCAAGTACGCGTTCAACAACACGACCTTCGAAGGGTGGGGACTCTACGCGGCGTTCCTCATCTGGCCGGACATGCCGCCGGAAGGTCAGCTGATGTCACTCGACCAGCGCCTGCTCGGTGCCGCCCGCATGTTCCTCGATCCAGAGCTACAGACGGGGAAAATTCAGCCGGATGACGCGTATCGTGTTCTGGAACAGGACGTCGTGTTGTCGCAGGCGTTTGCGAGACACGAGGTGGAGCGCTACACGTACGGCGCGCCCGGGCAGGCTATCAGCCACTACCACGGCTTCAGCACACTGCTCGCCCTGCGCAAAGAGACCGAGGCGGCGCTCGGCCGGAAGTTCAATCAAGCACGGTTCCACGACTTCATTCTGGCGCAGGGTTTTCTCCCGCTGGACGTGATACGCAAGGCCGTCCTAGAGGAGTTCGTGACGAACAATAACTGAAGCAACTGCTCACCAGCCATACCCGAACTTCAGGTACAGGCCGCGATTGTGCTCGATGCCTTGAGCGTACTCGAGGTTCGCGAGCATATGCTGGTCTGGTTTGATGACGAATTGAAGGCCCGCGCCCCATGTTGGGTACGTATCGCGATTCAACGGGGTCACGCTCTCTCCGTACAAGCCGGCGACGCCGGCAAACACCGTTGCACCCCAGCGCCGGCCGAAGGAAAACCGCTCTTCCGCCTCGAACGACGACATGTAGGGCGCGAGATACTCGCCGATTTTGTACCCGCGCAGAATGACCGCCGCCTGTGCCACCGTCGGAGCATCGCTCGTCATCCAGTTGAACTGGCGAAACGCCAGGACATGGCCGCCGCCGTGCGGGAGAAACAGCTTGAAGTCCAGGCGGTACGCATCGAACGACGACGATCCGCCGAGTGCCTCGCGATAGGCGAGATCGTTCGCGTTCAGATACCAGCCTCGCGAGGGCATGTCGTCGTTGTCGCGCGAATCGTGCATGACCACCGCGCCGACGGCCGCTGACTCGAAACCGCGAATACCCAGCGTCTCGAGGGCGAGATCGTCCTCCGGTGTCGCACCGAGCACCTGGTAATTCGCCGCGTTGCCTTGTGCGCCGATGAACCAGTCTCCCGCGACGCGATAGAGGTACCGCGCGAAGACGGCCTTCAGATCATCGTTCGTCTTCAATGGCTGACCCGTGCCTAGATAGTCCTCGTAGTCGTTCTTGATGTTTCCAAGCGCGGCCACGCCGACGATGCGATGGCGATCGGCTCCGAACGAAGTCCTGGCAAACACGACACCGATGCTGGAATGGGTTGACGTGTACTGGTACATCAGGCCGAACAGCGAGAGGCGGCTATCAGGGTCGAACGTCCTGGTGTAGGCTGCGAGGGCGCCGAATGACGTGCCGAGTTTGGGGCTCGACGAAACGAGGGGAACCAGCAACCACGGTGACGACCGGTCCGGCGACGGCGGTTGCGCCTGAGACGCATCGCGGGCTGCAGTCCGGTCAGCGTCACCAGTTATCGGCGATCGCGACGATTCCTGAGCGAACGCTGAACCCGCGCCGGCAGCCGAAAGCAACAAGAGAACGAGTACGCCGATTGGAGGCACCGACAACTGGATTGAATCTCGCCTAATCATAAGGCGAATGATGACACTCGGTTCGCCATGTCCTGATGTATCTTGAAGACTCATGACGATTGGCAAGCGACTGTTGCTGCTGCTGGCGGTGCCGCTGATTGCGCTGCTCGGGTTCGGCGTGTTTGCGCGGATCCAGCTTTCACGGATCGAGGAGCGCAGCCGATTCGTCTCGGAATCCCAGCTCGCTGGAGTTGCCGTTCTCGGCAATATTTCCCGAAGCTTTGCCGAAATCCGGGTCAACGTGCGCAGCTTCCTGCTGGCCACGGACCAGATTCAGCGAGCCGAGGCGCGCGCGGCGTTCGATGAGGACGATCGCGTTCTCACTCAACTGCTTCAGCAATACGGGGATTCTCTGATCAGCGATGCCCGCGACCGCAGGCTGTTCGGGGATTTCAGGGATTTGAGCCGGCAATACATCGTCGAAGCCAGGCACGTGATGGCGCTGGCCGAGCAGGGGCGGAAGGACGATGCCCTCGCCGTCTTCAAGACCAACATTGCTGCCACCGGTGTCACGCTCAGCAAAATATCCAGCGAGTGGATCGAACACAACAGGGGCCTTGGCAACAGCGCGGCTCGAGCCGCGCTCGCAGCGATTGAAGAGTCCCGATGGGAAATAGTCGTCGCCGACGTGGCGGCGCTCCTGCTGACCGGCCTGCTCGGTCTCATCACGTTTCGCCGCATCGTCAACCCGATTCAGGCGCTCGAACGCTCCGTCAAGACCGTCGCGGCCGGCGATTACACGCAGTCCGTTCCGTTCACCAGCGCCACCGACGAAACGGGCAGCCTCGCCAGATCCATCGACGTGCTCAAGCAGGGTGCCGCGGCGATCGACGAGCAACGATGGGTCAAATCCAGCGCTTCCAGAGTCATCGGAGAGCTCCAGGGCGCGAATACCCTGCCCGAGTTCGGTCAGCGCTTTCTTTCGGATCTCGTGCCTTTGCTCGGCGGAGGTGTCGCGGCGTTCTATGTGTTCGATGGTGAAACGGGCCGGCTGCAGAGAACCGCCGCCTACGGTCTGGATGCAGGCGCCGAGGCTGCCGCCACCTTCGCCGTCGGTGAGGGTGTGGTTGGCCAATGTGCGCAGGACCGCAAACTAGTCAGGGTGACACATCTTCCGACGGACTACTTCCGCATCGTGTCCGCGGTTGGAACAGGGACACCGGTGCAGGTGGTGGCGTCACCCCTGCTCTTCAAGGGCGAATTGCTGGGTGTCGTCGAAGTGGCGACCTTTCATCAATTCAATTCACGGGAAACAGCTCTCCTCGACGACCTGATGCCGCTGGCGGCAATGAGCCTCGAGGTGTTGCAGCGCAACCTTAGCCTGCTCGCCCAGCAGACCGAGTTGACCGCGCAACGCGAGCGCCTTCGTGAGACCGAGCAATTCTTCCGCAGCGTGCTCGAACTCGCGCCGGACGGCCTGATGGTAGTCGATACGAACGGCACGATTCGACTGGCCAGCGCGCGGTGCGAGCCGTTGTTCGGCTATACGCGCGATGAGCTCATCGGCCAGCCCGTGGAAATGCTGGTCCCGCAGGATGTGCGTCCGACCCACGCCTCGCTGCGGGAGCAGTTTCATCGATCTCCTACCGCCCGTGACATGGGAGCCGGCCGGGAGCTTCGCGGGCGTCGCAAAGATGGCTCGGAGTTTCCGATTGAGATCGGACTGAGTCCGCTGCCCGCCCGCGGCTCCGAAGGCGCGCAAGTCGCCGTGTCGATCCGCGACGTCACAGAGCGCAAAGAACAGGAGAGGGCTCTCAAGCTCGCCAAGGTCAAGGCAGAGGAGGCGACGGAAACCAAGTCGATGTTCCTCGCCAACATGAGTCACGAGATCCGCACGCCGATGAATGCGATTCTCAATATGACCGGCCTTGCGCTGGAAGCCGAACTGCCCGCCAAGCCACACCAGTTCATAACCGTCGCGCACTCATCGGCCAGAAACCTCCTGGGAATCCTCAACGACATTCTCGACTTCTCAAAGATTGAGGCCGACAAGCTCGAGCTCGAGGACGCACCTTTCAGCCTGCGGGACGTCCTCGAGGAAGTGACCGAAACATTCCGCTCCGTCGTCGTTCAGAAGCACGTCGAGCTCATCACCCATGCCTTGCCCACGGTCCCCGACCGGCTTCGCGGCGATGCGCTCCGCGTCCGCCAGGTGCTGACCAACCTCGTCAGCAACGCGTTCAAGTTCACCGAAAGGGGGGAAGTACTCCTGAAAGCCGAAACCATCGAACGCACTGGGAACGCGTCAGGACCCGGCGAGGTACTCCTGCGCTTCAGCGTACGAGACACAGGCATCGGCATTTCCGCGGACCAGCAGGCGAGACTCTTCCAATCGTTCACTCAGGCGGACAGCTCAACCACGCGGAAGTACGGAGGCACCGGACTCGGCCTCGTGATCAGCCGGCGTCTGGCCCGTCTCATGGCCGGCGACCTGTCGGTCGAAAGTACGCCGGGTAAGGGCACCACCTTTTTCTTTACCGCGCGCCTCGGCGTCGAGGCCCAGTCCGAAACGCC
>Ga0065707_10082465_pt1 | contig 14840 bp, 13 predicted proteins | sample SwiRhicommuniRL3_FD_59094 | JGI IMG/M metagenome (GOLD analysis project Ga0065707, IMG submission 59094) | Switchgrass rhizosphere bacterial communities from Rose Lake, Michigan, USA - RL3 v2 (version 2) | ecosystem: Host-associated > Plants > Roots > Rhizosphere > Soil | place: East Lansing...
TCACGCCGATGACGCTCCCGACACGCCGCCGAGTTTCAAAACATTCAATGCGGCGGAAGCGGCCGACGTCGATGCGATCGCGTCGCAGATCGTTCCCTCCGGAACCACGCCGGGCGCTCACGAGGCGCATGTCGTCTATTTCATCGACCAGGCATTCGCCACGTTTTTCGCGGGCCACGCCAAGGGCTACCGGCAGGGGCTGAGCAAGTTTCAAAGCTCGTTCCGATCGGGTCATGCAGGCGCTGCGTTCGCCGCAGCGGCGCGGGCCGACCAGATTGCCTATCTCAAGACACTCGACAGCGGCGAGTTCTTTCAGACGACGCGTCTGCTCACGGTACTGGGCCTGGTCGCCTCCCCCAAGTATGGCGGCAACTACCAGAAGCTCGGCTGGAAGATCATGGGATTCGACGACCAGCATGCGTTCCAGCCGCCGTTTGGATTCTACGATCGCGACTATCCCGGCTTCGTCGGCTACGGCGCCAAGGAGCGAGCATGACTGCCCGCACCTTCAAGACCAGCGAGACGGTCGACTTCGTCGTAGTCGGCTCCGGCGCAGCCGGCGGAGTGATGGCACGAGAACTCTCGCGTGCGGGACATTCAGTCGTCGTGATGGAGCAAGGCCCTCGCCTGGGTCCCGGCGACTTCGAGCACGATGAGCTGAAGTATTTCTTTCTCAGCGGCATCACCAACGATCCGGTCAAGCATCCGCAGACGTTTCGCAACGATCCGTCGAAGCGCGCAGTGCCGTTGCCCGATGCGAATGCGTTGATCTACGCACGCATCGTCGGTGGCAGCAGCAATCATTTCACCGCCAACTTCTGGCGCTTTCACGAAATCGATTTTCGCGAGCGCACCGTCCTGGGCAGCATTGCGGGCACGGGCTTCGCCGACTGGCCGATCACGTACCAGGAACTCGAGCCCTACTACACCAAGGTCGAATGGGATGTCGGCGTCTCCGGTCTCGCCGGGGCGAGTCCGTTCGACCCGGCTCGGTCCAAGCCGTATCCGATGCCACCGTTGCCGGTGAAATCATCCGGCGTGCTGTTCGAACGCGGCGCACGCAAGGTGGGGCTGCATCCGTTTCCGGCGCCCATGGCAATCAACTCGCAGGTTCACAACGGCCGGCCGGGATGTATCCATTGCGGCTTCTGCATGGGATTCGGTTGTGAAGTGCAAGCCAAATCGTCGTCGCTCTACACCATGATCCCGGATGCGGAAGCGACGGGCCGCTGCGAAATCCGCTCGGAGAGCTACGTCTTTCGCATCGCCATGAACGACCAGGGCCGCGCCACCGGCGTGCATTACTTCGATCGAGACAAACACGAACAGATGCAGAAGGCGCGTGCCGTGGTGGTGTGTGCCAATGGCGGAGAGACACCGCGCCTGCTGCTCAATTCATCTACCGATCGCTTCAAGCACGGGCTGGCGAATTCGAGCGGCTACGTGGGCAAGTTCCTGATGTTCAACCAGGGCGGCGATACGCACGCGACGTTCGAACACGAACTCAACGAGTACAAGAGCGTGCAGGTGTCGCGCATCCTGCACGACTTCTACGACTCCGATCCGAAACGCGGTTTCTATGGCGGCGGCGGCATCGATGCCCGCATCGGACCGCAGCCCGGCGGTTGGGCGCTTGCCGAAGGACCTGGCGTGCCCACGTGGGGCGATGAATACAAGGCACGACTCGAATCGTTCTCACGTTCGATGCTGTGTGCAGGTCATACGACATCGCTGGCCGTCGAATCGAACAGCGTCAGCCTCGATCCCGAACTCAAGGATGCGTGGGGCATTCCCGCGATCCGCACCACGTACAAGGATCATCCAGACGATCTGTCGATCGCGCGCTTCCTGCAGGATCGTGCTGTAGAGATTCTCGACGCGGCCGGTGCGAAGAAAGTATGGAAGGCCAACGTCTCGGAGAGTTCGTTTGCCGTGCACCTGCTCGGCACCTGCCGCATGGGCAACGACCCGAAGACTTCCGTCATCGACAAATACCATCGCACGCACGATGTGAAGAACCTGTTCCTGTGCGATGGCTCCAGCTTCGTCACGTCCGGCCGCGGGCAACCGACGATGACGATCGAGGCGCTCGCATTCCGCGCCGCCGATCATATTTCTCAGTTCGCGAAACGGAACGAGATCTGAACGAGGCGCGGTATTCTCGTTCTCTCTCCTTGAGAGGCGATTACGCACGCCGCCTCTCGCAGAGTGCTGCCGATTTGCGACACTACTGAGCCAGCAACCCCGCAAACTCCGGCCGAATATCAGTAGCGCTGCCAGAACGCGAGCTGACTCACAGATGTGACCGTACCGGCCAACCATAATCCGCGCCGGATGGTATCGATCATCTGAATTCGTTTCGCAGCCAGGCGCATCGCGTCCGCTCCGATTGCACTTTTGAGCCGCTCGCGGCTGGAGGTTCCCTTGAACAAGCAGATCCTTGTCGGCGTCATTGCAGGCGCCGTTGCAGTCACCGCCCTCGGTGCGTTCGGTTATCAGAAGCTCGATCGCGAGGAATTCGCTACGGTCACTGCGGTGAAGCCTACGACCAAGACAGTCAGCGTGCCGCGCGAAGAGTGTCACGATGAAGTAGTGACGCGTACGCGTGCAGCCAAAGACACTCACCAGATTGCCGGCACCGTCGTGGGCGCCGTGATCGGCGGCGTCATCGGTAACCAGATCGGCGATGGCCGCGGCAGAACCGTGGCGAAAATCGGCGGTGCTGCGGCTGGCGGCTATGCCGGCAACCGGATCCAGAAAGGCATGCAGGATCGCGACACCTACGAGGAAAGCCATCGCGTCTGCAAGACCGCGCATGACAGCCACGTGGAGAAGACTGGCTACGACGTGACGTATCGGCTCGAAGGCAAGGAACAGGTCATCCACCTGGACTACGACCCGGGCCAGCAGATTCCGGTCGAGAACGGCCAACTGGTGGTCAGGAAGTAGTCGAACGCCGGGAGGCTGCTATCCCCAGGCGATTCCCCTCCGCTAGAATAGCGGAACGTCGCATGCCCTGGCATGCGACGCGAAAAAAAGGGGAATCGCTTGTCCGTCGGAATTCCACACTGCGTAAGCCGCTTTGCGCTCCTCGCAACTCTCACTGTAGCCCACCTCGCCGCTGCCGCAATTGCGAGCGATGCACCGGTGCCCGCCATCGAACACACCGGTGACTGGCGTGCCTCGGTGCGCCATTTCGCTGAAGTGAATTTGAAGCACCCCGCCTGGGGCCTGTCGCACTCGGTCCGCGACTACGAGCTCGCGAAAGAACTGGCAGCGGCCGATCGCGTGACCCTGGACGACGATGTACTGTATGCGGCTGCTTACCTGCACGATGTGGCCGCGTTCGCGCCGTTCCGCAAGCCCGATGTCGACCATCAGGACGAGGCGGCGCGGCTGGTAGAGTCGCTGCTCGAGGGGACCGGCTTTCCGATGTCCAAGATCGAAGCCGTGCGTGGCGCGATACGCACGCATATGTTCGAACGTGAACCGTCGGGACCCGAAGCGATCTATCTCCATGACGCGGACGCGCTGGACTGGCTCGGAGCCATCGGCGTCGCCCGCATCTTCGGACTGGTCGATCCCAACGGCGGCAATCCGGATGGCCCGGCGGCCGTCAGGAGACTGGAAAACTATCTCGCCAAAGTCCCTCCGCGCATCGTCTCGAAGACTGGCAAGGCGCGCACCCCGGCACGCGTAAGTGAGCTGGAGCAGTTCCTGCGCAATCTACGTTCGGAATCGGCGGAGCTGCGTTCGCTCTAGAGCCGAGTCGACCTGATGCCTCGTTCGTTTCTCTCTGCGAGCTTTGCGCGCTCTGTGAGAGTTCTCTCATCCGCGCCTCCTTCTCACTGACGCATAAACAAGATTGCTCTCGCAGAGCACGCAAAGCTCGCAAAGCCAAAGCACAGGGAACTGGCAACGAATCGCCATTTGAGTTCCTTCGATAGGAAGGAACTTGCCAGCTATGACCACGGTTTCTCAGTACCGCCCGAGTACAACAGGAGACACCCATGTCGATTTCCTCCATGTCGATTTCCGCAGGGCGTCGTACCGACCCTTCCGACGGCAAGTCTGGCGCTTCGCCGTCCGGGCCAGGGATCGAGCCGAAGGGTGCAGCGGCGATGTCGCCCGATAATCATTCGAAGATTGCGCATCGCGCCTATCAACTCGCGAACGCTCGGGGATTCGCGCCCGGCCGCGAGCTTGAAGACTGGCTTCAGGCAGAACGCGAGGTCGAAGCCGGAGCACCTCGGAATACGCCGCCTGACAATCCGTTCGACGTCGTCAAGACGCGCTCCAACGAGTAGTTGGGCTCACCTCGTCCGCGATTCGAACCGCCGCGACAGCATGTGAATCAGCGAAATGCTGATCCACACCGCTACGCTGAAATACAGCGTCATCCAGAGCATTTCACCGCGCCAGTCTTCCCATCGGTGGGAGACTACACGGCGCTCGAACATGTCGGCGACGCCCTGCGCGATGGTCAAGTGGTTGCGGCCTTGCGCCTGGTCGGCGAGCCAACGCGACCAGTACATCGGCACATCGACGAGGAACATGTAGGCCGCGTAGGCAGCGCCCAACGTCACCGCAGCGATCAGCGCGGGCCGCCAACTCTTCGGACAACGAGGCTGGAAGGCTGCCAGGCTGATGACGACCAGCGTCGCCGAGACTCCCCACAGCGATTCTTCGATGATGTGGCCGACATTCGAGGTGGTGAGCACCGAATACCACGAGCACACCTCGGCCACGGCAATCAGCGGCACGATCAGGTGCGACACGCACTTCAGGAACAAGCTCTGCGTTACCTGGGCCGCATCTCGCAGCAACAAGGCCCATTGCGCGACGAAACACAGCTCGGCCACGGTGGCGACGGAACGGCCGACGAAGGCGCTGGACAGCCAGGTATCGAACAGGCACAGGCGCGGAATGTCGAATACCGGCAAGGCTGAGCGGAAAGCACAGCCGAATACGTAGACTGCGGCCAGGACCACCTGGCGGCGGCAGGCCACATACGAATCTTCGGACATCGAGGTCCGGCGGCGCCGGAGCATTGCCGCGGACAGCATCCAGGCTGCGATATTCAGTGCGCCGACGGCACACAGAAAATACCACCAGGTGAAAACGGTCACTTCCTTTGTCGCCCCCTCTGCAGCAGTTACCAGTCAGTTCGAATTCTCGATCAGGCCAATGGTTCCGTACCCCGCCCGCCGCGGATCGATTACGCCGGGTTAATTAATGTCCCCGGTGCTGCCTCCAGCGCCATAGAAGAGCCATACTCGCCGCAGGCCTCCCGGAGCACCATAGTGGCCGACCGAATCGGGCGTCGCTTTTCCAGCGGCAGAACGGCTGCCGTGATCGCTACGGCACTGCTGCTAGCCAGCACCGCGTTGTATGCACAACGCGAATTCCGAGTGTACGCCAGCTTGGAGGGCGACGACGCCTACTCCGAAATCCCGCTGGATTACCAGAAGCCGGGCGAGTTCGTGGTCGGGCGGTTGATGTTTCCATCGAACGGCATCGGTCCCGGTTCGTGGTCGAATGCGGATTGGACGCAGGGTGGCACGAGCTGGTCGGTCGACTATCCCACGGCGGACCGGCGGCTTGCACAGATCCTGCGCCGCCTGACACGGATCGACGTCCGCTCGGTGGAGCAGCCGGTGAACCTGGACGACGGCGATGACGTCTACGATTGGCCGTTTCTCATGGCTGGACTGCCGGGAAGCTGGGATCTGAGCGACTCGCAGGCAGCCAAACTGCGCGACTACCTGTTACGCGGCGGATTTCTTCTCTGCGACAGTTTCTTCGGCACCAGGGAATGGTCGGGCTTCATCGCCGGCATGCAGCGTGTGTTTCCGGACCGGCCCATCATCGACCTGCCGGCCAGCCATCCCATTTTTCACACCGTCTACGATCTCGACGACATGCATCAGATCGCCAACTGGCAGGCGCTCGCCCGCGGCGTCAAATATCGCGCCGATGGCGTCACGCCCCACTGGCGCGGCATCGAAGACGACAATGGCCGGCTCATGGTGATCATCGCATTCAACAACGACGTCGGCGACTCGTGGCAGCGGGCTGACGAGCCGGATTACCCGCTGGAAGATGTGAATCTCGGCCTGCGCCTGGGCGTGAACTTTGCGATCTATGCCATGACGCACTAGGAAGTAAGGCCGCAGGATCCAGCACAACCGACGAATCGATGTCATGACGAGCTCTGTGAAATTCAGGCGGGACGCCCACTGTTGGTCTTATGGGGGCGTCTCATACCTGAACCGGACCTCGTTCCGCGATGTCTCAATGACCGATTCGAACGTCACCGAAAAGTACTATGCGGCTCGGGCTCGGACTCACGCTGCGATCGGCTCCAGATGGCCGAGGCCGGTGCGGGTCTCCACATCCACGTTGACTATGCATCTGACGGGTTGATAGTCCAGGGTCAGCGTGCCGCACAGGTCGATCTTGCCGCCCCCGAGGTCCACTGCCTTGCTCTTGTCGTCCAGCGAAATGCCGATCTCCGTCCCGCCGCGGGTCTCGGTGAACTTGACCAGCACGGTGCCACGCTCGATCGCCTGTTTGAGATCGGCGGTGTCCTTGTAGCGGATCATGGTGACGGGATGCTCGCCTTGCGAGAGTTTCTCTACGATCGCCGGAAGAGTCTTGGCCCGGGGTGTTGCCGTGCGTTCGGCGCTATCAGTGTCTTCTGGGGCGGCTGGCGGTGCGTCTTTCATCTTCCGCGCATGCTCCTCCATGTGCTTACGCAAACTCAGCGGCCGCATGTCCGTCCACACCTTACCGATGTGCTCGAGGCATTCCTTCTTCAGGCCGACGGTGCCTTCATCGCGCCAGCCCAGTGCATTCTCGCGGTCTTTGGGCCAGATGGAATACTGCTCTTCGCCGTTGAGCACCACCTTGTAGATCGTCTTGTCGTCATCGTCAGTGCTTGGCACGATAGTTCTCCTTGCGGTCGGCGGGTCGGCGCTGGGGCTCGGCGATCGCAGGCGACGATAAGAACTTCGTTCGCTAAAGAGAATGGTCCATGCAGACTACGCGGTCCGAGGAGAGAGGATTGCCTGTGCAATGTCTATGGATCGCCGGCTCGTTGGTGTATGCCCTTGGGCGCGGGCCCGCCGGTGGCCCAGTCGAGCAATTCCACTGTATGGACGACGGCGACCTGGCTTCGCGCCGCGAGTTGAACCATGCAGCCAACGTTGCCGGTGGCGATCACTTGCGGCTGCAAGACTTCGAGACTCGCGACCTTCCTATCGCCCAGTGCGGCCGCGATCTGCGGCTGCAGGATGTTGTAGGAGCCTGCGGATCCACAGCACAGATGGGCATCGGCAGGGAGCCGAACTTGAAATCCTGCCGCCTCCAGCAGCTTCTTGGGCGCCGCGGTGATCTTCTGGCCATGCTGAAGCGAACACGCCGGATGATAGGCAACCGACATCGCCACAGACATTGCATGGCTGCCACGCACGTTGCGTATGTCTGCCTCGACCAGGAACTCACTGATGTCCTTGGCCAAGGCGGAGACCCTGGCGGCCGACTCCGAGTACTCTGCATCTTCCCGCAGGACGAAGCCGTAGTCCTTGATCAGCGTGCCGCAGCCCGACGTCGTGATGACGATGGCGTCGATCGGCGCTCCTTCTGCAGCCGCGCGATCGAGCGTCCGGGTCCAGAGATCCACGTTGCGGCGGACGAATGCTTGCGATTCCTCCTCGCGCCCCATGTGATGCACCAGTGCCCCACAGCAGCCCTCTGCTTCTGCGAACACTACGTCGTGGCCGAGTCGATTGAGCAGGCGAACCGTTGCAGCACGAATCTCCGGCCGCATGACCGACTCGGCGCATCCCTGCATGAGCAGGACTCGTCCACGTCGCTGGACTTCGGTCGGCGAGTCGATGGCCGCGGCAGTCGCAGCTGTGTTCTTCCCCGCCAGGTCGAGCATGGCGGTGACCGGGCGCAGCGTCTCTACTCTGCGCATCAATCCAGCAAGCGGCGCAGCCAGATGGCCGAGTCGCAGCGCCCAGCGGAATCGATTCCGATGCGGAAGAATGGTGGCCAAGGTCCAGCGCAGCAACCGATCGAACCGGGGCCGGCGATAATTTCTCTCGATGTAGGCACGCGAATGATCGACCAGGTGCATGTAGTCGACACCGGAAGGACAAGTAGTAGTGCACGACAGGCACGAGAGACAGCGATCGATGTGGCGCACCACTTCCTCGGTGGGCTGCTGCTTCTGTTCGAGCATCTCTTTCATGAGATAGATCCGCCCGCGTGGGCTGTCGCGCTCGTCTCCAAGCAACACGTACGTTGGGCAGGTCGCGGTACAGAAACCGCAGTGCACGCACTTGCGGATCGCCTTCGCCGACGTCGCAGTATCCGGATCGAGCAGCTGCTGGGCGGTGAATTCAGTCCTCACGCGAGCCGCTCCGTGAATCTATGAGGGTCGAGTATGTTTGCCGGATCGAATCCAGCTTTCACGCGCAACGCCAGCTCAGCGACGCCTGGACGCTCGGGATGCAGGGCTGGCGCCAGGGCACGATAGTCGCGAGGCGCACGTTGAATCATCGCGTGCCCGCCCGCCTTCTCCACCAAGCTGCGCATCCGATCTGCAGATAAACCTGCAGGCAGGCAGACGAACAGCAGATGGCCGCCCCAATCGGCACAGAACCGTCCTCGCAGCGAACGGATACTGGAACACAAGCCTGCAGCCGCCGTGGCCGGCACATTCACGCGCCACAGCACCTCGGTGTCCGTAACTTGCAGCAGCGAGCCCATTCGCAGCGCCGACCACTTTTCAGCCGCCTGATCGACGGACAAAGGCTGGAGCGTCATCTGGTCGAGCACATCGGACAAGCTGCGAGCGCGTGCTTGCACTGAGGGACCGAATCCTTCGAGCCGCAACAGCGTCGACGAACCCTGGGCAGCGAACGCCGGGACATAGGCCGCCGCTGCCACCGCCGCTTGCGAGCGCAAGGCTCGCGTCATCGCGGCGATACCCTGGGTATCGTCGAGTCCGAGGATTTCCAGCGTCAATGACGTGCGCGGCAAAGGCAACACCTTCAGCGATACCTGCGTGAGCACAGCGAGACTTCCCCAGGATCCGCACATCAGCTTGGATAGATCGTAGCCAGTCACATTCTTCACTACGCGGCCGCCGGCCACGAACGCTTCGCCACGGCCGGAAACGGCCGAGAAACCCAGCACGTGGTCGCGAACGTTGCCGGCGGATACACGGCGCGATCCGGCCAGCCCAGCCCCGATGATGCCGCCGATGGTGGAGGTTCCAGCACCGTCGAAATCGCAGGGCTCGAATGCCAGCATCTGGCGATTGGATAGCAGCAAGGCTTCGATTTCAGCCAGACGCATGCCCGCGCCCACGGTCAGCACCAGCTCTGCCGGATCGTAGTCGATAACGCCGCCGAACCTTTCTGTTGATACGACAACGGTATCGCGATCTGGATAGCCGATGTCGCGTTTGCTGCCTCCGCCACGAACCTCGATTGGCGTGCGGCTCGCAGACGCCCCCCGCACTATCTGTTCCAACTCACGGCTGTCTGCGGGAGCTTCCTGGCGTGGCGACGGCATGGTCAGAACCGCGGCAGTTCCGGATGCGGAACCTTGCCGCCATGGACGTGCACGCGGCCCAGTTCGGCGCATCGATGCAATTGCGGGAACACCTTGCCTGGATTCAACAGCAGCGAGGGATCGAATGCGCACTTCACCCGCTGTTGATGCGCCAGATCGATCTCGTTGAACATCACCGGCATCAGGTCGCGCTTCTCGATGCCGACGCCGTGCTCTCCGGTGAGCACACCGCCGACTTCGACACAGAGCCGCAGGATGTCGCTGCCGAACTCCTCGGCCCGATCCAGTTCGCCCGGCTGGCTGGCATCGTAGAGGATCAGCGGATGCAGATTGCCGTCGCCGGCGTGGAAAACGTTGACCACACGCAGTCCGTACCTGGTGGACAGCTCGCCGATCCTGTGGAGCACCTGTGGCAGGCAGCGTCGCGGAATCGTGCCATCCATGCATAAGTAGTCGGGCGCCATATCTCCAACCGCGGGGAATGCCGCCTTGCGACCGGCCCAGAATTTCAGGCGCTCCGTCTCGCTGTTCGAAATGTAGACACACGCGGCGCTGTTCTTCGCGGCAATGGCTTTGATCTCGGCGATAAGGTGCTCGCACTCGGCTTGCGGGCCATCGACTTCGACGATGAGCAGCGCTTTGACATCGAGCGGATAGCCGGCGTGCACGAACGCCTCGGCGGCATGGACCGCCGGCTGGTCCATCATCTCCATCCCTGCCGGAATGATGCCTGCCGCGATCACCTCAGCCACGCATTGACCGGCCTGCTCCACCGACGCAAAGCCGATCAACAACGCTCGGACCACTGCGGGTGTCCGCAGAATCCGTACGGTCACTTCGGTTACCACGCCGAGCAGCCCTTCCGAGCCGACGACCACTCCCAACAGGTCGAGCCCTCTCGACTCCAGCTCGTTGCCGCCGAGCCGGACGACTGCGCCGTTCATCAGCACCAGTTCGACCCCCAGCACATTGTTGGTCGTAAGGCCGTATTTCAGGCAGTGCACGCCACCGGAATTCTCCGCGACGTTGCCTCCGATCGAGCAGGCAATCTGGCTCGACGGATCCGGCGCGTAGTAGAAGCCCTTGCCTTCGACCGCACGCGTCACCGCAAGATTGGTAACACCGGGCTGGACCACGGCGGTGCCGAGTTCGTAGTCAACGGACAGGATGCGGTTGAATTTCGCCATGCCCAGCAGCACCGCATCGCCCAACGGCAACGCGCCACCGGATAGTGACGTGCCGGAGCCGCGGGGCACCACTTTCACCTTCGCTTCTTCGCAGTAACGCAGGATCGCGGACACTTGCGCCGTCGTCTCGGGAAGCACGACGATCATGGGCAACTGGCGATAGGCAGTGAAGGCGTCGCATTCGTACGCCCGCAGCGTGACCGGATCGGTCAGCACACCGCCCGGCACAATCCTCTGCAACGCGACGATGATCCGATCGCGGCGTACAAGGACGCTCGTATCGAGCGCAGGCATGCAGATGGTCATGATGAAATGTATACGACAGCGGCCAGGACAAGTCCGGCCTGACTGACCGGTTCGCCTGATGATACCGGAGCGTCCGCCTGCGTCTCGATATTTCTCGGTCCGTCGAGCTGTCCCTACTTCGCGCCCGCCCAGCAATGCAGGTGCGCCGACTCGATCGTTGCGCCACGACGGCGGCGCCATTTGCGTTCGCGCTGTTCGCGTTCGGCGCGAACCTGGGGCCAGCGTTCCAGGTATTCGTCCAGCACTTTCCGATCGACACGATACTTCGAAATGGACGTCGGAGTGGCCGAACGCAGGGCAATTGCCGCGTTGTAGCCGCCGAATCCCTGGGCGGCGCAGATGGCGCCGGATTCCTTCGGGCCCGTGACGCTATGACTCTGCAATACGAAGCCACCGGCCGCCTCACCCAACTCGGGATCGGGCGTGAGCAACGATGGAATCGCCACCGCCGGCTTGCCGAGCAGGTATTGAATTGCCTGCGCGGCTGACTTCAATCCGGTCTCGCCCATGGAGTGGCCATCGCCAAGGCTCTTATGGGCGCCGACCGTCATTCGAGGCAACGCACCGCCAAACTCCTGCTGATCCGCCGCTGCCCGGCGAGCAGAGGCCATTGCGTTCAGGTCGGTACGGGAATTGGTCCGCGTGCCGGTGGCATGTGCCGCGAAATAGTCGAAATCCTCGACGCCATAACCATGGCCCTCGTGAGCCATGTTGTAAGCACCGATGATGGCATTCTCGCCCCCGAAACCGACGCCGGCGAAATGCGCCTTGCCCCCGGATTCGGAACTCTGTCCCCACCCAACCACCACCGCAGTGATGTCGAGAAAATTCTTCAACGCGAATTCGAGCGTGGTCACGACTACCGAGGTGCCCGCGTTGCCGACTACGGTGCCGTTCGCATCGCGATCGAACGGTGCGAGCGCTTGGGGGATCGTACGTTGCGCATTGGATGAGCGCCCGGAGTTGACTGCCTGCAGCTTCGCAGTGTTCATCATCGCGCCCGGACCGAAGGCGTCGACCACGCCCAGGCCCGGCTGAACGGCGTTATCGGCCGACGTCCACAACACCAGTTGCGGTTTCTGCAGTCCCGGGTAATCCAGGACCATTGACGTCGCAATCGACGTGAACGCAACCAGGCTCGAAGAGCACGCTGCCGTGATCGTCAGCGGAACCTGCGGCACGCGCGTGTAGCCGGTCGACTTCGACCACAACGAATCGAGCAGCTCCGGATTGTTGAGCACACGGCTGATGCCGTAGGACGGCGCCAACATGGTCGACAGCAGAGCCGGCCCATGCGATGCAAGCGAGCCCGCCAGCCGGCTTGCGAACCGATCGCGTGGCGGATCCGCATCGGGAAACCGGCCCATCCACTGGTCCAGCGAATCCATGCCGGCGAAGCATGTGCCACCGACGACCCTGAATTCATAAGGGTCGGGAAGCAACGCCGATAACGGCACAGGCAGAGCTGCGAGCGCACCGAGTCCCGTGTATAGGAACAGCAGGGACTGCATCGACGGGCCCAAGCGCGGATCGGCATCGAACAGCCCGTGCATTTCACGGAACATGGAGCCGCGAATATCGTGATATGTCAGTCCGGCGAGCGTGAGCAGTCCGCCCGATTCGAGATCGTGCGGCAACGGCGCCGCCAGGTCGAGATGCGGGTTCAGCGCCGGAAACTCTTGCGTATCGATGCGCCGAATGCCCATGTTGGCGCGCAACGCTTCTCCGTGCTGCGTTTCGATTTCTTCGAACGAGGCCGGTTGCCCTTGCAAAGGCCCTTTGCGCCAGCGAGCGCGCAGTTCGCCGTCTTTTGCTTCCTGGTCGAACTCGACCAGACCGGCGTCGAAGGCCGCAAACACCATGAATTCCGGCGATCCCGCCACCCGCGCCTGGTAGGTCTCGGTGCTGCCCACGGCGGACACCGAACAGGGCGTTCCTACGATCACCAATACTTTGTCCGCAGGCAGCATCATGCTTTCGTCATCTCTTGTCTCCGCAGCGCCCGGGGACACGGCTCGCGGCAGCGAGCAGTGTCCCCGGACGATTAGAGTCGGGGGCTGGATTCGGACCGGGTGCGACCCTGGATCTTGAGATTGAGATCCACGCCGGCCACTTCGTAGCCACGGCGGAGATCGCGGATGTGCTTGGCCATCCAGGTCCGGGCATCGTCGGCGTTGCGTGCACGGATCGCGTCGCTCAGGCGTCGTTGCGCCGTGGAAATGCGCGAGCGTGCCTGGGAAACCTTGTCGATCATGGCGCCGAGCGTGGGTTCCAGCAGTTGGATCAGCGGCTCCTGCGCCAGCACCAACACGGGATTGTGCGTCGCTGCGGCAATCACGCCGAAGAATTCGCCCACGTGATGGACACAGCGGGCGGTGTCATCCTTGTGCAGATTGAAGTTCTCCTGCGCCTGGTGCAGCAGCGCCAGGTCGTCATCCACGCGGCGGCGGGCCGCCGACTCGGCGATCGGCGGTTCGAACATGGACAGGGATTCGTACACGTCCAGGAACGTCACGTCGTGCAACATCAGCGCACGGCTGACGCTTTCGGCCACGTGGTCGGCATGTGGCCTCGTCACCATCATCAGCTTCGAACCGCGGCTGCGCATCAGCAACCCGGCGGTCTGCAATTCCCGCAGCGCCTCGCGAACCGTCGAACGATTCACGCCGAATTGCCGGGCCAATTCGGTTTCCGAGGGCAGCCGATCGCCGCTGCTGAAAGAACGCGCTGTAATTCTTTCCGTGAGCACGGCGGCCACTTTGCGGTACGCCGGCTCGACTTCGATGCGGTCGAAAGACTGATTCATCGTTTCTCCTGGCCATCCTCGCATCGCCCGGATGCGGCGTGCGATCTTTTCATGCGGGCTTGCGATTCAACAGCGCCATGCGCAGGCACTCGCACACCACTTCGTTACGCTGGTTCAACATGCGATGACGGAACGTAACGATGCCGGCGCCGGGCCGCGAGCGGCTGTCTTTCAGTTCGACCACGTCGGTCTCCGCGCGCAGGGTATCGCCGATGAAGACGGGCTTGGGCATGACGACCTTGTCATAGCCGAGGTTCGCCACGAGCGTGCCCACCGTGGTATCGCCCACCGACAATCCAATCAGCAATCCGAACGTGAACGTGCCATTGACCAGGATGCGGCCGAACTCGCTTGCGGCCGCCGCCTCGGCATCCAGGTGCAGAGGCTGCGGATTGTGAGTGAGCGCGGACATGAGCAGGTTGTCGGTCTCCGTCACCGTGCGGCGCATCTCGTGCACCAGATGATCGCCAACCTTCCAGTCATCGTACCAACGGCCTGCCATTACTTGTCCTTCCGCGTCACTTGCAACAACATCGAGCCTTCCGTCACCTGGCTGCCCACGGTGAGCGACAAACCGGTCACCGTGCCATCGAATGGCGCCGTCAGCGTGTGCTCCATTTTCATGGCTTCCAGCAGCAGCAGCGGTTGACCCTTGCTCACCGTGGCGCCATCGGCGACCTGGACTGCAATGATGCGTCCCGGCATCGGAGCACGAATCGCACCGTCGCCGGCGGCGCTGCCTGCGGCCAACGATTGCGGCTCAGTGAAGGCGAAGGCGGCGCCACGCTCGAAGACCACGTAGTCGTCGCCGACTTTGACGCAAGACAATGCGGCTGCGCTGCTCGCGCCGACGTCTACTATCGGCCGTTCGGCGCCCGCCTGCACTTCCACCTGCACTCGCGGCTCGGCATTCAGACGCAAGCCCGCCGCCGCACCCCAGGGAGTGGCGGGAG
>Ga0065707_10082466_pt1 | contig 14798 bp, 14 predicted proteins | sample SwiRhicommuniRL3_FD_59094 | JGI IMG/M metagenome (GOLD analysis project Ga0065707, IMG submission 59094) | Switchgrass rhizosphere bacterial communities from Rose Lake, Michigan, USA - RL3 v2 (version 2) | ecosystem: Host-associated > Plants > Roots > Rhizosphere > Soil | place: East Lansing...
CCGCCCGCAGCGGCTGCGGGCACGAAGCCGCACGACCATGTGCCAGGGGCCGCGACGCCGCCGGCCGTCTTGTCGATCGTGGACGGGTCGCCGGTTGGGTCGAGCCAGCCCGCGAAGAAATCCCAGCCCAGATCGTGTGGCATAGCGTAAGCGGCGGGGTTGTGCCCCTGCAGGCCGAGGTGGAACTTGCCGAACAGAGCGCTCGTGTAGCCTCGCTCGGCCAGCAGTTTGGGCGCCGTCATCTCGTAGGGCGAGACCTGTGAGTTCGCCAGATCATTAGGCCCCAGCGCGGCGTAAACATTGGTGCGCACTGGAAACCGGCCGCTGAAGAACACCGCGCGGCTGGTGGAGCAGGCCGGCATCGACCAGACATTGCGAAAGCGAATTCCGGCGCCGGCGAGCGCATCGATGTTCGGCGTGCTGGGCGGCGTGACTCCCCCGTAACCGAAGAGGCGCATCTGGTCGATGCCGACGTCGTCCAGGATGACGAAGAGGATGTTAGGTGGGCGGCGGCTTGACGAATCGTTCGAGTCGCCGGCGCAACCGGCGGCAAGCAGGGCGCTCAGCAAAGCTACGCGGGCGGCGCTTCGATTCTCCCTCTTGCGAAGCGAATCCATTCTGTTGAAACCAATGATTGCCGCAGACTTGCTGGCGCCGCCCGCCAGCGCGGGCAGCTATTTCTTTGGCTCGTATACGTCGAAGACCGTGCTCGACATCGTTCCCTTCATATACGGCTTGAGTTTGTCCGGCACTCCTTTATAGGCATCCGACCTCAGGAACGCGTCGAGATCCTCACGGCTGTCCCAGAGGCTGACCGAACCGGTTTCGAGCGTCTTCTTATCGATCAGATACTTGATCCACTTGAAGCCCTTCGCCCCGACGTATGCTTTGTCGATCTCGGTGTCGACGAGTTTCATCACCGCCTGCTGCTCTTGCGGACCCGATGCAATGAAGTGGACATGGCGAACAACAGGATCGGCCGTAACAGTGAGTGACCAGGTGAGCGCGAGAATCGCGAGCAGGGATCCAGGCAATGTTTTCATAAAGTTCTTTCTCCCCAAAGAAATGGCCAATGACCTGTGTAGTGCCGGGCTCCAGTTCCGCAAGCCCGTGGCGGCGTGGAGGGTGACGGTCGGCGTCACCGTAGAAAGCCGGAACGACGCTGTCTGTGCGTTTGCGAACGCTGGCGGCGGCTGAGTGCGGCGCTCTTCGGATAGCCACAGCGCCATGGGGGCAACAGGATTAGCGCCTAGGCGTCAGACTCTGGTAAAAACCTCACTACATCAGTGAGTCGAGTCCAACCCCGGAGCCAATACCCTTTTTGCGACCCTTTAAAAATCTCGAAATACCGCCCGTCGTAAGAAGGAAGCTCGACGATAGCGGCGGCCTTGCGGATGCGGTGGAGCTGCTGCGTCGGGTGCTACGGTAGCGGGCTATGAAAAGAACTAAAAACCGTCCGGACGTTCGACTTCCCCCCGTTCGATTGTTTCTGGAGGACCTGCAATATGTAGCCGAAAAGCTGCCTCAAGATACAAAGATAGAATTTACCCAGGGAGAGTTTGTTTATGACTCGGTGTACGAACTCGGACAAAACTAGAACGTGAATATATGAGTTCGCGCAGCCAAAGTTTCTTGGAGCGGCACAGCGCAGCAATAGAAAGAGCTGTCATTGCCGCAGTTAGTTCGGGTGTTACCGCTATCGCGCTACATCTAACTAACTTTCGTTAGTGCATATGATTACGTGCAGTCACTTTTCTAACCCATCTCGGAGTCGGATCAATGACTGATATTCCTTCCCCCATCACCAGGCGGTCATTTCTGGCTGGTGGCGTTCTCGTCGGCGGGGCCTGCGCCCTTTCGTCTAGTGCGCTCACGGCCTCCTCTTCGGATGCGAAAGACAGTTTTGGCACGGAGGGGCTGCCGACACTTCTCGAGTTGGGAACTTCTCAGATGACCCGCATCGGTCGAAGCGTATGGGTTGCACAGATCGCAAAGGGCGTCTGGCTCCATACGACAACCGACCTGATCCCGGGCGGTTATTGGTTCCCCGCCAACGGCCTCATTCTAGAGCGGCCAGCCGGAAGCCTCCTCCTAGATACAGGGTATACGCCTGAGCAGGCGGAGCTGTTATGGCAGTGGGCTAATCAGAATCTCTCGGGGCCAATAGTCACGGTCATCCCGACCGATTTCCACCGGGATCGACTCGGCGGCATTGATGCGCTAAAGAAACATGGCGTGCAGGCCCAGGCGCATCCGCAGATTTGTCGTTTGGCGTCGGAGAATCACTTACCAGTGCCCGATCCCATAAACGAGTTCGTAGACAAGCCTTATCGCCTCGCCTCCGACTGCGAACTGTTCTTCCCGGGTGCCGGTCACACGCGAGTTAATATCGTAGCGTGGCTTCCGCAGCACCAGCTTCTAATGGGCGGTTGCTTTCTCAAATCAGTCACCAGCGCCAACCTCGGTAATCTGGCTGATGCCGTTGTCAGCGAATGGAGCGGTAGTATCGAAAGGCTGCGAGCCCACTATCCTGCTCCGAAAATTACCGTTCCTGGACACGGTACGATCAGTGGCGACTCCATTACGCACACCTTGAAATTACTCAGCGCCCAAGCGACCACGCAGCCGAGTTGACCAATTGGGTGAACGCTATGGAGTCAGCGTGACCTTAGGACGCAGACCACTCCGACATGCCATACGCACCTCTACGTGTGCGTACGCGCCTCCTGATTCTGGGCGAAGCGAATAATGGGCATCACAGTATCGCGCCGACAGAGCCCGCTCCGCGAACGTTCGCCGCCAACATCGTCTCGAACAGGTCGGCCGGCACAGGCGGGCTATGGAGAAAGCCCTGCGACTGTGCGCATCCGAGCGTATCTAGCAGGGCCAATTGCTCGAGCGTTTCGACTCCTTCGGCGACGGTGTCGAGCTCCAGCAAGTGAGCGAGCGTGATAATGGTTGAAACGATTGCGCGGCCCGCGCGATCGCCCGTTAGGCGGCTCGTGAAAGCGCGGTCGATCTTGAGGGTATCTACCGGCAACTGTGAGAGGCGGCCGAGCGAGGAATAACCCATGCCGAAATCATCGATGGCGATGCGAACCCCAGTGCTGCGCAGAATCTGCAGCGTGTGCAGCAAGGCTTGCGGGTCTTCCAGCATGGTCTCTTCCGTGATCTCCATTTCAAGTCCGAACTGCGGCCATGCGCTCGAACCGGCAAGCCCCAAAAAGTGCGCTCCGAGGTTGCGCCGGCTGAGCTGCACCGGCGACACATTCACGGCCATGCGCACCGGCGTAAGGCCGCACCGTCCCCAGCGCCGGCAATCGCGCGCCAAACCCATTCCCCCACCGGCACGATCAAGCCGGTGGATTCGAGTACGTGCAGAAAAAACGCCGGCGGCACAAGACCGTGTTCCGGGTCTACCCAACGCAACAAGGCTTCCGCGCCGACAATGCGACCGGTTTTCTGCTCAATTTGCGGTTGATAGTGAAGCCGGAATTCATTTTGCGTCAGCGCGCGGCGCAGACGATGTTCGAGCGAGAGCCGCTCCGTTACCTCGGTGTTCATCTCCTTGCGATAACGCAGGTAGGGAACTCCCGAAATTTGGGCTCTATGCAACGCTGCCTCCGCGCTTTGCACCAGAGATTCCGCATTCGCACCTGCAGAGGCTGGCGGCGCGAGGCCACACCGCACGATAGCCGGAATATCTCGCCCCGCCACGACGAGCGGTCGGCCGAAGATTCCCGCAATCTCCTCATACAACAACTGCATCGACGCCTCGGAAGGTTCCGCTTCCGTGATCGCCAGTGCAAACGTCCCGCCCTCCAGATGCGCCGCGCATTCCCTGTCGTCGCAGTGCTGCCGCAGCCGCTCAGCGACGCTTTGCAGCAGCAGATCCCCCATGGGTCGGCCGAGTGAATCGTTAATAGCGCCCAGCCCCTCGATGTCAAACACGACCACGGTGATTTGCAGCGCCCCTGGGTCGCGCTCCGCCAGACGTTGCATGAGCCGGTCGCAAAATCGCGCCCGCCGCGGCAATCCCGTCAGCGGGTCGAAATGAGCGAGGCTGCGAATACGCTCTTCCGCCACGTGCCGCGCCGCGTGCCCGGCCGCCTCATCGATCGCGCGCCGCACGACTGGCACGAGCCGGCTAAGATTGTTTTTGAAAATGTAATCCACGGCGCCGCGCTGCAGCGCAGCGATCGCGCGGTCCTCACTGATCGCGCCCGAGACGAGCACAAAGGGCACTTCGGGCGCCTCTGCCATGGCAATGGTCAGCGCAGAATTGCCATCAAACTGCGGCAAGGTGTAATCGGCCAGGATCAGGTCTGGATGGAATTCGAGCAGCGCCTGGTGCATTTCGAGCTCGGTTTCAACCCGGCGCCAGACGCATACAATGCCCGCGCGCCGGATATGCAGGACGATGAGCTCGGCGTCCGAGACGTTATCTTCAACTACCAGCAACCGTAATTCCGGTTCCACGGCCCGCCACCCCCTAGCGTAGCGGGGGAGTATCCTCTTACTGTATTCAAATAGAAACAAATTGTTGATTGACGATTGACGGAAAAGCGCGTCAAATCGCTCAAATTTGTTGCGCCGCAGCCAAAAACATTGCCGGACGCGCGCCGAGATACGGCAAAATGCTGGGTATGAAGCGCATTCTGTTCGTGGACGACGATCCTCCCGTACTCGAGGGCCTGCGTTTGCGGCTGCGTCCTTTTGAGACTGCCTGGGATATGACCTTCGCCGGGACCGGCGGGCAGGCGCTCGCTGAGTTTCAACGCGAGCCGTATGACGTGATCGTGAGCGACATTCGCATGCCCGGCGTGCAAGGGGCACGCCTACTGCGCACGGTGAGCGAACGTTGGCCGGAAGCGGTGCGCATCGCGCTCTCAGGAGTCACCAATCCGCAGGAGACACTTCATCTCGTCCCCATCGCGCATCAATTCCTGAGCAAGCCGTGCGAACCGTCGTTGCTCGAGGCGACCATCGAGCATTGTCTGAAAGTTAGCGAGTTGTTACCGGAGCGCAGATTGCGGGCGCTTGTCGGGCGTGTTCGCCGCCTGTTCCCGCAGCGCCGGGCATACACGAACCTGCAATCGCTCCTGTCAGACGATCAGGCCACAGTCCATCAGGTGGCGGAGCTCATCGCCAGCGATACGGTGATGGCGGCCAAAATTCTGCAAATGGTCCACTCGGCGTTCTTTCGTCGCGCCCGACGTATCGCATCAATTGAGCAAGCGGTCGCTTACCTTGGGCTCGACGCGGTCCGCAGCGTGGTGCTATCTGCAGAAGTCTTCTCTCAATGGCCCGACAAGCCCGTGGCTTCGAGTCTCGATCTCGATCGGCTACAGCGCCACGCCTCAGCAGTCGCCAATGTGGCCCACGCATTGACTGCTGAGGCGCCGGTTGCAGACGATGCGCGCCTCGCCGGCCTTCTGCACGACATCGGCTATTGGGTGCTCGCGCATGAAAGTCCTCGCGAGATCGAGCGCGCGCACGCCTGCGCTCTGCAGAAAGGCATACCTATATATGAGGCGGAGCGCGAGACGATCGGCGCGTCCCACGCAGAAATCGGAGCCTATCTGCTGGGTATCTGGGGATTGCCATACTCGGTTGCCGAGGCAGTCGCTCACCACCATGCTCCGGAGGGTGTGCGGCAAGCTGGGTTAGACGCGCTCTCAGCATTGGTCATTGCGCATGCGCTCGAAGGCGCGGGCGACTCGGTGGCATTCCGTAGCACACTGCAATCTGACTCTCGAGTCGGCGCGGAGTATCTCGAGTCCCTATCGACCTCATTGAGTTGGGACGAGGCGATTCGGCGCGCAAGTGCAGCAAACAACTGTGGCGCGCGAAACGCGTAGCGCCATGGCGCGGCGCGCGAGCGATTAGCGCAGTCTACGGCGAACGTGATGAGAACCCGCCAGCCGTCTAAAGCTACCTCGAAGATCCGTTTCAAAGCGAAGCTCTTGCGACCGGCGGAACCTGCAAACGGCAGCTCCTGGACCTTTCTTATCCTGCCAAGGGGCGCCAGTGCGAAGCTCCCCACGCGGAGCATGACGACAGTTGAAGGCACCATTAATAGCCATCCCTTTAGGGCCACGCTCGAGCCAGACGGTCAAAAAAGCCATTGGCTCAAAGTGGACAGGAAGATGCGCGAAGCGGCGGGCGCAGAGATAGGCGACGTGATCCCGCTAGAGATCGTGTCAGTTGGAAAAGAACCGGAACCCCGGGTGCCGGCAGATCTGCGCAAGGCTCTCGCGGCCGCCCCGAAGGCGCGGGCGCTGTGGTCTGAAATCACGCCCGTTGCTCGCAGAGACTGGATTCACTGGATAACGTCCGCCAAGCGGTTAGAGACTCGCGCGCGTCGGATCGACAATGCCTGCAAAATGCTCGCTGCCGGGAAGCAACGCGTGTGCTGCTTTGATCGGTCTGGATTCTATAGTAAGAGCTTGGGCGCTCCCAAGGAGGCGGACTAGATGAAACCCAGTTCTATGTCGTCGCAGGCGCCTAGTCCAGCCCAGTCACATAGTCGGACGCCTTGGAAGCAAAGAACAGGATGCGGGATGCAGCGTTCCACGGCGGGGCATCCGCGAGCCGCTCGGCGTGCTTGGAGACCGAGGTCACTTCGAGATCCAGCAGCTCCTCGATGCTCAGCTTTTTCAGATCCAGGGCGGCGGTCTGGATAGCGCCCATTTCTTCGTCGGCGGCGGAGGCTGGAAGGCTAATCGCTCCGAGAGATAACCCAAAGAAGCTCGCGGCGAGATGCCGATGAATGCTCATTCCCTGTCGCTTCCCGTCACGACCGAGTCCGTAATCCTTGGTCAAAACGACGAAAGAATCAAGCTCATCCTTCAAAAGGTTCGTTTGGTCTCGATAAGAAATTGCAGCTTGTTGATCCCCGATCCGCCGTCCAGCGGGAACGCAAAATCGATGTGCAGGATGTTACCGAGCGCGGAGCGGCTGTTGCCCAAACGCAGACCCACCCCCACATCTTTCAATATTCCTTGCGACGGCGTGCCCAATGGGTTCTCGCCCCAAGTGCGTCCCGCATCGAAAAAAACCGCCCCGCCTACATTGAATAGACGAAACGGATACCAGTTTGAGAAGCCGCGCTGCTCGGCGGTGAAGAGCCAGTGGCCTTCACCGCCCTGAAAGCGCAGCGGATAACCGCGCAGGCCGTTGTCGCCACCCAACAGCAACTGCTGATCGGGATCGAGCTTCGAACTGGCGTCCACCTGCAACGCCGTAAAAAACAACCGCCGCGGCGACTGGCGAAAATAATAACGTCCGGAGGTGCTGGCGAGCCCGTTGACGAAATCGCCATGCTCCACGCGGCTGGCGACTGACGTAGACCATAAGAAAGTATGCCGCTCTCGAGGCTCGAAGCCTTTGCCGATATTGGCATTGAGAATCAGGGCGTCGCGATCGGAACCGAATACAGAGCTTGCAAAGCCTGCGCGTGCGTTGAAGCGCCAGCCGAGATAGAAATCTTCCGTCTTCTCGATCTGGTCGCGGTTGCGCACTTTGAAGAAGCGGTCCTGCAACCATTCATAGCCGATCCAGGGAAACCTAAGCTTGCGGTCCGGCGGAATGAAACTCGATTGCAATGAATCCCGCGCGGGATCGAACTGGTTATCATCCAGCGTGAAGCCCGCGGTCCAGCGCTGCACTGAGCGATTTTCGTTGAGCCCCGCGGACCAGCCGCCATACACAGTCGCCAGTTTTTCGTGAGTACGGAATCGATTGACGATATGGCCGAGGTCGTATTGAGAGTCGACGCGGGTGTCGTCGCGCCCGGAAATCCCTGCGGCCCAATGGGTATCGAGCGCATAGAACGGCCGCTCGAGACTCAATTCATGCGCCCGCCCATCGCTGTTGTCCGAAGCTTCCGCCTTAAGATCCCACCAGCTGCTGAACACTTGTCGATCGCGGTAGAGCAGCGTGGTTGAATCGCGATCGATACCGGATTTGAAACCGATGCTGAGCTGACTGCCGAGTCCCAGCAGATTGAGCTCTTCGAGCTCGAACCCCGAGGTGTTCTTGCCACCGCGACGCCCGAATGACAGACCCGGATTCAGCGTCCAGACATCGCGCGTGCGTACCTCGATATCGACTTTGCCGTCGTGCCAGGCGATGGGCCGCACGCGTGCATCATAGAGATATCGTGTCGAGCGCAGGATACGTTCCGACTCTTCAAGCGCGCGGCCCGAATAGCGGTCGCCGGATTTGAAGAGGAGCAGAGATTCGACGGTATGCGGCCGCGTACGAATGTGCAACCGGTTGGCAACGCGCGGCAGTGCGCTGTTCTCTTGGGGATCCGCGGTATCGAACACATTGCCCACCGCGATGTCCACACGTCCGATGACGGCGCTGGCCGCTTCGAGCTCCCGATCCACCGGAACCTGCGGCGGACGCTGCAATTCACGATAACTCGCGCGCGCACGAACGCTCGGTAACACCCCTCCGGAAGCGCTTGCGTTGAGGAAAGGCGGGTAGATCACCAGGGCCAGGATCGAAATGGCATGCGAAATCCGGATTGGCATCTGCATATGGGACGTTTCTACGAGGTCAAACCAATCGGAATAGAAAGGCGCCGCGACATGTCGGCGCGCAATGTGCGATTGATTTCACGCATCCGCACCGTCTTACCTAAAATGACTTTTCGACTGACGTATTTTCGCCCTTTGCTTACGCTTGCAGGCTGCTATGCAGCGCTGGGCTCGACACTGCGTCTTGTTTTGTGGTGGACATTTGGTAGGCCAGAGATCGGTCCGGCAGCGCTTACGTGGATACTCCCGGCCGGATTCATCGCGGATGCCGTGCAAAGCCTTTATCTGCTCGCGCCGTTTGCACTATTTCTCTGGTTGATCCCGGACCGGGCGCTGCGTTCGCTGCCGGCGCGGATACTGATAGCCAGCGGCGCATTCGTTTGGCTGTTCGGCCTCATTTTCGCGGATGCCATCGAGTACTTTTTCTTCGATGAATTCGATGCCCGGCTCAACATCGTTGCAATCGACTACCTGATGTATCCGACGGAGGTAGTGGGTGACATCTGGGCCTCCTACCCGGTAGTGCCGGTGCTCATCGGAGTAGGCATTGTGGCTGCGCTTGCGGTTTTTATGCTGCGGCGCCCCTTGCTCGATGCAGCCGCAAGCCCCAGCCGCCTGCGTCAACGCACGGTGGCGTTTGCAACGTTTGCGATACTGCTGCTCGCGGCCGTGATGGCGTTTAAAACCGATACGCTGACGCATTCGGGCAACCGCGTGGCGAACGAGCTTGCGGCAAACGGCGCGAGCAGCTTCTTCCGCGCCTTGCGCACCAGCGAGCTCGATTACCGCGCCTTTTACAAGACCCGCGATCCCAGGGCCAATTTCGATCTTTTGACGCAGCAGCTGGCCTCGGGCGGCGGCGTCTTCACGCGTCGGGGCGAGGGACGTCTAGATCGCGCCTATGCCGCGAAGCCGAATGGCCTCGGCAAGCTCAATGTCGTGATCGTGATGGATGAATCCTTCGGCGCCGAATTCAGCAAACTCTACGGCGGTCCGCGCGATTTAACCCCGAACTTCGATCGCTATGCGCAACAAGGCCTGTGGTTTGCAAACGCCTATTCTTCCGGAACACGCACGGTGCGCGGCCTCGAGGCCATCACTGCCTCGTTTCCGCCGACGCCGGCTGAATCGATCGTACGGCGGCCCGGCAATGAAAATGTCGCCACGCTCGGCAAGGTGATGCGCGCGGCCGGCTATTCGACCAGCTTCCTGTACGGTGGCTACGGCTATTTCGACAACATGAACGCCTTCTTCGCAGGCAATGGCTATGAAATCGTCGATCGCAAGCAAATCCAAAAGATACGTTCCGAGAACATCTGGGGCGTGAGCGACGAGGACCTATTCGACAAGGCGCTGGAGCATTTCGATGAGCTCGCCCGGCGCGGCAAGCCGTTCCTCGGCCAGATCATGACGACCTCGAATCACAAACCGTTCACGTTTCGCACCGGCGTGCCTGGGGTTCCCCCGACCGGAGGCGGCCGCGCCGCCGGCGTACGCTATGCCGACTATGCCATTGGTTATTTTCTGGAACAGGCGCGGACCCATGCCTGGTTCGATGACACGGTTTTCGTTGTGGTCGCCGATCACGGCGCGCGCGTCTATGGGAAAGTGGAAATTCCGCTCAAGACTTACGAGATTCCGCTGATGATCTGGTCGCCGAGGCATATCCAGCCGCGGCGCATCGACACGCTGACCGGCCAGATCGACATCGCGCCGACCCTGCTTGGATTACTCGGCTTCGGCTACACCGCCCCGTTCTTCGGCCAGGATGTGCTGTCTGCAAATCCCGGCCCGCGCATTGCGCTCTTCAACCACAATCAGGACGTAGCCCTGTATCGCGATGGCAAAATGGTGGTGTTGGGCCTGCAGAAGAAATCCACGACTTATGCCTACGATCGCACGAAGAATGAATTTCACGTGCTGCCGCGCGATGTGGAGCTCGAGAACCTGACGATCGCTTACTACCAATCCGCATTTGAGCTGTTCCACTCGGGGCGTTACGAGTAACAAGCAGGACGCAGGCGCCGGAGAGACGAGTCCAGGCAAGCTGTGAGCCGAGCTTGTAATAATCAGGGACATCTCCCGTCGTCAGGCTGCAAGCTTTTCAATATGATCGTCCCATGAGGCTCGGATTCGAACACAGCTATTCCGCGTTGGCGCCCCGTTTTTATGCCAGGGTCGATCCTGCGACTGTCGCAAACCCAGAGCTTGCCGTCTTCAATCGACAATTGGCCGAGGAACTTGGACTCAAACCGGACATCGTCGAGCGCGAAGCGGCCGCCATGCTCTCCGGGAATCGGTTGCCCGACGATTCAAATCCGATCGCGATGGCCTACGCAGGACATCAATTCGGAAGTTTCGTGCCGCAGCTGGGTGATGGACGCGCAATCCTTCTCGGAGAGCTCAGAGGGCGCGACGGTGTGCTCCGCGATATACAGCTCAAGGGCTCAGGCTTGACCCCCTTCTCGCGCAACGGCGATGGCCGCGCCGCGCTGGGACCGATGCTGCGGGAATACCTCATCAGCGAGGCCATGCATGCACTGGGCATTCCCACCACGCGATCGCTCGCAGTTGTTACAACCGGCGAGAAGGTGCTTCGTGAAGGTGTGCGCCCCGGCGCGGTGCTCACCCGCGTGGCCGCAAGCCATGTTCGCGTCGGGACATTCCAGTACTTTGCCGCGCGGGGCGATCAGGACGGCGTTCAAGAGTTGCTGGATTACGTCATCGCGCGACACTATCCCGATGCACACGATGCCGACGTGCCTGCGCTAGCTGTGTTGAATGCGGTGGCACAGAGACAGGCCGCGCTGATCGCCGACTGGATGCTGGTGGGTTTCATTCATGGCGTCATGAACACCGACAATATGGCGATCTCGGGCGAGACGATTGACTATGGTCCCTGCGCGTTCATGGATACATACAATCCAAACACGGTATTCAGTTCCATCGACCATAACGGGCGCTACGCATATGCGAATCAGCCTGCAATCGCTCAATGGAACCTGGCGCGGCTCGCAGAAACGCTGCTGCCGCTCATCGATTCCGACTCCGACAAAGCGGTAACGCTGGCGACAGAAGTCATCCAACCCTTTATCGAGCAATTCGACGCGCAGTTCCTCGAGGGGATGCGCCGTAAGATAGGTCTCGCATCCGCAATGGAAAGCGACGCAGACCTGATCAAGCGTCTGTTCGCAACAATGCAGGGTGCTGAAGCGGATTTTACTTTGACGTTCCGCAGGCTTGCTGCCGCTGCGGAGCGCTCAAGCGAAGAAGCTGGGCTGCACGAGCTGTTCGCGGACCCCTCCGGAATCGATAACTGGCTGCAGGATTGGCGCCGCCGCCTGGAGCACGATCCGCAAAGCGCCGCTGAACGAGCCGCGAGCATGCGCCGCATAAATCCCGCTTTCATTCCCCGCAATCACCGAGTGGAGGCAGCGTTGAATGCGGCTTGCGAGCGCAGCGATTTCAAACCCTTTCATGAACTGCTGGGAATTCTTGAGCGGCCATTTGACGACCAGCCTGAAGTTGCCGAATATGGCCAACCACCTGAGCCTTCGGAACGTGTCCTTAGGACTTTCTGTGGGACTTGAGCCATAACCAACAGGCCCCTGACCTCATGAACACCGCCCCAACACCAATCTCGCAGCCGCCGGAAAGTACCGTATGGCAAGGCTCTCCTTCACAGGTGATCAACTTGCCGCAGTACCTGTTGTGGGCGCTGATTTTTGCCGTACTCCTGACATGCGGCGTCATTCTCCTCGAGTCGATGGACTCCGCGCCCGCGGCTGCGAAGTTGATCTTCGCCATAGTTATCGCCATTCCTTGGGTCATTGCAGGTTGGAAATGGCTCGTCCTGTCCAACATGCGCTATGAGCTCACCACGCAGCGGCTGCGCATGCGCAGGGGCGTGTTCAATAAACATCTGGAAGAGCTCGAGCTGTATAGAGTTCGCGACTACAAGCTCGAGCAACCGTTTTTTCTACGGCTGTTTTCGCTATCCACCGTGATTCTGCAGACGGCCGACAAATCCACTCCGGTCGTGGTGTTGCGGGCTATCGCGCGCGGCGAGTCGTTGCGTGAGCAGATGAGAACTTATGTGGAGGAAGCGCGTATGCGGCGCGGGGTACGGGAAGTGGATCTGGATCAGGGCTAGTCGATATTCGTCAATACTCGAGCCGCAGCACGCTCGCCTTGCCAAGCGTCGGCACGCTCACGACGTAAATTTCGTCAAACTCATCCTCCGCCATCGGCGGCACTTCAAGCCCGCTGATCCGCTGCACGATCTGCGGAATCGTGTTGCCATGGCCCACGATCAACACCGCCCCACCGCGATGATCGTGCATGGCGTGGTTAGCCAAGGCCGCCACGTCTTTGCCGGGCAGAATGACAGGTTGCAGCCGCAGCCGCGCTGCGAGCGGCGCCGCCGTCTGTTGCGTGCGGCGAGTATCGGAAACATAGATCGCGGCAATCCGGCCGACTCCGGTAACCTTGCCGAACATCGTCGCAAGCCGCTCCGCGCGCACCTCACCTTCCGGCGCCAGCGGAGGATCTTCAATAGTGCCGAGCTCCTTTTCCGCATGCCGCACCAACACCACAGTAGTAGTGGCCAGCGAGCGGTAGATCGCAAGTGCAAGCCCGATCGCAATGACGCACAGCGCCGCCATCACCCATACGGGCGCGAGGAACGGACGGCGTTGTCGGGTAATCGCGGGCGCTTCCATGGCGCGCAATGATAGAGGGATTTACGGCGGTTTGCCCGGCTTCAAGCCGAGCTTGCGCAGCAGCGTTTGCGCATCGTGGGGAGCGCGCAGTTTCACGTCCGCACTAGTAGTGCGGCGGTTTTTCTTCCTCCGCGGTGTAGGTCTTATCACCCGTCCCGCTTGCCTCCAGCCGGTTCGCAAGCTCGGCCACTCGCTGCCGCAGTGCATCGATCTCGCGTTGCTGGGCATACACGACATCGCTCAATTCGGCGCTTGCCCGCTCGAGGAAAGCTATCTTCAGTTCCAGGCGCTCGACGAATTCTGCATTCATTGGCTCAACTCCACTACGCTTTACTCCATCGCCTGACACGCCAGCAACCCGGCGCGGCCCGGCATTTCCTTCATGACTATGCTGCATCGTGGCAGCCTTGTCGGCTCGAGATTTGCGGCCTGCTCCGCCATATCTCCGAGGCGGTAGCCCTGCTCGCGCCAGCCACGCAGCAGGCGCTCGAATGAGCTCAGATAGGCGCCGCCTTCAAGCTCGGCGTGCAGAGTAAATACCTGATCGCCGCTCTCGGAAGTCAGATTCAGTAAATAGTCGACCGGATCGGCGCCTTGCAAATCGTCGCGGCCAATCAATTCATCAAGCGTGGGCAAGGTGGTAGGCAATTGCGGAATACCGCCGGACAGGGGCATGAATGCGCCCGTGCCGCGAACGTCGGAGGCGTAGCGGAATCCCAGCGCGCGCTCGAGCTCAGGTACATGGCTATTGAGTTGCCAGCCGGCCGCACCGTGCACCTCGGGCGCTCTCTCGAAGATCTCGATAAATTGACGCCGGGCGAGCTCGAGTTCGCGATGGGCCCATGCCCCGCTTGCGGTAGCCACGCCATCCTGCCACTTCACGTGATCGTAAGTATGCACGCCGACTTCGAAGCCACGGCGTCCAATATCGAGCATCTCGGGGCGGCAGCGCCGACCGATATGCGGGCCTGGCAACAGCGTTCCATAGAGCAGAGTTCTTAACCCATAGTGTTCGAGCACCGACGTACGTTTCACCTTGCCCATGAACCCACGACGAAAGGCGCGCTTTATGGCGCGGCCAGTGTGGTCCGGACCCAGACTGAAGAGAAAAGTGGCGTGGATATCGAGCCGTTCGAGTAAATCGGCCAGGCGCAGCGCACCTTCGCGAGTGCCGCGATAAGTGTCCACGTCGATCTTTAGCGCGATGCGAGCCACTAGCCCAATACCAGGGGCTGCTTCTCCAGGTCGCGAGCCAGCACATCGAGCGCCACAGGACCGGCGTCGGTTGCTGCGGCAAGCAGGCGCAGCACACCGCCGTCCGAACCTGCGATGTAGCAGCGTCCCGCAGCTGTGAAGAGATGCGGGACACCGGGAGGCGCGGTTTGCGATTCGACGCGAGTGCGATGAATCCACCAGCGCCGACCATCGATATGAGTGAAAGCCCCGGGGAACGGCGGCGCGACAGCGCGGACGAGATTGTGGATTTGCAGAACAGAAAGGCTCCAGTCGATACGGCCGTCTTCGGGGC
>Ga0065707_10082468_pt1 | contig 14785 bp, 30 predicted proteins | sample SwiRhicommuniRL3_FD_59094 | JGI IMG/M metagenome (GOLD analysis project Ga0065707, IMG submission 59094) | Switchgrass rhizosphere bacterial communities from Rose Lake, Michigan, USA - RL3 v2 (version 2) | ecosystem: Host-associated > Plants > Roots > Rhizosphere > Soil | place: East Lansing...
CGGCGGCGAGCCATAGCGGCGAATGAACCCGTGGGCACCGGCAAACGGCATGACGCCATCGCCGTCCGCGAGGTGCGTCGTGCACATCAGCCCCGGATCCTCGGGTGCCGGGATTGCATAGCTCGCCAGCATCGCAATTCCATGCTTCTGACAGATCTCGATGATTTGTGTCATTAGCGGGGCGATCTGCTCGTCGTAGATTTGCTCTTTGTTCATGCATCACCCGATGGTTGAACAGCATTCCGATCGTCCGCCGGATATCGCAGCCGCCAGGTGATGCGACCGACAGCGCCACACTCGCACTCGTACTCGGATGGCGCCCAGCTAAACGGAACCGGCCTATCGCATGCGGCGCAGTAGGGCAGGCACTCCTGCGGCGGATCGCGAAAGTCTGGATGCGATGTGCTCATAGTTGGTCCTGAGATGTTCTGGCATGCGCCGTAATGGTAATCACCGCATTCCTTGCAGCCCGGAGCCTCAATGTCCATAGCCAAACCTTCCCGCCAGTCCTGCGTATCAGCGTCGTTAGGCTCCATGCTTATCTCCTTGGTTGTCTGCATTGCGCTGTGCTATGTCCCGATCCACTAGCAGGCAAATTCCCGCCGATGCATTCTCGCTGCCGATCTTGCGCAGATACTTAATCACATAGGCCGGCAGGGTTGTCGTGAACTTCTCTCGCCCCCCGGCCAGGGGCTTCCTGCCCGCTTTCTTACGCTTTGCCATCACACCGCCTGCTCTTGCAGTACCCGCACGGCCCACGCGTCGCAGCGGATGTCTGTGTACGGATGGCGGCCATCCACGCCATCGGCCAAGCTCGTCGCGATATCGTCCTCGCTCGCGGATTGCTGCGCGGCCTGCACCGCGAGCTCACGGAGCGATTCGGTTGAGACCCGGATGACCTGACGCTCGCCTTCGTTGTTCAGGCTGCGGCCAATGGCATCGTTCACGGCGGCTTCTATTGACTCTGCTTCGTTCATCCAGGTGTTCATCTTGTTCTCCGTCGCGCCTATCGCGACCATGGAGATATATTACACGTATTAAATACGCCGTCAATACCTGCGGTTTGATTATTTGGACCCGTCTGCTATTCTTTGTCGGCGCGTTCTCCGGGCTCTCAAGCTCGGTCTCATGGAAGATGGGTGTTGCCGAGTTTCGCGCTCAGCGCCTCTAAGGCCTCTCCGGGGTTTTCCCCGGCCTCATAAAAGATGGGTCTTTCAAATTTAGGTGCATCGAGCCCCTAAGCCCCCGGGACCGCAAGGTCCCGGCCTCATTCAAAGCTCCACGTGTGCGTCGCATCAAAGCTCACCGGGCTGCGGCGGCGATGATGCGCCAGGATTGCACTCGTGGCACGCGGCCCGATGCTCCTCCGACATGTGCCATAGCGGAGAATGAGGCGCTGGCTGTGGTTCAGCGTTTACACACCGCTCGCCGGGCTGCAGCTGGCTTGGATCACATGCCTTAACGCATCCACAAGTGGGCTGTTGCCAATAAGCGCGTATACCCTCTTGGTAGTCGCCAAACGCGCTGGCAAACTTGTGGATGGCCGCGATCGCGGGATCTACGTAACCCTTACCGCCTCCCATCTGAGTCTCCTGTCGTGGGGGAATGACCTCGAAGCAGATCATGCAAGCGGCGCAGTATCATCGGTGCGTGCCACCCAACGAGGAAGACGATTAAAAACTCACGCCAATCTCCGCTCAAGGTTGCTCTCCCTCTACGAGTCGTTTGATGATCAGAACCCGGCCGTCTTCCAAGTCGATCCTGCCGTCCGTTTGCTGGTGCCCGCAGCACGATGCCTTCGTGGAGATTCCGGCGGCATTCAGGGCGGCAACGATGTGATGAATGCACCAGTCGATGCACACAACCCTGCCGTTGAGAGGCAGGCACGCTTGATTAGCGTAGGTTTTTTGGCCACCAAAGGTGTCGCATCTGTTGCAGGCGCGCGCGTCAGCCATGCTTCGCTCCCACGGTTTCCGCGCCGCAATCGCAATGGTTCGGGATCGTTCGAGTAGCTGCGCAACCGGGCTTGTGGCGGAAGTCGATGGAGTGCAGCGCAGTACAGAACCGGCGCGGGATTCCATGTTCGCAGTTGTCGCTGGGGATCGGAATCCCAAGCTGTACCAACAGCGCCCGCGCCTCGGCGTTCGTGAGCGATAGGTCGCGGCCCTCGTTTACCTCAGCGTGTACGTACTCCAGCAGCTCCTCAGGACAGACGGGGCGCTCAGCCATGCTGTTCTCCTGCGCTGTCCGCTGATGTCGGCTGCTTGGGTTTCGCGCACAGGTAAGTGCCGTCAAAGAAGATTTCGTGAGTCTCCTTGTTCATGCCATAGTCATCACAGACATCGTTCCATAGCTCTTCCTGTTGGCGGCCGATCTCTGCAAGCAGATCGGCGCAATGGGACGTGAACAACTTCATCAGATCGTTGATGCCGCGACGCTCATTAGAGAGCTTGTGGAACTTGTCGGAGTAGTTGGGAGCCGGCAGGATGCGACCGTCTGCCATGAGCGTATAGCCACAACGTTGACCCATCTTGTGCCCGGGATCGTCCGGGCCCGCTTTTCTTTTAGCCATGCTTTTCGTCTCCATTGGACAATGACTCGTCCCGTAGTTGCCAGTACCCCGTACTTGAACGAAACCAGCCGCGCGAGATTTTCACCCATCGCCCCACTTTCTCTGTCAATCGTTCGCCGCAGCATCGGCACGGGTCCACGGGATGCTGGTCTTCATACTTGGCGCGTAACCCACAGCCCGGGCAGACAGTGACCGAGCACCAGTTGCGATAGATGCGCCTGTCTCGTACGAACCCACTCGGCGGCAGGCTATCCGCGATCAAGTTATTCATGAGTTGAAGATCCATTCCCCGAACGCCCATGTCTGACGCCAAGCCGGTAGACGTACAAGAGTGCAAACAGCATCACGGTGACGTGAAACGCCCAGGCCGCGATGAGCGCGATTTCGAGGCGGGTCACGTCTCCCCTCCATTGTGAGCGATGCGATCCGCCACGAGCTTGGTATAGCCGACGATGTCGTGCCAGGAGTCATGGTAGTGCGGATCGCCGTTGAGAATGCGCCCGATCTTGTGCGCGATCATCTCCAGGGCTTCGCGCATATCCGGGTCGAGCTCGCGCCAGTTCTTCGACTGCGACATCACGCCTTTTAGGCTTTGCGTGATGCGCGCGTGGTCGAAGAAGTCGCCATAGCGCTTACCGCGGTCCTGCAATGTCTGGTCGATATTGTTCATGCATCACCCGACGCACTACCGGCGCTTCGGTTTGCGGAGCGCACGTTCACGAACCGCGCGGCGCTTGGCCCAGTTCACCCCGTCGATGAACGCTCGCACACGGCAGTTGATGATGTCGTGATCCACCATCGTTTGAACGGCTCCGTTACATAGGCTGGCCATGTAAAGGTCTTTCGCGTAGTCCATTGGCGTTTTCTTCTTCATGGATGCCTCGCAGTGGAATCAGTAGTAGCTCTGCCGGACTCTGGCCGGTCGTGCCTGTGGGGATGCCAGCCGGCCCGCGCCCTCGCGTGGGGCGGTGTCGGGAGGGGTGGGGTGATCGGGATGGGTCAGCCCGATACGGGCTCGCCTGATCGTCTCAGGGCGCTTGCGGTATAGGCGCCCGAGGTGCGCATCGGTCTCACCGGAGGTGCGGATGCGGTGGATTTGGCAGACTGTTAACCCTGTGCCCACTTTTGTACACAGACTGCCCGAAACAGGCTGGTTTATACGCTTGCAGACACAGGTTGGGGCCGCGCAAGTGATTGATTTCACTTGCCACCCCGGACCAGTCTTAGTTTTCGTAATGATGGGGTCGGGGGTTCGATTCCCTCAGCCGGCATACTGATTTCACAGGGTTTTTCAGCTGTTTTCGCTTCGAGCGCTGCAAGCCCTGTGACCGCATTTGTACCTACTGCAGACGCCCACGAACGCATTTCCTCGGGTCTCAAGTGGCTGTAGCGGGTCACCATTGCCGGCGTCGTCCAGCCGCACAGGGACTGAATTACACGGTCTGACGCCCCCGACATCGCGAGCCAGGACGCGAAGGTATGGCGCAGGTCGTGCCACCGCAGGGTCACCCCCGCGCGCTCCCGCGCCTTCCGGTACGCCTTGGTATTGAAGGTCCCGGTGATCGGCCGCGGCGCAAACCTGCCGTCCTTCGAGTGCGGCGTGTACGTGAAAACGTGGTCGACGTTTTCCGCTCGCGGCACCATGCGCAGCAGCCGCACAGCTTCTTCGGACAGAGGTACGCCGTGGGCCTTCTTCGTCTTGTAATGGCTGCTCGGCACCCAGCACATACCGCGCTCAAGGTCCACGCGACCCCAGACCAGATCGCGCACGTTCGACATGCGCAGGCCTGTCAGCACTGAGAACAGCATCGGGGCGCGCGTGTGCTGGGGCAGTTCGCTCACAAGTCGCTCGCACTGCTCGGGAGTGAGCCAGACTGGATCGCGCTCAGGAATCGCCGCCATCGGCACGGGAGGAGCGTACGCAAGCCATCCCCACTCAACGCACTTGCGCACGACTCCGCGAAAGACGGCCATGATCCGGTTGGAAGAAGCGGCTCCTTGAGTGCGTTCCACGAATTCTCGTGCTGCCCGTACCACGTCGGCGTTAACTGCGGCCACGGGGATAGAGTTGATCCGGTCGAAGAACGTGAGCGCATATTCATTGGAAAGCCTCGTGTTCTTGCGCCACTGCGCGTCCTTCTTGAACCGCTGGACTGCTTCTCGCCATGTGTGGACCTTCTCGCCTAGCTTTGCCTGCCGCCAGTAACGATCGCGAAGGGCCTGCTCGAATTCCTCGGCCTTCTTCTTGTCGGTGGTGCCGGAGCTGCGGCGAATAGACTTACCGCCAATTCGGAATCTGACCCACCAAGTTCCGCCGGAGCTTCTTCTGTAGACCGCCATGCGCCCCTCACGTATGCGTTGAGCTCGTCTCGTGGGATGAGATATTGCCCGAGGATCTTGCGTCCGGGCATTCTGCCTTGAGAAACCGCGCGCCGCACCGTATCCACGTTCCGTTTCAGGATCGCGGCGGCTTCCTCGGTTGTCAGGTACTCATCCACGCTCACAGTCTCCGATCTCAGAGAACCCCATAAGAAACGCGCCTAGTTGTGCGCTGGCCACACGACTCGCACACGCCAACTCGATCCGTTATGCGTGCTTGATAACAACTTGGGCCTGAGGCGCAGGCGCGTTTGCTATGGGGTCTCATGTACATCAGGCAGCCTCGAATGCTCTTGCTGCTTCGTGGCTCACACGGAAGCCACTCGCGTTTTTGTGTCCACCACCACCGTACTGCTTGGCGATCTCGGATACGTCAAGGCCGCCCTCGATTGACCGCAGCGAGAAGACACGGCCTTCCGGCGTATCCCAATAGCAGGCGGCGAACGGCGGTGTGACAACCTCGCCCTGCAGATTCGGCGACGCATACGGCTGGCACATCAGGTGCCCGGCATCGCTGGTGAGCGTGTATGGGAGATTCGCCACAGGCACCCAATGCCCGCCGATTACCATCTCGCGCCGAAAGGCCGTGACGAGTTCGGCAATGTCCTTATGGTGCTTGCGCTCGATGGCCTCGCCTTCGGTACGCAGGATGGACAGGTCAGCCTTGAAAAGCATGTCCCAAGTGTCGAAATTGTATGGGTAGGAGAACACAGAAGCTTGGATGGTGCGCGTGTCCGGGTAGATGAACCGCCACAGATCACGGTCTTCAACGCGATTGATCAAGTCTGGCCGGGGTTCTCCGGGAACGAAGAAATCCCACGCCATTCCGGCGCCAGAGCGGTTCAGATCGAAGACGGTGTAGACGCGCGCATACGGCGCATTCTCCATCACGTCCTGCTCCGCGTTTTCCAGGAACCGCTGCCAGGTGAGCGGTCCAGAGTACGCGCCGAAATCCACAATGTAGTTGTTGTCGGTCTTCAGATCCTCGATGGCGCTCTTGTGGTGGTCGATCAGCAACACGCCAAATGCGGACCGCGCCATCTCTAGCAGCACATCTCGCTTATAGGAGAAGTCCACTAGAATCACCGGCCGGTTTGTTACGTCCGGCGGCGGGTTCTGGTAAACCCCGGCGTGAAACTCGACATCGCCGAGTGCCTTGCGAACAACCCACGCGGCAGTGAACCCGTCTGCGCAGTTGCCGTGATAAATGCAAAGTGGTCTTTTCATTGATTGTTACCTTCTGTCCCAGTCTCCGGAAACTCTTCCGAATACTCCTGCATCGCTTCCAGTTCGCGACGCTCGCGCTCGGCACGTACGCGGCGTGCGTATCCGTCCACGCACTGCTCGGGCGTTCTGCCGTCGCAATAGCAGTCATCGGCGCATTGGACGGCGCGATCCGGGTTGAGCCCGCGGCGCCATGCCTCGTAGAACACGTCGCCCTCGAACTCCCGACGTTCGTCTCGATCACGCATGCTTATCTCCCTTGCCCAACGCTGCTCTCTTGCGGCCGCGTTGTTCGTTAGCTTTCGTGCGGACGTGTTTGTGCACATGAATCTCGCGCCCGTCCCTCAGGGTGATGACGGCGGCAACGTTGATCACAACCGTCCATCCGCCACTGGCTTGCCTGACCAAGCGGCAGGGATGAACGCTGCCGGACCATGCAAACGTATTGACGGTTTCGCGCTTAACGCCCATCTGCTGACTCGCCCGCTGGCGTTATGCCGTGGAACCGCAGTTCTTCATCAACCGCGCGCGCCGCTGCCCTGGAGATGATCCGCCAGATCTCGTGGTAGCACACACCTGCCAAATTCGCGTGACGGTAGATGTCTCCAGCGATCTCCAGAGCCGCATCCCGTGCTGCAAGCTCAGCAAACGTCATCGGACGCTCTACGAACTTCCCGGGCTTAGGCTGTGTGATGTCCAGCCCGCGATCGTGGCCATGGAAGGGATACTTGTCAGCCATGCTTCACTTCCTCGCTCGCCGCAGGTCGCGATCGCGACCAAACCTTTGCGCGAACACCTAGAAGCTCACTAGCGAGTAGCGCGTCCGCCATGGCCTCGCCATACGAACAGAGCACAATTCCGAACGGTGGTGTAGTCGTAATGCCGCGCCCGTTAGATCCGGGCCGATGCCCCCGCTCGAAGTAGATCCGGCCGCGCAGGAAGAGCAGCGCGTGAGCCGCGCTCATGTAGCCCTGCAGGTCGTGTGTCTCAGTCCGCGCGGGCACGAGCGCAATCCCGTTCCCGTGCGCGATCAATCTCTCGTACCACGTGCGTTTCGAGGAAAAGGGTGGATTGAGCCAGACCGTGCCGCGCCAATCAGCAGCGAGTCCGTTGTCGTCCTTGGTCAAATGCCGCTTTGCTGGCACCGTCGATGGGGGCACGCCAGGGCTGCACGGATCGAGATCGAATTCGACACCCAAGGCGCGGAACAGCCACGACGGTGTATACCACTCGTCGTTTTCGTTGCTCACGCCAGCGGTATCGAACAAAGCGGCGGTGCTCATGGGCGACGATCTTCCCTTGGGGACGGTCGCCAGTCTGGCGCGCAGGTCCCCTCGATGAATGGATGCGGGACGTTTCGCCCACAGGCACAGCGCTGAAAGCCGTTCTCGGGATAGCTCGCTGTCACATCGACAGTGAGCTTTACGAAGTGGATGAGGCACTCGTCACCGATCTCCGTCTCTTGAACAAGAATCTGCGATTCAGCTTCGTAGATGCCATCGTCGCCGACACTTCGCCGATACGGCTGATCAAACTTCACCGCCCACGCTGCGGTAATCTTGTCGCACATGTACTCAACCGTACCGACCGCCTCGCAGTTCAGCTCCTTGATGCCAAGTTCCTCAGTCCATTCGACGCGAACGCGATCCCCTTCGAACAATCTGAGGCCACTTAAGTCACGGATTCCCGTGTCGCGACGCGCTTTCGTTTTCACCTGAGAGCGTTCGAGTTTGGCTTTTGCGCACGGCTCACACTGGATTGCGCGCTTGTCACCGCTGAACCGTACGCCGCATGAGAAGCAGGCACACGTGTATCCGCCGGGCGCGTAGCCGAAGTCCTGCAAAGTGAGCGGCCGAACCGCTCCCGTCTCGGGAGCGGGCTGGAACGCTGCTAGCGCCTGACGAAACTGCACCACGTACTCGTCTGAGTTCACGCCCCAGCTCAGGGGGCACTCATCGAATTCTTCCCCGTCTTCGTCTATGGCAATCCGAGTGAAGAACTCCCGCTCAATCGCGCTTAGGCAATCGCTTCGCCGTCTTGCGTTCTCGATATTGACCAGCAGTACGTCCAGCGTCCGTACATCGCGGCCAATACCGAATGCGTCATAGAGCGCAGAGAGGTCAGTTTTTGAGGGGACCAGGTCGCGCTCGCGCGAGTCGCAATGCCCGGCAGCACGGCACCGTTCGGGATTGCTGCAACCGGTGCGCCATATACACTGCGGGTCGGTAGTCGGGTGATTCATTTCTTGTCCCCTGGCTTCGGCAAGGAGATGTAATAGGCTTGTTGCCCGCACGCCTCGACAACTTCGTCCCAGTCGTTGTACTTCGTGGCCTGAGGTCCGGCCGGTGCCTTCTCTAAGCACTCCATAAAAACTTGCCGCCGAAGGTTCTGATCGGGCCAATCCGCGGCGATGCCTGCATCCTTGGCTGGCGGCGCACACCCACAGAGTGCTACGCCAAAAACCGCGAATGCGACTCTAAGGTCTGCGGTGAGTGTGTCATTGCCCTTTGGCATGCGGCATCCTCCATTCCGTGCTGTAGCAACGCGTACAGACATCATCGATGTAGACCCAGATCGGCAGCCCTTGCTTGCTCTCGTCCTTTCGGTGCGCGGGCTTCCAGCGGTGCCCGAACAGACGGCATAACAGGGGAGTGCGGCGCTCATCGGCCATCATCAGAGCTTCCTCACATGCGTGCGTGTTGGGCCTTCGCTGTAAAAAGCCGCATGGCACGGCGGCGGCGACTGGTCGCAGTGCGTGAGTACCAGCTTCAATCGGTCGCTGCCTGCGTCGGCATTTACGCGCTTGGCCAGTCCGTTCTCATCGAGTGGGGCGAATCGAATTCGGCCCTGGTACGGATGCTCGACATTGGTGTCGTCGTCGAAGGACAATGACGCAGTTTCACCGGGAAGCGGACCGGCACCGTGACGCGTCAGGTATGCGCGCGAAACGTAGTACGCCTCAATGTCAGTGACCCCGGCTTGCGCGCAGAGCACCCGCACGTTCTTCATGCCCGTATTCGAGCGCGTCAAGTGCGGGAAGAATTCCTTGTTGTCCTGATCCAGCAACAGACCCTGCGCGCCCTCGAAGACGGGGTCTTTGCACTGTCCGATACCAGCGGGGTGCACATGCTCTGCAAACTTCCAGCAGCCGGATACGAAGGCTTCAAGCATTGCCGGCTCGTTGATTGGGGAGCCGGTGCGGAATGCCGCATATTTCTCACAGATCTCCGCAATTCGCGATTCCAGCGAGCCCATCCGGTTCCATAGGTCCGCCATGGTGATCTTGAGCTCTGGAACCTGCGAGCGCTCGACAGTCTCATTGAATCCGACTCCGCAGCTTCCGTGCCGTCCGTTGCCGCGCCGGTTTTCCAGTGCCTGGTTGATAAGCATGTCCGCAAACGTCGTCACCAGACACTCAGGGTGCGCGTACACAGCAGGCTCAATACCGAGCGCATGAAGCTTGTCCAGCTCCTTGAAGAACAGCAGCGGGTTGCAGACGAAGAACTGAGAAAGGAAGGTCGGCACGCCCCACAACGTGCCGGACCCGAAGTGACTGAACACATGGCGGTCACCTTCAGGCGTGACCACGGTATGCCCAGCCTGTGCGCCGCCATTGAAGCGCACGACGACGCCTGCGCCTTGAGTGGCGCAGAGGTAGTCCACCATCAGACCCTTACCTTCGTCGCCGAAGTTGGCCCCAATGACGGCGCGTGCTCGCATTACCGCGGCCCTCCGAGCATCGGAACTGCGCGACCACGCGGAAGGCTCCGGACTGCATCAAGGACAACGCGGGCACCGGCACCCCAACCTTTCGCCGATTCTTCGGCATCCCGGCCTTCCGCCACTTCGATTGCGGTAACGATGGTCTCGGCCAGCTTCTTATGGTCGGCCAGACGGATTACCCGCTGACCGAGCAGACTCTCCCAACTGGAGAGCACACGGTTCAAATTCGTCCGGGCGTGCGAGCCTTCCTCGATGACGACGTGGTACACGTCATACAGCCGTTGAGCCAACTGCAGAGTGTCCTGCGGAGACAGCTCACACTCCAGATCGTCGCCGATAAACTTCTTGATTTGATCCTTCGTTAGGGCCTTCGGCGCTTCCTCGTCCCCAACAGTGAACAGGTACCCGCGCTTGCCGCGTTTCTCCATGCTGTCATGGACGGTGTGGAACGCAGCGAAGTACCACGGCAGGTTGTAGCTTTCGAAGTTGTTCCCGCCGCCGCCGTGCTCCAGGAATAGATTCGTCAGCTGCTCGATGATGCGCTTGTCGGCCTCGAACTGAGATACCTGCAGTGGCGCGCGATCGCAGTTGGCGTCACCCACGCCCATAAACATGATGTGCGGATCGCTCACCGGCTTGCGGTCGAGAATACCCGTAAAGAGCGTTCCGAGCCCTTCGCGGGCGATTACATCGGCGATCATGCCCATGCTGCCCGTCACGTCCAGCGCAACGATGACCGGCGTGGAGTTGGGATTGTCCGCACTGTCGCGAGACTCGCGAATCTTGACGCCATTCGGGTCAAGGCTGCTATTGATAGCCCGTGCCGTGTAGATCTGGTCGGTTGTTTTGCCGGTCGTCGTCGAGGTGAACGAACGGTATTCATCAGCATCGAATCTTCCGCTACCCATTAGGGCGCTCCTGTGTTGATAAAAGTTATGTCTAAACAGCGAAACATGTGGTCATGGACTGTGATCCTCGTCTTTCGAGTGTTTCCACTCGGCATGCTCCCGTCGTGTCACATAGGACCAGCGCACGTACACCCAGCAGTGGGTGAAATGTGGCCGGGCCATCACACATCCCCATGTGCGTGAGCCGTCTGATTGCCGGGGCAGGCGATCTGCGGTTGATACAGGGTGACCGGAGCCGACAGCAGCGCTCGCTGTCGAGAGGGGTGCAGATTGCGCTGTGCCGGCCCCGATCATCGAACTGTCCTGGGTACGCGTTTGGATGCATACCGCTGTGTGATGTTGATGCCGCTGAGCTGGTACCAGCACAACTGTTCGCACAAGGCGCCCAGCGCTATCTGGTCGAGCTCCGCGCGTGACAGGCCGGACTTGTGTGTACGGCCGTCGAATTCGTCGTGACACGCAGAACAGCCGTGCACGCCGCAGATATCAGGCGGCTTTATGGAACCGCACCAGCGTTCCTTGATATGGCACAGGACGGTGGTTTCCGGGTTGTAGTTACATATCCCGGGAATTCTCAGTCGGCAGTCTTGCCCCTGAGCGAGTTTGCGTAAGTCGATCATTGAATGTTCCCGTGGCGCTGGTTCGCGTTCAGCGAACGCCATACGTCGATGATCAGGGCCTCTGTCTGTCGCTTCGCCTTCACCTTCTCGTACTCCACGATTAATCGGCAGCGCTCGTCTTCGACCTGTTGCACACTCTCGGACATCTCAGCAGCCGCCTTGCGCGCTTCGACCGAACCCTCGGCCGTGATGAACTCACGGGCTCTGGCGAGCTTGCAGCGGTACTCCGCGCGCTCCACGTCGCCCTTCAGCTCTGCTGCCGTTGCGTCGGTCGTCGCCATGTACGTCAGGGCTTGTTCCAGTCGCTTGTCCGATATCAGCGCCATCGGAAACCTCTTTGTAAGCCAAACCGGAAGCCACCCGCGTCAGCGCGGAGCGGGTGATGCTGTATTTGTGCGCCATCTGCTTCACGGTGAGCATTGCTGTGTACTGTTTCCACCATTGACGGATCTCGCGCACTTGTTCGGGCGTAAGAGAGCGTTGACGGATCATGCCGCGGCTTCCTGCTTGGCCTCATGTGGGATTTTGTCGGCCTCGTCGATCTGCTCCATTACCGGAGGCTGCTCGCCATACCCGTGGCCGCGCGTCAGGCGCCAGAGTTTGTCGCGCACGCCCTGAACGTCGGGCAGGCGCATGGATTCAAGCTTCGCCCAGGAACGAGTCCCTGCAATCTGCTCCAGGGTCGCGGACTTCGCGGCCTTTGTACCGGCATCCATCCCGTGCCCGTGGTGACGCAGAAGTTCTTCCTTGATCTCGTCCAGGGCGACCTCCTTGCGCCGCAGATCGGCGCTGAAGGAATCTTCTCCCGTGTCGGTGAATCGCTCGCGGGAATCACGTTGAGCCATGGAACCGAAGTGCTCGCCACCGAAGTTCAGCGCATCGAAATGCGCGCGCAGTTTGTTATAGTCGGGATAGGCGATCTCGCGGCCATTGAGCTTGTCGGCCCGGTCTTTCACGACGATGGCCGTGTTGACGATCTTTCCCTCGTCGTAGCGGCGCTCCATCTCGATGAGAAGGGACGGCTCATGGCCCATCTCTTTCTCTGTCGCCATTTTTGTCCCGACGGTGATCAGCTCCTTCTTCCCGCCGTCCTCCTTCTCCTGATACTCGTACACGCTGCCTGCGCGACCGCAAACGATGACGTGGGCCTTCGAGGAAAGGAAGGTATCCGTGAACGTTCCCCACTCGCGCTTGATGGGCCCCCAATGCTGGAATTCCAAGCTGTTGACGGGGCGAAATGTCCAACCCATCTGGTCGCACTTCTGCCGCTTCTGATCGTTGACTCGCAGCAGATAGGATTCCTGCAAGTCTCGCCAGATATGCGTAATGGAGTCCACGATGAGAACGCTGCACTCCTGCGTGGCTTCGCCCATCCATTTCATCAGGTCACTGAAAGCCCGGCTTTCGTCGTAGACCAAGAATTCAATGCCGGCCTTATCGAACAGCGGGATCAGAAAGGACGCGCCCGGCTCTGTGTCAAACATTGCCACGGGCTTGGTGCATTTCGCGTCCTTGTATAGGCCAATAGCGATTTCCGCAGCCGTGCGGGATTTGCCCGCGCCCTGTCCGCCGTAGATGCCAACCTTTGCGTAGGCCATCTTGTTCGTCGCCTTTTTCAGCATGCTCATAGGTTCATTCCTCATCACGGGCGCGACTAGCGCGCTCCAGTAGGGGTCGTTCACTCAGCCCGGGGTCGAAGCAGAAAGCCCTCGATCCGCGGCAACTCAAACTTCACGAACCGTCGACGCTCGGAGTCATCGCTGTACTTGCGCTCGTGCGCTTCGTCGTTCGCGGAACGCTCCTTGTCGCCGTACATCCTTTTGTACGAGTCCTTGAGTGCCTCGGAGCGACGATCCATGGTCCAGTCGATCACCCGGAAGCCACGCAATCTCGGAAGGAACAGGCGACGGAACTTCATACGCGCTCTCCAATGACCAAAGTCTTCAGGAAATCCACGAATGCCGTAGCACGCTTCTGGCGTGCGGCTGTCATTGCGGCTTCGTGCTCGGCTTTCTCCGCCGCTTCATTGCACGCTTTGCAGCGTTCGTCGCCCAGTTCGGCTGGCAGTACCAGGCAGTCACAGCACGTGGCAGCTGGGCGCAGATCGTGGTGCCCGCAGGCAGGGCAGATCTCTTCCACTGAGATGCGTGGCACTGACGTGCCCCAGAATTCCTGTCTGTCCACAATGCGCCGGGTCGCGGGCTCCTCGGTCACGTGCTGACAGCCCCATCTAGCGCAGCGATAGAACTTCACGTCGATCACTTTAGGATCTCCACGCAACGCGAATAGGTTCTGAACTGAATCCCGAACAGCCTTCCATCGGGCAGCAGGATGTCCCAGTAAATCTCGCGCCCGATGTAGATGGGGTACGGGCGCACGATCTACTCCACGACTCCAAACTCACGATAAATGGCGTCACGCCACCGTCTGAATGCGGGGTCCATATCCGTATCCGATAGAGGCGCACGCTGGACGGTGTATTTGCCGTTGCTGCAGCCGACCTCGTACACACCGCCGTAGGTCTCGCTCATCAGCTTGGCGAGATCGTGGGCGTCCCAGAAATCGGATATGCCACTCATCTCTACTCCAGTCCGGTGGCTTTCTTGATGGCGTCACGGATGTCGGCGCAGGCGTCGCACTCGATACGAGTCCGAGTGCTTGCTTCCTGAGTGAACTGCTCACCGGCCTTGTACGTGAAGCCGTGGCCGCCGCACTCAGCGCACTCGCTCGCGCATTGCTTGGCAATGTCGAGCAGATCCGGCGCGGCGGCAATCAAGCGCGCATTGGCCCGCTCTTCCTCTGGAGTCCGGCCACGAATCCCGCCGTCGTCATCGTCTGCGCCAAACAAGACGACAGAGAAGTTGAGGGCGGGTGCCTCGATTCCCGGGCGCACCATTACGGGATCGTTTTGCATGGATTCCCACGGCCCCGGTGTGTGTTTTGTAGTCACAGACCCTCCGACCGGTTAGTGTCCGAACGCAGCACGCAAACGGTGCGCTTCTTCTTTCCGGCGTTCCCAGAGTTGTTTCTTGTCCAGCTCTGATCCGCGATAGCCTCGTGGCTCGCGCTCCAGTCGCTGGATGGCCTCAAGTCGCTTTTGCTGTTTGGTCTTCATGTGAAACTCGTTGAATTCGTCCGGTTACTCGTTTGCCGCGACTGCGCACCGGCAATAGCCATCGATTCCGGCCAGGTGGCACTTCTCGCACCAGTTCGGCGTGTCGTAATCAACGCTCACGAGAGCGCGCATCACGGCCGTGAATGCTTCGGGGCTGACATAGCCCGTTAGCCGATCCCGGTCATCACTTCGACTCTCGATGCACACGTAGCGCGCGGGCCGCGGCGGGTCAGTGACCGCGCCC
>Ga0065707_10000793_pt1 | contig 14762 bp, 9 predicted proteins | sample SwiRhicommuniRL3_FD_59094 | JGI IMG/M metagenome (GOLD analysis project Ga0065707, IMG submission 59094) | Switchgrass rhizosphere bacterial communities from Rose Lake, Michigan, USA - RL3 v2 (version 2) | ecosystem: Host-associated > Plants > Roots > Rhizosphere > Soil | place: East Lansing, MI...
CCGTTTGGACCAGGCGTCGTCGGCACCGCCCCGACGAAACATTGCGACGGCACGCCTTTGGGAGGCCAAGTTCCATTGTTTCGCGTCGACAGCGGGTCTGTTGAAGACACGTTCGGGCAAATCTACTGGACGAAGTCGTCCACCACGCCGCTGGAGCGCGATGGACAGGACCTGAACTTCAACGGCAGCATCGATTCACTCAACGCAGGCTTCAACGACTGGCAGAACATACGCTTGAACCAGATCGGAAGCCGCCGGAACGTGGGGGCGTGGTTCTGGGTGAAAGATCCCGCACCCCTGGATTACGGCGCGTTCATGGGGCCGCTGTCGCTCGACACCGGTCTTGCCGACATGGGCCTCGCCGACATGGGATTGGCCGACATGGGCAGCGGCGACCTGCTGCAAGGTGACCTGGGACGAGGCGATCTCAACAGGGGTGATCTCGGCCGGGCCGGGCTCGGCCTCGCCGACATGGGCCTCGCCGATATGGGGCTCGCCGATATGGGCCTGGCAGACATGGGTAGCGGAGACGTGGGATTTGGCGATTCCGGTCTCGGCGACAGCGCCGACGGCGAGTTGACGACGGAGCTCGTCGAAGCGCACGGGTTTGCGCCCCCCAACGAACTGACGGCGCTCGTCGTCGGATTGAGCGATGGTTGCGCCGGTTTGTCGCCCGCCGATTGCCATCGCATTCGGCTCGACTGGACACCCACGAACCTCGGCAGCGAAAGCGCCTATCAGGTGCATCGCGTCTCGGGCACCTCCGTCACGATCGGTCCCGGAACGCTCATCCACACGGAGCCCAAAGTGCCGGGTCAGAGCACATACACGTTTGTCGATCCGACCGAACTGCCCGGCGGCGTGTTCACCTATGTCGTCGCCGCGGTGTTCGGCGGCAGCATCAGCGCCACCGACGTGCAGGTCACCGCCGTGAATGACGCACCAGTGGGCGGGGCAGACCCCGCTTCACCTCAAGTGTTTACCGTGGTCTCAGGTGCATTGCTCTCGGTACCTGCGGTGCCTGGGGTAAGCGGTGTCTTGGTGAACGACACCGATATCGATAGTCCAACGCTCACAGTCGCGCCAGCTCCGGGAACGGTGCTCGCCGCAAATGGCGGGTTCGCGACGCCGCATGGCAGGGCGAAGTTGAACGACGACGGGTCGTTCACCTATACATCGCGGCCTGGTTACTCGGGGGCCGATACGTTCAGTTACGTCGTGAAGGATGCAGACACGAGCCGAACGTCCCTCGAGGTGTTGGTGACGATTACGGTCACTCCTGCAGGACCTTGAGGCGCTTGACGCGCTACGATTGGCCCGCGCGCTTGCGAACGTCGGGTAGAAGCGGATCTTCTTTCGAACTTCCGCGAATGGCGAGATACGCGCGATAGGAATTCGCAAATCCTGTCGCGTTGAGCGCTTCGCGTACGCGCCCCTGGTAGTAGTAGACGGGCGGAAAGTATGCGTAGGTCGGCTCTTCGTCGAGGAACAACGCCAGGGCCTCTCCACGCCGCTTCAGACACCGATCGAATTCCGAATCTGCCTGCAGCGGCGCGCCCGCATCCAGGTACGCGCGTCCCAGATCAAAGTGGCCGAGCCAGGTGTCGAGCAGGTTGTTCGCGTCGGTGATCAACTTGATCGCCTGCCGCGGATCCTTGCCTTCGAGCGCGATCAACCCGTCGATGATCTTCGCGTAGGCCTGCGACTCGGTCTGCATCTCGGCCCCGAGCGCGGCGGCCAGCGTTTGGGCCTTCGGAATCTCGCCGGCTTCGACAAGGATGCGAGCGGCGAGAAATCGAACCTTGACCGCGCTGCTGTTGGCCAACGCGTCGTTGGCGGCGGCCACCGCAGGCGCCTTTCTCCCGCGCTGGAGGCGCGCATAGCCAAGCGCCGCAAACTTGGCGGCCGCCCGATTCGGTTCCTTCGCTGCCAGGTCGGCGGCGGCGCCGTCTCCGAGAATGCGTTCGGCGTCGGAGAAGCGGCCCTCGTAGGCGGCGAGATCGCCCAGGCCCGAGGTCATGTACGAGCGCGCGTGCGCGTCGACCTGACCGATCGACTCATAGGTCTCCGTCGCCAGCGGCACGAAACCCTGTCCCACCTGTGAAAACGCGAGCGCGAGCAGGCCGAACATGCCAGGCTTGGTCATCGCGCGCGCTTCGTGCTCGCCTCCCTGGAAGTCGCCGCTGTAGTTGCTGTACAACGCGAGGTTCGTCCGGTAGAGCGCCCGGTTGGGCAGAATCTTGACGACCTGACGCATCTCGTCGAGCGCCTTGGGCAGGTCGCGCAGATACGTCGCGCAGAGCGCGAGGTTGTTGCGCGCCGCGGCGTCCGCGGCATAGCGGGAGATCAGATCGCCGTACTCCTTTACGCACGACTGATAGTCGTTGGTGATCAGGTAGTACATGCCGCGCGTGCGGTAGCGCTCGCGCTCCGTCATGCTGTCCACGTGGCTGACCGCCTGCTTGGCGTACGCCTGCGCTTCCTGCTGCCTGTCGAGATTCCGCGACGTCGTGGCCAGCCCCAGATAGCCGAGACCGAAGTTGCGATCGAGCGTCAACGTCTTCGCGAACCGCTGCCGTGCCTCGTCGAACTGGCCGCGTGAGAGCGCATCCATCGCCGCCGCGTACTCGCGCACGACGTCCAGCGATGTGGCCGAGAGCGCTTCCATGGCGAAGCGTTTCGTCGAGTCGGACTGCTCGTCGCCGAGGGCCTCGCGGACCGTGTTCGCGAGCTCTGTCGTTGCCGGAAGGACCTCATCTTTATTCGAAGCGGTTTCCGTCGCTTCGGCAATGACCTCGCCGGTGACCGCCTGCGACGCCTTCACCGCGATCGCGTACCGGCTGCCCTGCCGTTTGATCGACCCTGACAGCACGACGCCCAGTCCCTGCTGAATCGCCATCTGCCGCGCCGCGCCTTCGTTGAACTGCTCGGGAGGTCGCACGCCGAGGTTGCGGCCGAGGTCGATTCGGCTGTGCGCGCTGATGAACCCGGCGCCTTCGAGCGCCATCTTCACCATCGGCTCGAGCGTTCGATCGAAGGCCTGGTCGCCGGTGCCGTTGTCGAAGTCGGCAATCAGAACCGCCACGGGATCGTGCTGAACCGGAACGGCCGGTCCGCGCGCGAACCACCATGTGCCCGCAATCAGCACCGTGAACAACGCGACCGACGCCACCATGACCTTCATGCCGACGACGCGATGAATCGGCAGCGGGCGGCCGTCTTCGTCGAGGCGATCGAGCTCGGCCACGAGCTCTGCCGACGTCTGGAACCGCGCCGCCGGATCGGGCTCGCAGCAACGGGCGATGATGCGCTCGGTCGTTTCCGGAATCGAGGCGTCGATCGTCCGCACCTTAGGCGGCGCCTGCTCGATGCGGCGCTTCAACTCTTCGGCGATGGTGCCTTCCAGGCGGCGCCGGCCGAGGAGCAGGTCGGAAAAGATCAAACCCAGCGCGTAGATATCCGCGCGCTGATCGACGGCTTCGCCCTTGGCCTGCTCGGGCGCCATGTATTCGACTGTCCCGAGAATCGTCCCGGCCATCGTGTTTTCCGCAGGGGCGGAAGTGACGTCCATCTGCGACGGCAACGATTGGGCGGCCGGCTGCGGCATGCTGGGCGCACCGGTGGATCGGGCGATGCCGAAATCCATGATGATGGCCTGATCGCCCACGAGCATGATGTTCGGCGGCTTGAGATCGCGATGCACGACACCGGCTTCATGCGCGGCCACCAATCCCGAGGCGACGTCACGAACGATCCGAAGCGCCGTCCGGACGGGAAGCTTGCCTTCCTTCTTCAGAACGGACGCGAGATCCGATCCGTTGAGATACGGCATCGTGATGTACTTGACGCCGTTGATTTCCCCGAGGTCGTGAATACGGACGACGTTCTTGTGGGTGACCTGGCGGGCGAGGACCAGTTCCTGCTTGAACCGCCGCTCCATTTCCCGCGCGGCCGTCGAATCGCCCGATGTTTCCGGGCGAATCACTTTCAAGGCGACGTCCTGCCCCAGCTCGGTGTCCCAGACGTGATAGACGGCGCCCATGCCACCGACACCCAGCACTCTGATTGGATGGTAGCGGGCGCCAAACGCCTCGCCGACGGCAAGCGGTCCGGTGTCGCGCCTGGGTGCAGCCGCGAACGGCGCCGCCGGTGCCGTCACGACGGTACGATCGTCATCGCCCGCCGCCGACATCACAGTGGCGGCGGTATCGGCCGTCGGGCTGACGCGTGTGACGTCGTGGTCAGAGAAGCCAATCGGAAGGGGCGTCTGGCAGGTCCCGCATCGCCCCCCGACGTCCGATTCAACGGCTCCGCAAAAAGGACAGGTCATAGAACAAGTGGCTGCTGGAATTATGAGCCAACTGTGTGTCGCGCGGGTGAATTGTTCGAAGGGCTACGGACCGCCCTCTTGCCGGTCCGCGCGCTCGACCGCATGGGTCGAGAGGTACGCGTTCACCGCTTCCTCGATGGTGGCGTAGAACGTCTCTTCACCGAGCCGCGTGAACAGGCCGAAGCGCTTCAGCTTGTCCTTCACCGGACCCTTCATCTCGGCAATGCACAGCTCGACACCGGCCTGACGCAATGCATCGTCGAGATCGCCGATGACGTCGGCGGCCGTGACGTCAATGCTCGTCACCGGCTCGGCGGCCACGACGAGCCAGCGAACCGGTGTCGGCGAGGCCGCCACGGCGTCGAGGACGCGCTCGTGAAACAATTCGGCGTTGGCGAAGAAGAGCGGCGCATCCCAGCGGAACAGCACGAGCCCCGGAATCAGGCTCGCCTCTGGATGCCGCGTGATGTCGTGATAGCCCTTGATGTGGCCGGCACGTCCGAGTACGGCCGAGTGCGGACGCCACCCGTCCCACAAAAATTCGATGACGGCAATCACGATCGCGAACGCGATGCCGGGAATCGTGCCGAAGGCGGCCACGCCCGCGAAGCAGGTCATCGAGAGCCAGAACTCCCACTGCTGGATGCGATAGATACGCCGCAGGTCTGACACTTCGATCAGGCCGATGGCCGACGCGATGACAACGGCGGCCAGGGCGGTCTGCGGGAGATCGCGAAGCAGGTCGGGAGCCAGGACCAGGAGCAGCGCAATCGCCATCGCGCCGACGACCCCCGTCAGCTGAGTTCTGGCGCCGGCCGCCTCGGCGACCGGTGTGCGCGACGAGCTGCTGCTGATCGGGAATCCCTGAAAGAACCCGGCTGCGAGATTGGCGGCCCCGAGCCCAATCAGCTCCTGGTTCGGGGCGACGGGCACACGCAGACGTGCGGCGTACGACCGGGAGAGCACGCTCGTGTCGGCGAAGGAAACGAGTGCCACCGCAAGTCCACCCGTCAGAATGGACACGACGTGATCCATGCCGATGCGTGGCAGCTCGGGCGCCGGCAGCCCCTGCGGCAGCGGGCCGAGCACGGAAATCCCGCTCGCCTCGAGGTCGAACGCCGCGACGATCGCCGTCGCGACGACGACACCAATCAGCATGCCCGGCACGCGCGGCCAGCGCTTGAGCGTCAGGATCAACACGAGCGTGAGAGCACCGACGGCCAGCGCAGCGAGGTGCGTCTCGCCGGCAGAGATGTTCGCGACGATGTCGCGCACGCGGCGCAACGGACCCCCACCCGAGACGGAAAATCCGAGGAGCTTCGGAATCTGGCTCAGGATCACCGTCAGCGCGATCCCGTTCATGTAGCCGTAGCGAATCGGCTTCGAGAGCAGCTCGGTAATGAAACCGAGGCGCGCCAGACCCGCCGCGACGCACGCGACACCAGACACGATGGCCATCGCGGCGGCCGGAGCAAGGGCGCGCTGCGGATCGCCCGCAGACAACGGCAGCACGACCGCGAGAATCACGGCCGCGAGCGCCGAGTCCGGACCGAGCACCAGAATCCGGCTCGGTCCGAAGATGGCGTAGACGAGAAGCGGGACGATCGTCGCGTAGAGCCCGTTGATGCCCGGCACTCCCGACGCCTCGGCATACGCGATGCCGACCGGGACGAGCATGGTCGTCATGACGAGCCCGGCCACGATGTCGTGACGCAGCCACGACGATTCGTACCCCTTGAGGGTCTGCACCCCTGGAAGCCAGCGCATCCATCCAGTCTGAGTCGCGGGTCTCGCGGGATTGGGGCTCACAGGCAGATTCCTCTAGAACGTCCAGAAGAACGTGAGGCGAGCGATGGAGTCCCGGTCGCGTCCAGGGAAATTCACGGGATCGGGATCGTGGGCGTAGTTCACCAGCTCGAGATTGGGGCTGAAACGCACCGCCGGATGCAGGTACACCTCACCGCCGAATATCCACATCGTGAACTTCGATTGTGGGCTCAAGAGCAGGTAGTCGATCTCGTCGGCGCCTGGCAGTCCCGTCTCGACACCGCCGCGATGGCCCGCAACGCCGTCGATGCGAAAAAACAGATCGGCCTTCTTCGGCAGCACATCCCACACGGCGAAACCGGACCAGATGCCGATCGTCTGATCGGGCGCATCGTTCCCACCCGAACCACGCGCCTGCCACAGATACTGGCCGCCCGCGCGCCCGGCCTGACCGCGCACGCCCCCAATCGTCTGTGCGGTGTGACGATCTTCACCATCGGGCCGCGTGGCGAAGCTGTAGAAGCCCTCGAGCGCGACGCGAGGCCGTTCGTATCGACCTTCGAGGCGCAGAATCTTGCCTTCCCGCGCTTCGGACCCGGTGCCCGATTCGTTGCCGAGCTGCACCGCGTAGGTCACGCCGGCTGTAACCGGACCTCCGACCGCGACGCCGAAGTCACGCGACGAATCCAGGCGATACAAATCCGCAGGCGTCTTTTCGATGTGGCGGAGGCCCCAGAATTCATCGAGCCATCCGAACGTCAACGAAGGCTGGATGCCGAGCGTCACGTAATGGTCTCGAACGTACTTCCACTGCAGCGAGGCGTCCTTGACGTACGGCACGAGATCGCTGTCCTCGAAGTCGCCGTTGCTGTTCATCTCCAGCCGGAAGCGCGTGCCGAGTCTTTCGTTGAACGCGAGGTCGTAGGTGAAGTAGATGCGCCTGAACCACAACCCGTGCTGCCCTTCGACAGACGTGGGGTTGGTGCCGTTCGTCTGATCCTGATGCCACCTGAAATACCAGTAGTAGTCCCCGAACATGAGACCGCTGATCTTCCCGGCTGGAAACTCGGACCTCGGCGATTCCTCCGGCGAGGGGAAGGACTCGCTCGGCAGCCCGTGCTTGAAGTTGTACAAGTTGACGGCATCCGCGCTGTCGAAGACCACCGTTTCGCCGTTCGTGCCGTAACCGGGGCGCGTGATGACCGGCCATGTCTCCACACCGCCGCTCTGCACGAACGCGTCATGTCTCGACGCGACGGCGAACACGTAAAGACGACCATCCTTCGCGACCTCGGTATAGAAGAAGGTCTGCGCGTTCGCGCACACGGAAAACACTGGGCCGGCAAGGAGCGTGACGGCCAGCAGCATGCGTCGCATCGAGCGTCATTCTGTCGCCGGGACTCGGATACGGCAAGTTGGGAGGATCCTCGCCGGCTGGCGCCGGGTCGAACTAGTGCAGCACGACGTCGCGACCGGGAGAGCGCAGAGGTACGCGGGCGCGCACGGTCGTTCCCGCGCCAGGTCTCGATTCGACCGCCATTGCGCCGTTCACAAGGAGCAGCCTCTCGCGCATGCTCGTCATGCCCAGGCCGTGGCTGCCCATCGCCTCATCCAGATCGAAGCCGACGCCGCGATCGATGACCTCGAGTTGGATCTCGTCGCGGGTCCCGCGCAGCAGGACCTTGAAGTGCGCCACACCGGCATGTCTGACGGCGTTGGCCAGCGCCTCCTCGAGTACGCGAAGGAGACAGAGTCCGACGTCCTTCGGCAGGTCGTCCGCAATGCCCGACGACTTGAACTCGATCTCCACCTGTTCCTGCTTGCAGACATCCCGGCAGAAACCCTCTACCGCCACCGCGATGCCAAGATATTCCAGCTTGAACGAGTGCAACCGCTGAGAAATGGCCTGAATGTCTCGTCCCAATTCAACGGCGTGAGTGTTCAACGCACGAAAGCGGGTGCGCACGTCGTCGGTCTGGCTGGGGCGAGGCAACACCTGGCTGAGTGTCTCCAACTCGATGGTCAGGAGCGCCATGCGTTGAGCCAGATCATCGTGCAGCGCCCGGGCCAGCCCGATACGTTCCGATTCCTGGGATTCCATCAGCCTGCGGCTCAGACGCGAGAGCGCTTCCTTGGCGAGCTTCTCTTCCGTGATGTCGACACACGAACCAATGTAGCCGGCGAATTCTCCGTCTGCCGACAATCGCGGCACGCCGGTGTCGAGCAACCAGCGATAGACGCCATCGTGCCGCCGCAGTCTGTACTCCATCCTGAACGATCGGCGCCGGTCAAACGCCTGAGCGTACGTCATCACACAGTGCTTCACGTCCTCCGGGTGCACACACTCGGTCCAGCCGCTGCCTAACTCCGTCGCCAGCGCTCCGCCGGTGAATTCGAGGTACGGACGATTGACGTAGGTGCGGCGCCTGTCGGAATCCGACAACCAGATGAACACGGGCGCCCCATCGGCCATCAACTGAAACCGCGCTTCGGTTTCTCCCCGCGCTGCCTCGGCACGCCTGCGCTCGGTGACATCGCGGATGATGACGGTGTACAGCCGCGTGCTGTCCTCGCCGCTGTGCGATATGGAGGTCTCAATCGGAAACTCTTCACCGTCCGCGCGCAGTCCCCACAATTCCCCGGAGGCGCCTCGAGTCCGATCGCGCTGGCCCGTCTCGGCGAACTGCCGCACGAGGTCGCGGTGGGAGGCCCTGGAACGCCGTGGCATGAAGCGCTCGACAGTCGTGCCAATCGCGTCGGCCGCCCGACAGCCGAACATGTGCTCCGCCGCACGGTTGAACACCCGGATGCGCTGGTCGCCGTCGATGGCGATGATGGCATCCATGGCCGACTCGACAACCCCGGCAAGCTGCTCCTGGCTCTGGCGCAGCTTCTCCTCGATTCCCCGGCGTTCGGTCACATCTTCGGCGATGCCAAGCATGCGGATCGGCTCGCCGTCGGCGCCGTAGTAGAACCGCCCGTGCGCCGCGGCCCAGCGCACCGTCCCGTCTTGCCACCGTACGCGGAACGTCGCGTTGTACATCGCGCGATCGCGCCTGGCCGCCGCCACGGCCTGACCCACGCGCTCCCGATCGTCGGGATGGACGCGCGCGTGGAAATCCTCGACCTTTCCCTCGTAGAGGTCGCCCGAGATGCCGAACATCGTCTTCAGATCGCCGAACCAGATATCGCGGCCGCTCTTGACGTCCCAGTCCCACGCGACGGCCTTGCCCGCCTCGAGGGCGAGACCAAGCCGCTGATGCGCGACTCGAATATCGCTCGACAGCTCGCGATTGATGGCGCGCTGTCGCACGGACAGGGCGACCGCAAGCCCGGCGGTGAGAATCAGCGCCAAAGGCGGAATGGCATCCGGGATGGTGTGCGCCCGCAAGAGAGACGAGACGGCCAGCACCAGAAGCAGCAAGAGTGCCGCGATAATCGGCACCCACGACGCGCGCGCAACTGTCGACGGAAGAGACATCCGGGAAGGCCGCCTAGCATATTACATTCGTCGGTCTACTGCATCCGGCTTGGTACGGCGCGGGTCGAGCTCAGATCGACTTCATCGCACCGCCGTCCATATCGATGAGCGCGCCGTGAAGATAGCGGCCTTCCGGTCCGACGATGAACGCGGCAAGATTGGCGATGTCGGCGGGCTCCCCGATGCGTGTGACTTGCTCCGCCGTCACGAAACGATGCTCCGCCGAAAGCAACCCCGTGCCATCGCGTGACGCGAGCTCGGCCAACCGCTTTTTCAGGCGATCCGTTCGAATCGAGCCAGGATTGATGGCGTTCACCTGCACCCCATCGGCCACACCCATCGCCGCAAGCGCCTTCGTGAACGACAGGAGCGCGGCGTTGACCGATCCACCGATCGTGAACGCGGGGCCGGGTGTGCGGCCGCCGATACCCACGATGTTCAGGATCGTGCCTTTCGTGTCCTTCAGGTGGGGCCATGCGGCTCGAACCAGACGGACCGCTCCGAAGTATTTCAGCCCGAACCCATCGAGAAAGTCGTCGTCGGTGAGCGACAGAAAGTCGCCGCGTTTGGTGGCGCCCGCGTTGTTGACGACGATGTCGACTGTCTTGAACGTGTCCACCGCGAAGGCCACCAGGCGCGCCGGGGCATCCGGAGCGCGCAGATCGAGCGCAATCACGTCGCCCTTTCCCCCAGCGGAGGTGATCTCGCGTACACAGGACTGCAGCGTCTCGGCGTTGCGCGCGCAGAGAACCGTCGCAGCTCCCTGTGCGGCAAGCTTCAACGCGATCGCCCTTCCGATGCCACGACTTGCGCCCGTCACGATGGCGACTTTCCCGTTCAGCGTCTGTCTCGCAGCGTCGTTCATCGGTTCAGCCACTCCTGGTTTGGAAATTGTATAGGGCGTTAGAATGCAGCGAGCGGACATGCGGCGGAAATTCTTGTCGCCTGCGGGATGGCTGGTGTGCCTGTCGCTCGCCTGCCCCGCTTCCTCGAAGGCCGAACCGGTGGCGGTGCGCTTCGCCGAAGGCCTCGCCCACGGGTTCCTCGTCCTGAAGAGCCTCGACGGCAAAACCCTGGCCAGCGGCGATCTGATTCAGAACGTCCGCGGCGGGCGCGTCACCAGCCAGGTGATTTTTCGTTTCTCGGACGGTTCGCTGCATGACGAGACCGCCGTATTCTCCCAGAACGACGTGCTTCGTCTCCTGAGCTATCACCTGGTGCAGCGGGGACCGTCGTTCCGCTGGACGCTCGACATGACGATGAACACGGAGACCGGCCAGGTGGTCGTGCGCCACCGCGAGAAAGGCGACGAAGACGACGTCGAGAACAGCAAGCTCGACCTGGCGCCCGATGTCGCCAACGGCATGGTCATCCCGGTGCTGAAGAACCTCGGTGCCAAAACGAATACGGCCACCGCGTCGTTCGTGGCCGCCACCCCGGATCCTCGTGCGGTGAAGCTGGCAATCACCGACGGGGGATCCGAGTCGTTTTCGATTGCAGGTTCCAGCCGCCGCGCCACACACTATGTCATCAAGGCCGAAATCGGAGGCCTCGCTGGATTCCTGGCGCCGCTGGTCGGCAAGCAGCCGCCCGATACGCACATCTGGATTCTCGAGGGCCCCGCTCCGGCGTTCGTGAAATCTGAAGGCCCTCTGTTTTACGGCGGGCCGATCTGGCGGATCGAGCTCACCAGCCCCGTCTGGCCGGACTCGAAGCGCTAATATCTGCAAGGAGGCGCGAGCGCGCATGAATATCCTGCTCCTCTCGATGCCCGATTCCTTCGAGCACATGCCATCGATCGTGGTGCGCATGCCCAACGGCGCGCTGTCATCGATCGCCGGAAATCTCGACGCGCATCATCAAGTCGCGATCGCCGATCTCATCCTCGCGCAGTCTCGAGTCGTGGCCACCATCGAGCGGTTGATGCGCGACCACCAGCCCGATGTCGTCGGCATGTCCGTGATGACGTTTCAGCGGGCGACCGCCTTCAAGATTGCCCGGCTCGTCAAACACCTCCGCCCCGCAACACGGATTGTCGTGGGCGGGTACGATCCCAGCCTCGCGCCGGCGGCCTACGAATCATGCGAGGACGTGGACTTCCTGGTCCGTGGCGAAGGTGAACAGACATTTTGTGACCTGCTGCGCGCGCTGGAAACCGGCGCGCCTCTGGCGTCGATCGCGGGGCTCTCGAGCCGCAGCATGGCGGGTCTTCGAGACCAAGACCCGCCCTACTCGAGCGGCTGGGTTCACGGGGCGGAAAGGGCCATCACGAACCTGAAATCAGATCCGTTGCGGCTTCCCAACCGGACGGCGCGAGTCCTCGACGGCTACACGCTGCTCGGCCGCCAGGTGGATGTCGTGGAAACGTCGCGCGGCTGCACCTACGACTGCAGCTTCTGCTCCATCATCGAGATGCGCGGCCGAAACTTTCACGTCTATTCCATCGATCGCGTGCTCGCCGACATTACCGACGCCCGCAACCACGGTGCGCGGGCGATTTTTCTCGTCGACGACAACATCACGCTCGACATCCGGCGTTTCGAAATGTTGTGTCAGGGGATTATCGACACCGGCCTGAACGATATCGAATATTTCGTGCAGGCCATGACCTCGCCCCTCGCGCAGCACGGCGCGACGCTCGCACCGCTCATGAAGCGGGCGGGCTTCCGGTACGTCTTCCTTGGCATCGAGAACATCCTCGAGAGCGACCTCGATTTTCTGAAGGCGCGGGCGAAGAATGCGCGGCACGGGCTCGGGCCTGGTGGGAACGCCACCATCGAAGCGATCGATCATCTCCATCGTCACGGCCTCTTCGTCGTCGGCGGGCTCATCGTGGGCAACCCCGACGACACGCGCGAATCGATCGAGACGAATCTCGAGTTCGCCCGGCAGTACGTGGACTGGCCGTACATTCAGCACCCGACGCCCTATCCGCGCACGCCCATGACGCAGCAATTCCGCCAGGACCGCCTCATCGTCGACGAAGACATGTCTCACTACGATGGGACGACTGCCGTCGTTCGCACGAAACATGTGCCGGCAACCGAAGTGGAGTTCATGCGGTGGCGCGCGGAACGGTGGATGAAGCTGAAGCACCTGCCTGCCGCGTTCCTGCACAGCCCATCGTTCGTGCTGCGGCATTGGCCAGCGATGACCAGGCACGTTTTTACCGGAACCACGCTGCGATCCATGATCGGGCTCGAGGCGCAGCGCAACGTCTTCGAACGGTTCCAACAGGCGCGACGCCGCGAACGCGCGTACGTGGAGTTGCCGCCGGAAGTGCGGGCGCGCCCATTGCCCGAAGCTGTCGCCTGATCGTGCCAAGCCACTTCCTCATGGAATCGCCGATTGGAACCCTGACGCTCGTGAAGACCGACGGCATGCTCAGCGGCCTCTATATGAGCCATCCCGATCTGCGAAGCGAGCAGCTCGGACCACGAGTCGAGGCGGGATTCGAAGACGTCGTTCAGCAGTTGGACGAATACTTCGCACGAACGCGGACGGTCTTCACCGTTCCGATCGCGCCTGAGGGCACGACGTTCCAGCGGCGTGTGTGGAGCGAGCTCCAGACCATTCCCTACGGCGAGACCCGCAGCTACAGCCAGCTCGCGGATGCGATCGGCAAGCGATCGGCGATGCGGGCGGTGGGCGCGGCGAACGGCCGCAATCCCATCAGCATCATCGTGCCGTGCCACCGCGTGATTGGCAGCAACGGCACGCTGGTGGGCTACGGCGGCGGCCTCGAGCGGAAGCGCTTCCTGCTCGACCTGGAACAAGCCAACGGGCCGCGCTCGCTGTGGTAGGGCGCAATTGTGAACGGAGGCGCAACTAAAGTTGCGCCCTACCAGAGCGGGCGCCCAACTTCAATGCAGTCTCTGTGGTAGGGCGCAACTTCAGTTGCGCCCCTCCAACGCTTACTTCTTCTCGACCTTCACAATCAGCACAAAAAAATTCTTGCCCGGTTCGACGATGGTCTGGTGCGGCACGCCGGGCGGCATGACCAGCACGTCGCCGGCCGTCACCTTCTGAGACGTCCCCCCGACGTGCTTCGGCCCGCGAATCTCGCCGTTGCCAGTGTCTTTCGCATCCGGGATGCTGCCACCGTACAGGATGGTGCCTTCCCCGCCCTGGACGATGAAGATATCCGTCCAGTTGTTGTGCTGCTCGCCAGCGCCGCTGCCATCGCGGCGGAGAATCTCGAACTTGTGGTTCCCCAGGTCCGACAGGATCTGCGACGCGCTGGTCGTCTTCTTGGCGGTCTGCTGGTCCTTCAGCGTGGGCGAATACCCGCTGAGCTTGGATGCGGGCCAGTAGATCACTTCGGACTTGGACTGCGCGAACGCCGGCGTGGCGCAGAGCGCCACCAACAGAACAATCAGTCGCACGAGACCTCCTATGGCGTTGTTTGCGTTGCGATGCGGCGTGGATTGTAGCCCATGTGTCGCGCCGACCTCTTGATAAACTATGTGGATTGAGCCTGGATCGCGTCGCTGCCATCATCCAGAATGTCGTCTCGTCCGTTGTCATGCCCTCCTTTCGGGCCCTGCGGCCTGAAGACATCCATTCCAAAGACACTCCCGGCGATCCCGACGATCTCGTCACGATTGCCGACAAGGCGGCCGAGCGAGCGCTCGTCGAGCAGTTGCGCGGCCTCGTGCCCGGCGCGGTCTTTATCGGCGAAGAAGCCGTCTCGGAGAACCCCGAACTGCTGTTGGCGCTGTCTTCGGAATCCCCGGCGTGGCTGATCGATCCAGTCGACGGCACGAAGAATTTCGCGCGCGGCAACCCCGACTTCGGTGTGATGCTGGCGCTGGTTGAGCGCGGGACGACTCGCGCATCGTGGATCGCCGTCCCGGCAGCGCACCCCTCCGGCTACCTCGTCGTCGCCGAACGCGGCAAGGGCACGCGCATCGACGGTGCCAGCGTCAGAACGATTCACGAAAGGACCGAAGTCCCCCGCGGCACCGTCCACACGAGGATGATGCCCGGCGATGGGGCCCGAGAGGTGGAACGCAAACTGAAGGGAAAATACGAGCCGCGCCATTCGACGGGAGCGGCGGCCACCGAGTACTCGGCGATTCTTCGGGGCGAGAAGGAGTTCGTCATCTACTACCGGCTGCACCCGTGGGATCACGCGCCAGGCGCACTGGCCATCGTCGAGGCGGGCGGCGCCGCCGTGCATGT
>Ga0065707_10000722_pt1 | contig 14760 bp, 10 predicted proteins | sample SwiRhicommuniRL3_FD_59094 | JGI IMG/M metagenome (GOLD analysis project Ga0065707, IMG submission 59094) | Switchgrass rhizosphere bacterial communities from Rose Lake, Michigan, USA - RL3 v2 (version 2) | ecosystem: Host-associated > Plants > Roots > Rhizosphere > Soil | place: East Lansing...
TCCCTGGTGTGGCCTACATCTTCGAGCGCAATCAGGGTGGAGCTGAGAACTGGGGACAGGTGAAACAACTAACCTCGAGCGATGGGGTAGGAGGCGACCAATTCGGTATTTCGGTAGCGATCAATATCGACACTGTGGCGGTCGGAGCCATTCATGGGAATCGCGCCACCAGCGGTGCGGTCTACATCTTCGAGCGGAATCAGAATGGATCTGAAAGCTGGGGGCAGGTGAAGGAACTGACCGCGGATGATGCGAATTTAGTTGACGAATTCGGTATTTCGGTAGCGATCGATGGCGACACATTGTTGGTCGGAGCTTGGGCCCAGAACCTTCTCACTGGTGGTGCGGCCTACATCTTCGAGCGCAATCAGAACGGTGTTGAAGGCTGGGGACAGGTGCAGAAAATCACCGCGAATGATGTGGTGGCGCATGACCAATTTGGTTCATCGGTAGGACTCGATGGCAACACGGTAGTGGTCGGTGCTGCGGGTAAGAACTCAAACACTGGCGCGGCCTATGTTTTCAATTTGACGTCACCGACACCGACTCCTACGCCGACAGCCGTCAGTTGCAGTTTTACAGCGAATCTCGGCAGCCCGCCGGCGCCTGCCACCACCGGTACGATGACGACGCGATTGTTCCGAGCTACTGACAGGCAGGGCACCTGCGGCACCAATACTTCTCCCGGGAATACTGGCTCCGGCTCGTTTCCATTCGACGCTTATACGTTTACCAACTCGTCGCCCTCCCCGGTCTGCATATCAGCGGCGTTGATCGTAAATTCTCAGTCGAATGCGAACTATCAAATCGCTGCTTTCCTGGCGCCGTTTGTCGCGACTGACATTACAAATCCATCTCGTTATTTGGGCGATCCCAGCCTTAGTAGCGGGACACCTGACCCACTCATTCAGTCGTTCCAGTTCACGGTTCCGGGCAACACCAGTTTTGCGATTGTCGTCTTCTCCGTCACCGGTACGGAGGAACTGGGCGGGAATTACACATTCCAGCTAATGTCGGCGAGTAGCTTTTGCGCATCGATTCCCACCGCGACACCAACTCCCCCGCCGACGAAGGGGACCGCAGTGGCCTATCAAATCGACGCCGCACATACCGGCGCGCAGTTCGACTCAGTTACCCCACCATTGACGCAGCGGTGGTCCCGAGATCTGGGCGGTCAGATCTCTTATCCACTAATCGCCGGCGGCAGGATCTTTGTCACGGTCACGAACCCGAGCACTACTGGAACGACGCTCTACGCGCTCGACGAAGCTAATGGCGCGTCAGTCTGGGGACCGATCGATCTCGGAGGAAGCCGTGCGTGGTCCAACGCGGCCTACGACGCTGGACGCGTCTTCGTTGTAAATCATGACGGCCTTCTTCGCGCTTTCGATGCAGCGTCAGGTGCGCTGCTGTGGTCGACGCAGCTTCCCGGGCAATTATTCTTCGATTCACCGCCGACCGCGTCAGGTGGCGTGGTGTACTTGGTCGGGGCCAGTTTGGGCACGACAGTGTACGCAGTTGACGAGCAGGATGGCACTGTGAAGTGGGCCGATTTGCTTTTTGGTGGCGACGACAGCTCTCCAGCCGTAACCTCAGATGGAGTATTTGTCGCGTTTGCTTGCAACGACGTTTACAAATTTTCACCTCAGGACGGATCTCTGATCTGGAATCATTCCGAGGGGTGCACGGGCGGAGGAGGAGCTACACCCGTCCTCTTCGGCGGGCGTTTGTATGAGGGCGGTTCTTTGACAGAAAAGCGGATGTTGGATGCCCCTACGGGTGCGGTACTCGGTACTTTCCCACCAGGCCCACCTCCGGCATTCAGCGGCTCGACAGGTTACTTCCTTACCGGATCCATTCTAAAAGCGCGCGATGCCTACTCTGGAGCAGTCCGGTGGTCCTTCACGGGCGATGGCACGCTCAGTTCGGCGCCAATCGTAAACAACGGCTATGTATACATTGGTTCCGCCAGCGGAAAGGTCTACGCTCTCGACGGGAGCACGGGTGCGAACGTCTGGACCGGGAATCTTGGTGCGGCAGTTCAGGTGAGCGAGTCGCTCGTCACGCGGCCGCACACCGGACTCGGCGCCGGTGATGGGCTGGTGGTCGTACCGGCTTCCACTCTGCTCGTAGCTTATCAACCAACAACAACACCAACGCCAACTCCGACACCGACATCTACACCCACGCCCACTCCGACACCGACTCCAGGTCCGCTTCAACTACTCTTAGAAGAGACTGGCCCGGCGTTAGACCAGGTTACAGCATTAGACTCAGTACTCTTTACGCGTGATCCGTTTCCGGTCGTAAACGCGGCGGACTTATTGAATCTCGGAGTCGATCGCAATACGCGAGTAATAGTCTTCGCAATGAATCTTCAGTTGTTGCCGGGAGAGAGTTCTTCTGCCGTTACGGTAACTCTGGTTGATAGTAACAACCAGTCTTACGATATCGCGGCTGAGGATGTGCGTCCGGTGCCGAATTCTCCGTTTACCCAGGTAATTTTTAGACTTCCCAATAACACATCAGTTGGCACCTGCATCATCACCCTCAAAGCGCACGGAGAGTCCAGTAATTCGGGCAGCATCAGAATCCGAACGTGAGAAGTCGGGAGCCTTGCGACTGTGCCAGCATTTTCATGATGCAGATCCACTTGAAGGCAAAGGTCCGCACAGCGGTATGATGTCTTTGCCTTGCTGAATGGACTCGGCGGCGCACTCATGAAATAGTTTGCGAAAGAACTTGGAACACCGGATCGCATTGTCTCCGCAGCATATTTTGATCACTGACTCCGCATAACCAGCGCGGAGGTCTGACGTAAGTTCGCTCCGATCTGCAATCATCATTTTCATTAGGCCTCTTGTGATATTGGCCCAATTCGGGAGCCAGGAATTTGCGAGGACAGTCCTTCACTTGCGACGTCAATTTCGCGCCAAACGACTCTTTAGCAGAAGTGATTGAAGAGAAGGATGTTCATTGGTGGAGCAGAGGGGGTTGGAATCCTAACCTCCGCATTGCGAATGGGCTTGGACCACCATTGCATGGTTCGTCATGCAGTGACATGTAGTGGCATTAACTTACAATTCTTCAACAGGTGCAGCCGTTACAGGACCACTTTCTTGTGTATTCCTTTGACATCGATTCACATCGATTGGCAGAGAGTCGAGTGACGAATCGGTGACATTTTTTCGGCCGCGTAGCCTCCGCATTTCTACAGAAACGGTTAGCTCACGCTGCGCAAAAACCTCTGCGCACGCACCATTTCGTCGTGCTCAAACGCAGTTGCCATCCGATTGATCTCTTCCGCTGAGACTCCGATTCGTTTGGCTTCACCTCTCCATGTGGAAATGGAGTTCACAAGGTCGGTCACCACCGCTCGTTTATCATCTTCAGCCAATCCAAAGTAATCCCCAACTTCAACCGTAAGATCAAACGAGGCTGAGTTATCTCGATCATCAATCATGAGCGAGAGGATTCGAGGCTTGATGTCTACCGGTACGGGATTCAAGTCGTACGCTGGTGAGAGCCGCCAGCCACGTTTGCCTGTATCGTACAGAAAGCCATGATTCCGGAGGTGGTCATCAACATTCGACACTAATACCGAAAACAAGATTCTGCGCCATAGTTCTTTCAGGTCCTTACGGACATCGGCGCCGTGTTGACGAATGGCATCTACAAGTTCGAGATAGCTGTGAGGTTGGTTCTCATCTGCGCCGATCATGCTCATGGCCGATAAAAATGGAATTCGCGTAGTTCCTTCGCGGTCAAATCTAGTTATAAGTAAGAGTTCTTGATCGAGCACTGTTGTCAATCGATGACGCGGGGTATTAATGCCCGCCTTCCTTGCTAACGCAAGGGCAACGCAGCTCCATAGTTCAATGTGGTATTCGTCTCCTTTTGCCGGAAACTTGGCAATCGCCAGGCTGCCATCATCATCAAGCACTGCGGCTTTCGGCCTTGCACCTCCCAGAGAAGAGCCAGGCGCTAAGAGCAGACGTAGATCTTCATCAGTATCTGTATCGGTAAGGACATGGTCAGACGCCGAAAGCAGTTTTGGCAGTTCGACCAACGGAGGGATTGCAGGCTGTACGTGGGCCAGAAACTCAGTTGTACCAGCTTCTCGAAATCGTAAGGCTCCCTGGCGAATTCGATCGTCGACATGAAGCAAATAGTCGATTTCCAACAGCGTGCGTTGGGTTCTTTTTTCCCGCTCAGCATTCTTGCGTTCTGCTCGACGCATTAACGCTCGTCCCCAACGATCCGGTGCGGAATCACCGATTGCCCCGAATAACGGTTTGCCCGGCTGCGAGTGATGTATACCTGTGTCGATAGTCAGTAAGGGCTCAAGCGCAAAGCGAGCGTCCGATGCAATCCACGTCTTATCGTATTCAAAAGATGCACTCTCACGCCCTTTAAGTGAACGCGACCAAAGACGACCGACAAACTGAGAGGTGCCGTCGAGCTCAACAAAGACTTCAATCACCCGTTCCATGTTTCGGTTTCCTTGACGAAGAGATTCGCTTTGGAAGTTTTTCACTCTCTAGGTCGAGCCCCAGTCGATCATGCGATGCATCCGCGATGTCGGTTAGCCGGTCAGTCATTCCCAAGACGAACATCACGGTGGCGATCACACCAATCGAGACACCTGGATCTCCCTTTTCAACTTTGACTAAGGTGGTGCGGCTAATCATGGCGCGCTGAGCCATCGTACTGGTTGAAATGCGGCGGCGTTTCCTTGCGTCAGCCAAGTCAGCACCTAGTTTTCTTAAGGTCCGCTTGACGGGAAGAGGGAGAGGTTTTGATGATTGAGATCTCATAATGTTCAGTATTGCTTACACTACAGGCGCTAATGTACAGAATACTGAACACTTTGACAACCAGATCTGACGTGATTTGAGCGCCAGTAAGTGGCACGTCCGGCGAAACAAAGGTGCGGGTTTTGGCGTGATTTTAACCGAGAAACTTGTGAGCGGCGCGATTAACCCGCTCGGTAACTTCCGATTCTCTTTGATGATTCTTTCCACAGTGCTTCTTGTTTGGTATGGCGATAAGGCTGACCGTTTCGTAGATCAACTGCCAAGAAAAAGACATCAAGGCCGGTAATTAAGACGCAGCCTATTGACAGTGCTGCTGGCGAAATGGAGTTCTTAGTAGCGACACGTCTTTTTGTGGCTTAACCAAGCCCTCTAACCACAAAATCAGACACGCAGTTCAAATTTTTTTATGACTACGTGAAATGAATGGCCGTTGAGCTACATTTTTTAGTGTAACTGGCTAACGTGACTAAAGGAGATCACCGTTGTCGGATCTAATACACCTTTCAGGCGGTTAGCAGTTAACACCATGAAATATGTCTCCCGCACGCTCCCAACCCAGATTGAAAGAAAAGGATTATGCGCATGGTCAACGGCCGAAAAAAGAAGTGGACTCTAATGTTCTTTTTTGCGAGCGACAACGGTTTGTCGCCCAGCATGCTTTCCCAGATCAAGGCTATCAAATCAGCAGGATTTCAACGAGATACGAACGTCCTGGTGTATTTTGATCCGAATGAAAAAGGAGCCCCGACGAGGTTCTTTGAAATCAACAGAGACGCCAAAAGAGGCCCAGTGCGATCGAGAATTGGCGATTGTAACGGGCCAATCATTTCTGGTCTTGCAGGCGACAACCTCACTTCTAATGAGTTGACTGCATTGGCGGGAAAAGACTCGAACAACTTCGCAAGGTCCATGGGTGACAGCCTGGAGTTTGATGCCGGCACAGCTCTCGACACGTTTTTGAGTTTCTGTCGCGAAGCTTATCCGGCCGAGCAATACATGCTTTTTCTCGTCGGACATGGGCTTGTTGTGGGGCAGGATACTTTTATGGCCGATGAGAATCCGGCCTCAGCCATCAGCCTGGAAACCTTCGGCAAGCATGTGCGGAAATTCTCTGACGCGATACGCGCCGAAAGCAGCATCTTGGAGCTAATTGCTCTGCATAGCTGTTCGATGAGCGCCATTGAAGTGATGTATCAATTACAGGGCACGGCAACTTACATGATGGCGTCACAGGGCATTTCCTTTGTTGGCGCCTGGCCTTATCGGGAGTTGCTGGTCAAGGTGTTCAATGCCATCGAGAATGATCGTGAGTGCCTAATCGTAGCCGATCTAATGACGAGTCTGCATTATCTGTGTCTTCACGGCAGCGCTGACTTCATGCATGCCGGATATTCGGCGGATCTCTGTTTGTCCAAGTTGGATTCCGGGAATGTCAGAAAACTAAATGAACCAATCGCGAGGTTGACGAGTGCACTCACGGCCGGACTCGACGATCGTCGCGGGCGAGAGCTCATACAATTGGCTCACTTGAAGTCTCAAAGCTATTGGGGGGAGTTGTATACCGATCTTTACGATTTCTGCTGGTGCTTGAACAAGAGTTGCGATCAAAACGACAGGATTCAAGAATCTATGAGAGGGGCTTGCCAGGCAGTCATGGCCGGGCTGACGCCAAAACCCACGACAACTCCTGAAGGTCCGGTAGTGCATTCGGATTACTTTGGACCCGATACTCAGTATTCGCACGGACTCTCGATTTTTTTCCCCTGGACGCGGCCCATTGAGGATGCAATCGAGTCTATTCTGCCCAACTACTCAAAGTATGCATTTACGACAGAACTGGGGACTCGCTCATGGGTTAAGTTTCTTGATCTCTATTTCGAGAAAACAAAGCGAGCCACCCGCGAGGACGAGGACCACGACGATAAGGTTGATTTGTCCGCGACGCAGCAAGAGGCGCTCAATGTCGCGAGGTTCAGTTTTGATTTCACAGGTGTGCTAGGACATCCGACTCACATTGGAGACACTGCGTTGATGCCAGGAAAGATTAGCCCACCTGACGCCGGCGGGATTTCTTATTGCCCCCTGATCAAGAACTTCCCGCGAGAACTCTCGATGAGCACTGGTATGTTGGATATATTGACTAGGCAAAAGGAAGATCCACCTCTTGCTAATTCACCGGTGGCCGCGTAGGTGCAAGGCTCCAAGGCATCCGGGGCGCTTGTTCGATAAGTATGAAACGCTGTGCGCTATTGCTGGCTTTGGCATTCCTCATCCCATCGCCTGCGTACGCTCCGGCGGAGTCGAACGCCTCGGAAGAGTCGAACGAGCCCGCCAATGCTCCGCAGGCGGAGGATGAATACTTAGCAACAGTCGCGGCCAGAGAGCAGAAACTGGTCGCGCTGTTGAACTCCGCTCAAGAATTGCGCCAGGCGCAAGAATTACTGAGAACTGCTCAGCTTCTAAATCAGGCTGGGCAGCTGCAATTAGATCTCTACCGGCCGCAGGAAGCACTAGCCACGTTTAAGGACAGTTTGGCACTCACGAATCAAATCAACGATCCCGCAACGAGAGTTGATGCCCTTAACGGTGTTGCGGCTGCATACCTCAATCTCAGTAACCTTGCTGAAACAGAAAAATCTCTCAAGCAAGCGATCACAATTAGCGAGCAAAACAATTACCCTGCCGGTCGTGCCGAGGCACTACTGCTTTTGAGCGATTGGCAAAACCACTCGGATCACGTTCTCGCCCTCGGGACCGCACGTAATGCATTGGTGCTGTGGCAGAGCTTAGGCAAGACGCGCGGCATAGTACGGTCCCATCTAAGCATCGGTACTTACCAATTGGCCCAGAGCAGTTTGGACGAAGCTATTCAAAGCAATGAGGTAGCCCTGAATTTGGCTCGCGAACATCACCTTGGGGATCTGGAGGCGGAAGCCCTTATCAGCCTCGGGTTCATCGAGTATCGGAAGGGAGCCTGGCAAAACGTCACTCGATTCTTGAGCGACGCCGAAGATCTAATTGATGTGGAAGCCGAGCCAGTCAAGATGACCCAGATCACTTCCGGGATTGCAGAGGCCTATATTGAAAGTGGTCTACCGGAAGACGGACTAATCAAATACAAGCAGGCGGTCGAATACGTCCGCAAAACACAAACCCCCCGGGACATAATTGTTATCAACTGGGGCGTGGCCAAGGCTCAATATCTTTTGGGGAACTATTCAGAAGCCCTCACCATTCTCCAACAGGCTCTCGGTGAGGCACAGATGCTCAAGGATCGGGTTGTAATGGCGATGTGCCATGATTCTTTGGGTCGAACCTATAAAGCTCTGAATAACAGCGCGTCGGCGCTGAGCCATTTTGAAACTGCCCTCTCTTTGTATACGCAAGCAAACAATCCGATGGAAGCTGCTCGCACGGTTGCGCTGATCGGACAGGTTTACGAGCTTTCAGGCCGGCTTGACGAGGCTCGAAAGTTCTATCAGAAGGCCTTGAAAAGGTTTGATGCTGTTGCAGATTCTGTGAATCAGTCGGTAACGCTCTTTGCCCTCGGCAAGTTAGAAATGAAAAGTGGTAACTACGATAAGGCGGAAAGTCTTTTGTGGCGGTCCATCGAAGTCACAGAAAACATGCGTCGCCTGTCCAGAAGTCGCGATCTCACCGCTGCATTCTCCGCCACGGTCTCCGATCGTTATGAGAAATACATCGACTGCCTGATGCGAAACGATCGTGGACCAATGCCCGAGTTACGAAACGTTAGGGCTTTTGAAACCAGTGAATCAGCTCGAGCACGTTCGCTGGCCCAGTTGCTGCGCGAGAGCGATACAAACCTCCTCGCTAGTGTCGATCCTAAACTCTCAGAACAAGAGCGGTCACTGAGACAGTTACTTCGCGTGAAAGAAGACGAAAGAATAGGGCTGCTTAATACGAATTACAAAAAAGACGAGATGAAGAAATTGGAGGCTGATCTAGCCCGTTTGAGCGCGGAATACAAAAACCTCTCGGAAGCTATGAGCGCGCGTTATCCGGCTTACAAACAACTTACGCAGCCTAGAAGCTGGGATCTTAAAAGAATTCAGGAAGAAGTTATCAAAGACAATGACACGATGCTGCTGGAATTTTCTTTGGGTGACGATCGCAGTTATGTTTGGGCAGTAACGTCCAGCAGCATTACAGGTAAAGAGATCCCAAAACGAGACACGATCGAAAAAGCAGTGCAAGCCCTTCACGCGTTGTTGAGTGAGTCAGAAAAGCTCGATAACAAGGAACAGTTGGACCATGCCGCTCAGGAATTGGCCCAGATGATTCTGTCACCGGTGAGCTCTCAGTTGAACAAAAAACGGATTATCCTGATTGCCGATGGGGCGCTTAACTACATTCCCTTTCAAATGTTACCGGCTACCTGGGCCAACTCTGAGCCGCTACTATCTCAATATGAAATCAGCAATGCTCCTTCAGCCACGATCCTCGGAGAGTTGCGGGAACAAGCCCGCCACCGCACAGTTCGCCCAAAGACGCTAGTGGCTTTTGGTAATCCAGTATTTGCCTGGACTGTCAAAGAAAACGAGAGCAACGCGAACGTCGCCAGTGCGTCATTGGAAATACGAGACGTGGAACCGCTGCGAAGCGCATTGCGGCATACTGAACGCAACAAAGAAACATTTGATCCTTCGGTGATTAAGCGTCTGTTTTATTCCGGTCGTGAGATCGCTAATCTGGTTGACGTAGCCTCGGAAGCGCAAAGTTTCGTAGCCACCGACTACGCGGCTACTCGCGATCAATTGCTGGCTATCGACCTCACTCAGTATGCGATTCTGCACATCGCCACGCACGGTTTCCTTGATCCGGAACATCCCGAAGGTTCAGGCCTATTACTTTCGACGATCGATCCCAGTGGCAAACCCTTGAATGGCTTTGTCCGATTGCAAGATGTTTATTCATTGCAAGCCCCGTTAGATCTGGTGGTATTGAGTGCCTGCGAAACTGGACTCGGCAAGGATGTTCGCGGTGAGGGACTCGTTGGACTCACGAGGGGTTTCATGTACGCCGGTGCTACTAGTGTCGTCGCCAGTTTATGGCAGGTGCAGGACGAAGCGACCGCCGAACTGATGAAGCAATTCTACATTGAAATGTTAGAAAACGGTTTGACGCCCGGTGAAGCTTTGCGTGCTGCGCAAAATACCATCCGGAAAAACCCGAGGTGGAGCGCTCCGCATTACTGGGCTGGATTTATATTGCAAGGAGAATACCGGAACGTGGTTAAGTCGTCTCGCAGCGGACCAAACTACGCAGTTCTTTCAGTGATAGGGATATTACTGGTTTTGTTCACGGTAGCTGGTTACCTTTATTGGCGTCGTGTTCGGAAGACGATTCGACATCGAAGAAGTAGTCACCATTGACGGGTTCTTCCGGTCCTCCGTGAATGCTCCGGAATACTTTTAGATTGTATTGTCCTGGACGCAAGCGGGTAGCCGGGATCACAACAATCAAGGATTTAGCTTCTTGGTGTACTACTTCCAGCGGGCCAAGTCGATTCTTTACGTTTTCCCATTGAACACTGTACTTGGCGCCCTCAGGTGAAGGCTCGGGCAATTGAAACGAAAGAAGCAATGCGTCTGCCGTAAGTGGAAACCCGATTCTTGTAACGTATATGTTGTTAACCCTTCTCTCCTTCTCACCCTCCCCTCGGTTCGATTCGGACATTTTCAGGGAGACAGAAGCAAATGTTTGCGGGGCCCTGGGAATGAGATACCACAACGACAACAACGCGCCCACTATCAGAACAAGACCAATCGCGACCGGTCGTAAGGCAACTCGAGGTATTGACAAGCCAGTGGTCCAAAACGCCCCGGCTCGTTTCCTTGGGTTGAGTTCCTTCGGTTCAGGGGCACAAACAAGACGCAGAAATGATCGAGCAAGCAATACCCGCTCTCTACGGGCTGCCGTGTTCAAATAGTTTTCTTCAAAACGACGTTGCCGATCGGGACTCAGCTCTTTTCGTATGTAGGCGTCAATTAGATCTGCTTCAGCAGACTCGAGCGTGGGGGGCCACTCCTCCTGGGCGAAACACTGCTCCTCGAACTCTTTAGTCTCACTCGGAGTGAGTTCATGCAGCAGATATGCTCTGATTCGTTCGTCAGTCATTTTTTAATGAGCGAGAGAGGCCAGCGAAAACAGCGAGCGATTAGCCCTTCTAATTTTACAATGTTCCCATTCCGCAAACTATTACGGCGCAGAGACCTCTAATAATTCTTGATTAGCGCCTTGACACAATCATCTAAGCCCTGGCGCAGCCGCGCCACGCGAACTCTCAGGCCTGAAAGACTCGCTCGCAACCTTTCGGCTAGTTGACGACGATGTTCTGCGCGCGCACGTGCTTCTGATACCCGGCAGTAAGAGTTCAAAAGATCCCTGTCGTCTTCAGCTAACTCATCGAAGCATCGCTTCATGAGACTTGTAATCAGCTCCAACTGATCTGCATCGTTGTCATGCTGTCGCCTGGCGAACTCCAGGAGTGACGTAGTCTCTCGGCCCACCTTTCGCCTGTCCTCCATGGCGATGTACCGGGCAATGCCCAGGCAGTATTTAGTTATGTCGGGTATGTCAACGCCCTCCATGATCCTCTTGCCCGCGCGTTCCAGAGTCTCATGCGCGTCAGCGTCAGGATCGAACGTGCCTTTGAACTTGAAAAAACCTGTTAGCTTCTTATGAAGGATTAGATAAAGTTGGCCTGCTTCCTCAGAATCTTCCGGAGAAAGAAACTCCAACAGTCTCGTAAAGGGTTGTTCCAACTCAGCGGTTGGATGTTCGACGTGGTTTGAACGGTCATCCGGCATGTCGAGCCTGTTCAACCACCGCGGAAAAATATGAGATCGTGGTTTTTGGTGGTTGCGAGTACTGAAGTGACCCAGATGATAGCATGTAATTTCTTGTATTAAACGATCATCCTCTTATAGAGATCTGATTCGACGGCATGTGGTCGATCTTCTGATGCGTAGGTTTCCAGGAAGGGATCAAGATACGCAAAAGAGGGGAGCCTAGTGAAGAATCAGGAAAGACGGGAGTCTTGACAGAGTCTGTTTCCTCGCCCTCCCATGGGCCCAGCCATGGCAGGTCGTCGTCGAGGCTCCCTTTCAAACTGCTCACTCGACAGAACGGAAATACGTTCACGACCATTTAGCGAACTCGAGTTTGTGACAGCGGACCTCCTCACGAAAGGTTGCCACCCCATGAAACAGGAAGACGCCCACTGTCACCTTCTGCCTCATTGTTCACTTCTCTCTACCGCGCCATCGCTGGCGGAAGTTCGAGGGAGGATTATCTACTCACGTAGGCTGGAGCGGCTTTGGACTTTCATCGAAGAATGTTATGCGGATCCGGACATTCGTCTTACGGACGCAGCCAGGCATAGCGGCGCCAGCTCGGATCATCTCAATCGCCTCCTCCAACATTTCGCCGGCACGACTTTTCATCATCTTCTTTCGCACTACCGTATCGAGAAATGCCTGGAGTTGCTCCACGAGAAGAACTACACGCTTACCGAAATCTACAGCCGGTGTGGGTTCAATAACCCGACCACCTTTGACCGGCAGTTCAAGAAGTGGGTGGGCTGCTTACCAAGTGAGTATAAGAGGCGGATTGCACTTCTCCGGGAATTAGATGAGCCCAAAACGGCGATCACGATTTCTGAATAAACGTCACCGCTTTTTGAAGAGACAGTATCGGCGGGAAGCTTAAACTTACACCTCTCCTTAGACGTGGAGGGCGATCGAGTGACCGATTCATTCAGCAGACGGTTATTTCGGATCGCCGGACGGGAGAAGCACGCATCCCGACGATCACGTGCCGAACACCAAATGGTGTCGCGCAAGGAAGGCAATCACCTGCGTCTGCGATTGCTTAAAGGAGAAGGCAAGACATCCTTACGCTGCTCTGCTGAAGCCTGTCTCGCCTCACACAACATCAGGGAAAGAAAAAGGAAGGAGTGTGTCTCGTGAGAAGTGTATTTGGTAAAAACGCGAAACGTTATTTCATTATTGGTCAACTCTTACTGCTGACGGCTATTTTGGTCAGCATATTCCTGCCTCGCAGCGGCTTTACGTTCAATGGCGTAAAGCAGATCGAGTTAGCCGTAAAGAAAACTGATCAGATTGGCTCAAATGGTTCGGCACTCTGGGTCACAAATCTTGGCCTCGACAATACCAAACTGACTGTCGGCACTAAACCTTTCAATTCGAAAGTGGCTCAGGAACCACTTTATGCTTCGGAAGTAATTGCCGGCGGTAAAACTGTGCGACTCGATGATTCTTTGCCGGCATCTTTCCGCGGCACCGACACGCTGTTCATTCGCAGCCATGAAGAAGTAGCAACGCTAATGGCGCCTCTTGATTTTCCCGTCAACAGCTCTGAATTTTATTCTGCGACGTTACGACAAGCAGACGACAGTTCTGAGGCAGCGCCGAAATGGGTCAGCGAGCTCGCGGGAATAGGGACAACCGGAAACAATGTCTTCAACGCTGATGGTGTTGGCTATGCACCTGCTGTCAAAGGGCAGACCGAGGTTGATAAACGTTATGGATTCGGCGTGGGGGTGGCGCTCACTAAACCGAACAGTTCTGTCGAGTTCAAGCTGATCAGCCGAGCGGGGCAGACGATCAAGTCTCTGGTCCTATCCAGCTCGACGCGAGTTTACTGGCAGGCTCCCTTAGGCGAGTTTGTTAGCGGCACTGATGGTTACCCAAGCCGCATCGAAATGAAAGTGCTTACCGGTACAGCACAAGGATTTTTATCTATCAAAGATACAGAATCGGGGGAATTCACACCTCTGCCTATCGCACCGTACGCTGGAGAAGGCAGTCTTCGCGATCAGGCCGGTGACGGAGGAGCGATTGCGAGAGAGGAAAGCAGTCTCTCGGATCGATCTCGTAGCGGAGGACCGATGCTGGACGAGGAGAACAGTCTGCCGGCTCAGTCTTGTAATGGAGGCTATGGGTATTTCTCAAACGGCATCTACGATAGCCGCGACACTTCATATACTTACAACGTTTACAGCGCGCCACCCAACGTTTGCGGCACGCTCAGTATCGTCCGCAATGGCAATTTGGAGCAAACCCCTGGGTGGATCTGTACTGATGCTTATGGGCACGCTACCAAAGGTCCTTGGACTGGATCAAATAATCAGACAGGTCAGAGTATCCACATCATCTGGCCTGGCGGTTGTCAAACAACGGGTGACGACTACAAGGTGGATGATGGTTCTGACCCAAGTATATCGATCAGTCAATATGGGGGTGGTACCTTCAGTGGGACTGGATCAGACATTCAGTGGGGTACCGGCTTTAAGTTTGGTTACGGTTGGTGGTCAACTATCACGGCAACATTCCAGGATGTATCCACGGGCAAATTTTATGATGGCCAGGGATACAATTCTTCTTCCTCTGTGCCTTTCTACCCCTCTGTATCACCTCCCGCTGGCGGGTTCAGCATTACCTGGGCGGTGAACGCACCTCCAGCAAACGCTCACGCGCTTTACGATACATACGAATGGTGTGTGAAAAGCAACGACAAATTCTATAACTGTTCCCAATGTGTTCGCTTCGTTGGCCCGCGCTAATGTGGAAGCGAGTTGTCGCTGCTTCTTAGCTGATAGCTCTTACCAGCTTGGATCTAAGCTGCTGCGAAAATGACTTAGAGGGCGTCTGAGTAGCTCTTATAACCTGTTCCGTCCGTTGCTCGGCCTGAGAAGCACGAGCCTGAATGGGTTGGAGGGGGCTTCTCAGATGCCCCTTCATATTTTTCCGTTGGGTCTAAGAACATATTGAGCAACATCGTCGCGGCGCGAAAGACCAAGAACGGCAGACCGCGAGATATCCCATGAACGATGAAGTCAGAGAAACGCTGGCTGAGTTGTGCAAGGACAAGCGGCCTGATGATTATGTTTTCGTTA
>Ga0065707_10082470_pt1 | contig 14752 bp, 10 predicted proteins | sample SwiRhicommuniRL3_FD_59094 | JGI IMG/M metagenome (GOLD analysis project Ga0065707, IMG submission 59094) | Switchgrass rhizosphere bacterial communities from Rose Lake, Michigan, USA - RL3 v2 (version 2) | ecosystem: Host-associated > Plants > Roots > Rhizosphere > Soil | place: East Lansing...
CCGCCGAGCAGATCGCGATTCTAGAGCGCCAGGCGGCGCGCTTTCTGTCGGAACTCGAACATGCGCCGGGACTGGCTTCCGCTCCCTAGCGATTGGTTGGCGTAGTCGAGACATGCCGGTCAAACATTTGCCGCCAGCGACACAAAGGGGCACGAACGAGTTAGGCTAGGGTTGATGCTGGCGCGTTCTCGTGACTTGTCGTGTTGCTTGTGGCAAATCCGCTCGTGGCTGTTGTCGGCCTGCCTCCCTATCGCCTTTGTCCCGGCAGCGCGTGGCGAGCCACATGATGCAGCGTTTGTCGCCGGGCTCCGCGAGCGGCAGCTGTTTGAACTGGCCGAGCGCTACTGCGTCGATCGACTCAGCAGCTCGCAGACGTCGGAAGTCGAACGGGCCGATCTGGCCGTGGAGCTGATCCGCACGTTTGCCTCGCATGCCGGTCATGTACCGCAAGCCGACCGTGCGACGTTCTGGCAAGCGGCACACTCCGCGGCTGCCGACTTCGACCGCAAATGGTCGGCTAACCCGCGGCGAATTCTTGTCCGAATTCAAGCTGCCCTCGTCCCACTGGCGCAGGGCGAGTTGGCCTGGAAAGAGCTTGAGGCAGGGTCTTTGCCGGCCGAGCGAATCGAGCCGGCCAGGCAGGCGCTCGGCCAAGCGGCACAGCTGCTGGCGGCAATCGACAAGGAGCTGGTCCGCGACATTCCGCTCCGGCGTCGCACGCCGCCCAAATCTGATGAGCTATCGGCCGAGGAATTGTTGTCGCTCGACCAGCAAGTGCAGTATCAGGCCGCACGAGCGCGGCGGCTGCGCGGGTTGCTTTATCCGCCGGCCAGCGACGACCGCTTGGCGCAGCTTGTCGCGGCGCGGCAAATCCTCGAGCCGCTGCGGGTTCAAGTTGCCGCCGATGACGTGCGGGCGGGGCTCGTCCGGCTGGAACTCGCTGAATGCTTGCGGCTCGCCGAGCGGTACGATGAAGCGGCCGAGAGCTTGTTGGGGCTCGATGCGGAAGGAGTCGAGGCGGGGATTCGACTCCAGGCGCGTGCCGCGGCTCTGCGGCTGGCGATCGCACAGCGCAATTCGCAGGAAATGCGACGGCTCGTCGAGGAAGGAGACATCGTCAGTGGACAGGCTGCGGCCGAACTCGATTTGGCCCGTCTGGAAGCGCTGGTGTCCTTGGGCGACTTCAGCAAGGCGGAGAGTGCCGTCAAGCAGATCTCCCTGCGGCATGGCGAATACTGGAACCATAGGGTTGGACAATTGCTAGTGACGGCGCTGCCGCGCGGCGCCACAAAGAGCGCCGATTTACCGACCCGTCGCGGCGACGCACTGGTACTGGCTGGCAAGCTGGATGAAGCACTGGCCGACTACGATCGCGCAGCGGAGTTTGCCTACCAGGCCGCGGATGAGGGAGCCGCTTTCGAGGCCGCATACAAGGCAGCACTCGCGGCGCAGCAGAGCAAACGGAGCACCGACGCGGCCAACCGATTCCGCAATCTGGCCACCACGTCGCCGAAGCACTCTCAGGCAGCCGCCGCTCACTTACTGGCTGCCTGGAACGCGAAAGACACCGAAGAATATCCGGCGATTCTGAGAGAACACCTTGCCACATGGCCTGCTAGCGATTCAGCAGCCCAGGCCCGATTGTGGCTCGCCCAATGGGCCGAGTCGCACGGCCAGTGGCAGGAGGCGCTCGACAACTACGCGGCCATCGGCGGGTCGTCCCCTCTTTATGCGGAAGCCAACTCGCGTTTGGCCCAGCTTGCCAAGGAGCAATCGGGGAGCGGGCCGGTGCAGGAGGCGTATGCCGCGTCGCTATTAGAGGCCGGCGACCAGAAGTTGCTGCAAACGGCCCTGAGCCAGTGGCAACGCGTAGCGGAGCGCTCCAAGGCCGGCACGCCGCGATGGCAGCGGGCCCATTACTCGACGGCGCTAGCTCACTTCAAGCTCGGAGACAAGGCTGCCGCGGCCATGGTGCTGCGGGAGGTGACTGGCAATCCCCAGAACGCGCTCGACCCGCAGTGGAAGGAGAAGTTCAGCGAACTTCTCCGAAAATGTGAGAGATAGCAGCCTGCCCCACTCTAGTCCCACCACCAGGCGTGCTTCGGCAGGTCCGTGGGGGCCGAGGTCTTGCGATACTCGGCCATTTCGCCGCGCTCGGCGGTTTGCACGGCGTCCTTCGCCGCCAGCTTTCGCGGATCGACCGTTACGCCGCCGCTGACGCCTGCCACCACATGCTTGCCGTTGATGACCCGGTGGTTGATCACCGAATCGACACGGGCGGGAGCGATTCCCAGTTCGACTTCATATCCGCCGCCGGGGCCGAAGTGGGTCAGGTGCCAATCGGCCTGGCCAGGCAGGTCGTGGCTCTGGAGAAGCCCCGCGACAAGGGCCAGGTCGAAAATATTCCGCATGTCCGCGTACACCGGATACTTGGCCGCGAGCGCTTCAAAGTGGCTGGTGAACGCATCGGCGAACTTGGCGGTCAGCTCGTCGCTCTTGCCGGTATGGACGCGGTCGCCGCGCTGCGTGAGGAATTCGTTTTCGCTGAGCACCTGGACGCCGGAACCGCGAAGCTCAAACCCGTCGCGCTCGGACGTAGCCTTGAGGGCCTGATAATTCAGGGTGAACCACCACCGCACCACGCTCATCGGCGGTGGAGCCTGGTTCTTGGCCACTTCGATCGAATCGAGGTAGCTGGAAACGCCCAGCATCCCTTCTTCCAGACCCATGCCTACGAGCTTCATGCGATAGTCGGCTTCCACGATCACGCGGGCGGCGCGGGTGCGCGCGTCGATTCCATAGTACTCAATGTCCTGCGGGCCAAGACCTTCGCGCAGCTCCTTGAGCCACTTGTCGCGCTGGCCAGGCCGCAACGAACCGGCCGACCACTTGTCGTTGACAGCCTGGGCAGCAGCGAGGCCCTCCTTGGTGGGCACAATCGAGCAGCCAAACTGCGGGTCCTTGCCGAGCGAGTTGCGCAGAACGACGACCAGATCGTCAAGCTGAACGACGGGTCGGCCCTTCTCGACATCCACCACTCGGCCTTCTGCATCGTGTTGCCAATCGCCGGCCGGACCTGCCAGCACTATGTCGCCCGTTTCGGGATAGAAGAAGACGTATTTGATGCGCTGGAGTCCGGCCAGGCAGAGCATCGACTCGTCGGGCTGGCGGCCCATGGCATGGAGCAATTGGGCCTCGCGTTCCAGGCGCGTGAGCGAAACTTTTCTTAGGGCCGACGACTTCCGCGGATTGCCGCTGGCGATCAATGCTGCCGCCTGACGCCGGGTCATGGCAAGCGACCGATCAGTCTCCGGCGATAGCTTCTTCATCAGACCTGTCGGATCGATCCAGACGCCGCTGGCGAATTCCTTGATCGAGCCGGGGCCACCCACATCGACCCACGATTCGGGAGCGATTGTCGTGGTGATGAGGTCGATCAGCGAGTCGAAATCGGCAACAACGCCGCCGCCTCGACCGAACATGCCCCCTTGGTTAGTCGCTCCTTTGAGAGCTGCCAGGCGAGCCACATCGCTCTTTATCTCGGCAGCCGTGCCGAGCGAACCCTCGTTAGCGCCTGAGGCCGCCTGGACCGCGGCGATTTTCCCCAGAAGCGCGTCGCGCTGGGCCTGATCGGGCAACCCTCGAGCGGCAGCTCGTGCGGGACCGAACTCGCCCGCTGCCAACCGGGCCTGGACCTCGCCGGCCGGATCCTGGGCGAAAACTCTTGTCGCCAGCGCAAAGGTTGAAAGCACAATCGCGCCCAGGAGCGACAACCCCAGCGCACGGTGCAATAGACACCGGAACATAAGAAACCTCTTCTCAACGAGCCCCTGAGAAGATTGGACTCCCTGAGTGTCGCAGATCGGCGTGCGCCGGTCAAGGAAAGCAGGGAATTGGCCTCGCCCTGGGGATCGGCCTTCACCGCCGTTCGAGTAGCTCGGCGATGTGCAGCACTTCGATCGTCTTCCCTTCACGGTGCAAGCGTCCGCCGATATTCATCATGCAGCCGGCGTCGGTCGAGACGAGGCAATCGGCCTCCGTCGCCAGGATGCACCGCATTTTGTCATCGACCATATTCCCGGAAACCTGCGGATAGCGGACAGCAAACGACCCGCCGAAGCCGCAGCACTGATCCTGCCGGTGAAGCGGGACATACGTCGCTCCCTCGACATGTTCGATGAGCCGCTCGACTTCGTTGGTCTGGCCGAGCATCCGCAGGTGACAAGCATAGTGATAGGCGACCTTGCCGGCGTACCTCGCCCCCAGATTCAGCACCTTTAGGTGATTGACGAGGTAGTCGCTGAATTCAAACGTGCGGCTGGCAAGGTCGAGAGCCCGCGCGTGCCACTCGGCGTCGCCTTCCAGCAGATGGGGATACTCCACTTTCACCATCGCCGCGCAGGAGCCGCTGGGGACAATCACCGGAGAATCGCCCGCGAACACTCCGATCGTGTATTTCGCCTGTTGGCGAGCCAGGTCAACATAGCCGCTATTGAACATCGGCTGGCCGCAGCAAGTCTGAGCCTGCGGGAAGTCGATCGTGTGCCCCAGCCGCCGCAGAATGCGCACGACTGCTTTGCCGGCGTCTGGGCGAATGACATCGCCCAGGCAGGTGATCATGAGGGAGAGCTTCAAGGGTCGAGATCCCTGATGCGTTGTTTCCAGTAGCCGGGCCTGCGATGTGCGTGCATAACAGCAATCACAACGATGTCGTTGGCCCGCGGAACGTACACAACGATATAGGGAAATCGCTTCGTTCGGCACATGCGTGCCCGCCGGGAAGCACGTGACCAGGCATGCGGCCAGGATTCAATACGCTCGAGCGTAGCGTCCACCTCATCGCGAAATTAATCGCCCAGACCCGCTCGAAGCGAATTGTAATGTGCAACGACTTCACTCAGCTCGTGTTATGCCACCTTCAAAAAGCTGGCTCTCATGAGAGCTTTCCAAGCCGGCGCATTACCTCCTCGCGCGAAACCGTCTCGATCTCGCCACGATCAAGGGCGTCGATGCGCTCCTCGATCTCCCGCTCCCACTCGGCGCGATGCGTGATTTCAATCTCCTGCGGCTCTTCGGCATCAGTCGTCTGGTCCAAACTGGATAACAATACTTCCGCGAGAGCGGCGCGCGATTCCGCAGGCAATGCCAGAGCGGCCGCGGTTATCGTTTCGATTGTCATATCGTTGTCCCTCAAACTGTCGAAATTGGAATTGTACTCTGCGCGAGAAGCCATCGTCGATGCAAGTCATTGTCCGCGACGCTGGCTGATGCAAGCCGCCGGTCGCGCGCCGTCACCGGAAGTCGCCGTCGCTGCCGATGTCCCAATGATAGATGACCTTCTCTTGTTTGCGGCGTTTGCGGGCCGCTTGAAGGATTTCCGCCAGCGGCGTCGGCTTGTCGATCGATTCACTCCCCAAATTGCGCAGCAGGTAACCCTCGGCCTCGCGAACGTCGAATTTGGCGACGAGTATTTCCCCTGATCCCTGGGCGTCGATGATGTCCGCATCGGGCCCGGCATCGATCAGCTTGATGGCGGCGGCGATGGCCTCGCCGAGCGTCGCGTAAAGCTGCTCGATGGCATTCGACCGGCGGTTGCGGAGGATGTAGCGGCGCATGCGCTCACACGTGATCCGGCAGGTTGCCCGCGGCGTCCAGCGGCAGCGGTCGCGGCTCTTTGACAATCGTCAGGTCGGGCCGCTCGCGGGCCTCGCCCAAATAGGCGTCACTGCACTCCACCTCGGCCACTTCCAGCGTGTTATGGGCCCACATGAGCTTCGCCTGCGGCGGCTCGGTGAGGCCAATGGTAGGAAAGGCCACATCGAGGATTTCGCGGTCGGTCGAGTAGTTCAGCGGCACCATCGCCCCTGTCGGATGGCCGCCAGTCAGGCAGTTGATCCGCGTGATCTTGGTGTTCATTTTCTCGACGACCCGCGTGCGGCAGAACTCGGACAAGCCGATGCCGGTGGCGTTGCCGTGCGTTTCATCGGTCAGGTCGCGAATCACGATCCGTTTGATTTTGGGCCACTCGTCCTCGCGGGCCACGTGGTCAAGGTACTTTCGGCCCACGACGTTCGTGTCCATACCCGTGCCGCTGATGTTCTTGCCGATCTGGTCGAGGAGCAGCACGTCGGCCGACTTGAATGGCAGTCGGGGAAGCCACTCCTTCGCCAGCACCAAGAGCTCCCTTTCGCGGTCCTCAAATTCGTGAGGAGCGACCGCCTTGATTTTGGCCGTCTGATCGTAGGCGTTTTCGACGATGCCCAGGCCGGCCGCGATGCGACACTTGGCCAGCACCTCGCGGGCCACGCTGCGGACGATCTGCCCGAAGCTGTGGTCCAGGATCGCGCGGTGATAGATTTTCGCCCCGGCGTGCTTTCCCAGGCCAATGAGCATCATCTTCATCAGGCCCGACTCGATGTCTCCGACAAAATTGGTGTGCGGCTTGATGCGGCCGACGACGAGCACATGATCGGCGCCGAAGGCGTGCTTGTCGAAGTGAACCGGAAAGCCCTCAGCCGCCTGGCAGACGATGACAGTCTCCATGCTGGCCCGGATCGGACAGCCGCAGTAGGCCTCGGTCACTCCGTAGCCCTCGATCAGCTCGCGTTGCCCTTCGGCAGTGCCGCCGCCGTGGCTCCCCATGGCCGGTACGATGAACGGTTTCGCCCCCAACTTCTGAAAATGCTGCACGGCCGCTTTGATGATCAGGGCGATATTGGCAATCCCGCGGCTGCCGGCGGTGATGGCGACGCTTTGGCCCTGCTCGATGCGGCGGCCCAGTTCCAGCCGCGACAGTTCCGCCTCTACAGTGGCCGGAATGCGATCCACGGGAAGCACAGGCGAATCGAATTTCTGGCGAACACGGAAAATCAGAGGATATTGCGTCATAGCCGGCCTGGCGGGAGGGATGACGAACGAATGCTAGAGAGATTATACGTTCCTGGCCGCCAGCCTGTCGCTGCGACCCAGCCCGCCAATCGATTCGCAATCGCTAATTCGTGGTGGTATAAACGACTTGGGTGTTGCCGATGCTGCCAGTATCGGCCGAACGATCGCAAATGGATTCACCGCTTTGGAGTCTTCGGATGCTGGGTCGGTGGTTGGCTGTTGGACTAGTGATGATCGCGCTTGGCGGTTGCGGGCAGCATGCGCCTGGCGATACGAATTCGAAGGCGAAGGTCCGTCCTGAACTGCCGCTCGTCAAGGCCGCCGTGCTGCGTATCGAGGAGCGACCGTGGCCGGCAATCGTCAAGACCCAGGGGAGCCTGATCGCCGACGAAGTGACCGTCGTCGGGGCCAAAGTCGCGGGCCGTGTGGCCGAGGTCCGCGTCGATCTGGGTGATGTGGTCGCCGCCAATGAGCCGCTGGCGAAGCTCGACCAGGAGGAGTTCAAACTGGGGATTTCGCTGGCCCAGGCCCAGCTTACGCAAGCCCGAGCCGCCTTGGGCCTGGCACCGGAGAGCCCGGTTGAGAGCCTCAAGCCCGAGAGTTCCCCGCCGGTTCGCGAGGCGCGGGCCGTGTGGGACGAAACGGTGACACGTATCGAGCGATTGCGGCCGCTGGCGGCCCGTAATGCCGTCACGAAGGACGAGCTCGAGCAGGCGAACGCCGACGAATTGGTCGCCAGTGCCAAGTATTCGGCGGCGGTGAACGGCGTCCGTGAAAAGATCGCCCTGATCGGCGTCCGCGCCGCCGAGCTGTCGGTTGCCCAGCAGCGGCTGGACGACACGACCATCAAGGCGCCGTTCGACGGGCAAGTCCAGCAGAAGCACGTCGGCCCCGGCTCCTACCTGCAAGTCGGCGACCCGGTCGTAACGCTCGTCCGCACGAGCACTCTGCGTTTTCGCGGCACAATTCCCGAGCGGCACGCCCACCGCCTGGCAATGGGTCAGGAGATCGTCTTGCGGTTCGAATCGGGCGCGCCGCCGCAAACCGCTCGCGTCTCGCGGATCAGTCCCGGCGTCGATGAAATGAGCCGCTCGCTCGTCTTTGAAGCCCAGGTGAGTAACGACGACGGCTCGCTGCGCGCTGGGCTGTTCGCCGAAGCCGAAGTCGTGGTCGATCCCGCGGCGCAGGCGCTGGTGGTGCCGCAATCGGCGATCGTCGAATTTGCCGGGGTCGAGAAGGTCTGGAAGCTGGTCGATGGAGTGGCCCAGGAGCAGCCAGTACGCACCTCGCGCCGCGCCGACAAGACTGTCGAGATCGTCGGGGGCCTGGTTGCCGGCGACACGATCCTCGTCGATGCCAGCCAGGGCCGTGTGGCTCGCGTCGAACCGGTCGCTGCCGAAACCGAACCAGCGCTGCACGCTGCTGACGATTCCTCCAGTGCCACGTCCGATGCCGATTCCCCCGCCACCCGCGCCGCCGAATGAAGATCCCGCCATCGCGCCGTGTGTTGCCAATTGATCGTGCTCGGACTTCTGCCACCTAAATCTGAAATCCTAAATCTGAAATCGTGAATTGATTCATGTATTGGCTTGCTGAACTTTGCGTCCGCCGGCCCGTGTTCGCCCTGATGCTGATCATGGCCCTGGTCGTCGCTGGGTTGGCCGCGTTTCCCCAGCTCGGCGTCGATCGTTATCCGAACATGGACCTGCCCAGCGTCTATGTCCGCACGGTCTATCCCGGCGCGGCCTCACAGGAGGTTGAATCGGAGGTCTCGCAGGTGCTCGAGGACGCGATCGCCACCGTCTCCGGAATCGACGAGTTGCGGTCGATCTCAAGCGACGGCATGTCGATCGTGATGGTGACGTTCAATCTCAAGCGCAATATCGATGCGGGCGTGCAGGACATGCGCGACGCGGTGGGCAGCGTTCTTAATCGGCTGCCGCCCGGTCTCGATCCGCCCGTCGTGCAGAAACAAGATACCGACAGCTCGCCGATCATCACGCTGGCGGTTTCCGGCCCGCGCACGCAGAGCGAGCTGTTCCTGCTGGCCGATCGCTACGTCAAGAATGTCATCGAATCGGCCCCCGGCGTCGGCCAGGTGACGATTGCCGGCGCTGCCGACCGTGCCGTGCAGGTGAACATTGACGCAAAGCAGCTCGCGGCGCATCGCCTGTCGATTCTCCAGGTGCGCGACGCGCTGGCCTGGCAAAACGCAGAAGTCCCCGGCGGCCGCGTCGATGAAGGGTTTCGCGAGCGGGCTCTGCGGACGCTCGGCCGCGTGCCGCACGCGCGCGATTTCCCCGATCTGGCCGTGGCCACCGTCGGCGGCACGACGGTTCGCCTGTCGGACTTGGGCGAAGTTCGCGACGCGACCAAGGAGGTCCGCACGCTGGCCCGCCTCAATGGCAAGCCGGCGGTTGTCCTGCAAGTGCAGCGGCAATCGGGCGAAAACACGGTCCGCGTCATCGAGGGGGTCAAGAACCGCCTGGCACGGTCGAGGGACATGCTGCCCAGCGACATCGAGGTGACGGTGATCCAGGACCAATCGCGCTATATCTTGGCCGCGCTGCACGAAATCGAGGGACATCTGATCGTTGGCAGCATCCTCGCCTCGATTACGGTGCTCCTCTTTATGCGGTCGTGGCGCTCGACGTTCATCGCGGCGATCGCAATTCCCACGTCGATCGTGGCCACGTTCGCTTTCATGAAGCTGTTCGACTTCACGCTCAACAACGTCACGATGCTGGCCCTGGTGCTCATGGTCGGCGTGGTGATCGACGACGCGATCGTGGTGCTGGAAAACGTCTTCCACCTCATCGAAGAGCAGGGAATGGATCCTCGCCTGGCAGCCATCGAAGGGACGCGCGAAATCGGCCCGGCGGTCCTTTCGACCACCATCTCGCTGGTAATCGTCTTTTTGCCGGTGTCGTTCCTGTCGAGCGTCACGGGGCGGATGCTATTCCAGTTCGGCCTGACCGCGACTGTATCGATCCTGGTGTCGATGCTCGTCAGCTTCACGCTCACGCCGATGATGTGCAGCTTGATGCTCAAGAAGTCGAGCGGCGGAGGCGCGGCGGCGCCCAGGTCTCGGCAGGGCTTCTATCATTGGATCGAAGTGTCCTACCTCTGGCTCCTGCGCCAGTCGATGCGATTCCGCTGGGCCGTCCTGCTACTTTCGGCAGCGACCATCGCGACGAACTGGTATCTCTATGGCCTGGTGAAGCAGGACTATATCCCCACGAACGTCGATGAGTCGGAGTTCGAAGTCAGCATTACCGCCCCCGAAGGGGCCAGCCTGGCCTCGATGAACGAAGCGCTGATGCAGGTCGAAGACGACGTGCGGGCGGTCAAAGGGGTCGAGCTGTTGCTGGTGACCGTGGGCACGCGCGGCTTCGGCGGCGTCAATCGGGGCGAAATGTACGTGCGGCTGTCCGACATTCGCGAGCGGTCGTTTTCTCTGAGTCGCTGGTGGCGGGGACTATTGAAGGGCGATCCGGGGGAGGCCTGGCGGGGAAATTTCTCGCAGCGCGATGCAATGGCCGAAGTTCGCGCCAAACTGCGCTCGCTCACGGACTTGCGTGTGTCAGTTCGCAACCTGACCAGCTTGCGGCAAGGCGCGCCGGTCGATATCGACTTTTCAATCACGGGGCCTGATATCGCGTCCTTGGCCCAGTTCAGCGAGAAGCTGCGGCAGCGCGTCGCCGGCACTTCAGACAGTCCCGGAATTCCCGGCATCGTCGATGTCGATACGACGCTCAAGCTCGACAAACCGGAGCTGCTGGTGGAGATCAACCGCGAACTGGCCGCCGATTTGGGCGTCGAAGCCCGCGAGATTGCCGAGACGCTGCGCGTGGCGGTCGGCGGCGACGACCGCGTCTCGCGCTATCGCGACGCCACCGTCGATGACGCCTACGACGTCGAATTGCGGCTGGTGAACCTGGACCGCCGCGATGTAGCGTCGATCTCGCAGCTTTACGTGCGGGCCAATCCCAGCCCGGCCCAAAATGGAATTGTCCTGCCCGTCTCTGGCATGCCACGCGGGCCCGCTCTGACGCGCATCGATAACGTCGTCGATTTCCGCTTCGGCGTGGCACCGGCGCGGATCGACCGGCTCGACCGACAGCGGATGGTAGCTCTTCGTGCGAACGTCGCGCCGGGCTTTGCCCTGGCCGACCGAATCAAGGCCCTTCAGCAGGCAGCCGAAGAAGTGGGAATTCCTCCTGGGTTTGAGACGCGGGTGTTGGGACGCGGCCGGGAACTCGAGCGAACCCTCGAAGGCTTTGTGTGGACCTTCGTTCTCTCGTTTGTCTTCATGTACATCCTGATGGCCGCGCTGTTCGAGCACCTGGTGCATCCTTTTACGATCCTGCTTTCGCTGCCGCTGGCGGTGCCGTTTGGACTGGCGAGCCTCTACTGGGGGGGCGAGACGCTGAATCTCTATTCGGCGTTGGGAATCTTGGTGCTATTCGGCGTCGTGAAGAAAGCGTCAATCCTTCAGGTCGATCACACGAATGTGCTGCGGGCCAAGGGCCTCAATCGCTTGGACGCAATCCTTCAGGCAAACCGCGACCGGCTGCGGCCGATTTTGATGACGACGATTGCCTTCGTGGCCGGTCTCTTGCCGCTCCTCATTGCCAATGGCCCCGGCGCGGAAGAACGGCGGTCGATCGCCGTGCTGGCGGTCGGCGGGCAGACGCTGTCGCTGCTTCTGACGCTTCTGGCAATTCCGGTGATCTACTCGTACCTGGACGATCTCGGGCGGGTGTTGGCCTGGATGTTCTTTCCGCGTCCGGTGCACTCTGTTTCCGCTAGCGCTCTTCCTGTCGGCCCGCCGGGTGTGCCTACTTCTTCCGCGTGAAGAAAAAGGTGATCCCGCCGAGCACCAGGCCCACCGCGACACCGATCAAAAGGTGCGTGAACATGGCCCCGAAGGTCATGTTCATATGCTTCGCCGTAAATATGCGAAACAGCATGTACAGCCCGACGGTCAAATTGAAGACGACCAGGGGGGCCTTGAGGTTTTCGTCCATCGCAAGGTTGGCAGCGCAGAAGGTGCGTGATGAGCGTCGATCGAGCCCTGGAAATCCGTGCCCAAGAGAATAGCGGGTCGCCAGGCAGCCGTCCATTCGGCACGAGCTGGCGCGGCAGAGCCTCGCGGAATTCGTTTCCCTGACAGAACCTAGGAGCGAGAAATCAGCGAGAAATCCTGGGAAATGGAAGGCGCTGGCCCTGATTCGCAAAGGCCAATCAATCGTTGACAATCGGCGAACTGTTGATAATCGGCGAACTAGCGAGCGGCCTGTTTGCGGCGACGGCTTTTGGTGCGGCGGAGTGACTTGACGAGGTAAGCCCGCCGCGCGGTAATGTTGTCGATGCATGCTTTGGCAAACCGCCCATCCGACTGGTCATCGATCAGTGCGATGGCTCGGCCCATCAATTGGACTACCAACTTCACTGTCGGACGATCATCCGACGAAGGGGGCCAAATCCGCAGGAAAATGTCGCGGGCGGCTTCACAGGCATCACGGGCGGCTTCCTCGGCTTGCCTGACGTCCCCCCCGGATCGGAGCCGCTTGAGGCACTCAACAGCGGCCCGCAGGTCGTCGATATAGTCGGCGAGGAAGGGGTCGTTCGTTGACAATGCCGTCAAAGGAGCAGTCGGCGTCGCGTCAGCTACTGGCCGACGCGCGGACAAGCGCCCTCGAGCGGGATTAGATGCCTTCGCCATGGCCAGACACACTCCTTTTCTCTGAATTATTGACCTTTCTCGAACGTTTGGAAGCCCGGGTAACCCACGGTTTCAGCGCCAGGCGCATATCCTCATCGCAACCATCCAGCAAAAGTTTCAATTGCTCAAGATGAGCAGCCAGCCGGTCGAGCATCTTGTTCACCGCGTCGCGGGACGAGTTTAATACCTGCTCGCCATCCAACACTTCTTCGGTTTGAGGATCAGGGGCTAGCTCAAACTCGTCCGAAGGTGAATCCACTTCGCGCGATTTTTTATGGCGCGGAAGGATGCTGGCAAGTTTGTTCGTGAATGCCTGGAGATCGTTGCCAACCTCATGGACGAGGTCGTCAAAAACCGCCCAATACTGAGCGCGCTGGAGGGGGTTACGAACCGAATCATAGAACTGATTGATAATGCTCCATGCTCGCCAGCGATGCTTGGCCAGCGTCGTCTGGTCACGCAGGATTTCTCGTGCCAGTTCATCGCGAAAGCTAGCGAGTTTCGCGGACAGATGCTGGATAGACTCCTGATAATCCGATCCCAATTTCTTTCTGAAACACAATCCCAGCAAAATGGCGTGGGATGCCGCCGCTTGCAACTGGTCCACGGGCAAGCCAGTCGATGCAGCCGCCATTCGCACTAGTTGGGCAACGTCCTCCTTGGGCAATTTAGCGATGAAATTCTCTGCCCGTTTTCTGGCCACTCTGGCGTCCTTTCAACCACGCACACTCTGTGCCGAAGAGTAACGAAGAACCTCAGGGCATAGCTATTTAGAGGGGACGGCAGATTATCAAGCGGGTCCTCCGGCGCGTCAAGTATTTGCCGAACGCTTTTCCTGTCTCTGCTTGTCCGGTATTAACGCTGGAGCACACCGTCAGAAGAACCTCGCGCATCCAATCGCCATAGACATCCTCTCCGAGACCTCTTTGCCGCTGGCACAGGGCATGCACCTGAAGCACTACTGCCGTCAAATTGCCGCTGACCAGGCCGCTTTCGTCGTGCGGCCATAGCAGAAAGAGCCAAGAACATGTCGGAAGAATCGACGCCCGCGCCGCGCCCAGCGTCAGCACCTCGCCGATCCTGGTGGCGGTTCAGCCTGCGGACGCTCCTGATCCTCACACCGCTCTTGGCAGTGGGCCTGGGGATGGGAATTCGCTGGTGGTATCCGCGCTATCTCGAGCGGAGAGCCATCGAAGCGATCGAGCGGCTTGGCGGAACGATTACCGCCGATCCGCTGTCGGGCAAGACTTGGGTCGAACTGCCCGGTAAAGGAATTACGGACGAGGAACTCGCGCGCTTGGTGCCGCACCTGCGGAATCTGGCCAAGCTGACGGACCTCGTGCTCGTCAGCAACAAAGTCTCGGACGAAGGACTCTTGCTGCTCGCCGAAATTCCGCAACTAAAGTTCGTGTACGTGGCCGACACACTCGTTACCGATGGCGGGATCGCGAAGCTCCAGGCGCTGCGGCCGAACCTGACCGTGGATCGCACCACTCCCGACGCCAAGGCGATGCGCCTGGCAGCCAGGCCGATCTTTCGCCACGCGATCTTGCGGCTGGCGCTGGCGCCCGACAAATCGCACATTCTCGCGGGCAGCGGCGACGGCCGCCTGCGCGTGTTCGACCTGGCGACGCACCAGATGGTCCGCTCGGTCGCGGCCCACAGCGAATGGACGTTCGCGGTGGCAGTCCACCCCAGCGGCCAATGGATCGCCACTGCGGGCGGCGACAATTCTGTAAGGCTGTGGAGCTGGCCCGAGCTGGTCGAGGTCGGCCGATTCACCGGACACGAAGACGACGTGCACGCGATCGGATTCACCCCCGACGGCCGGCGGCTCGTTTCGGCCGGCGACGACTTGACCGTCCGCATTTGGGACGTGCCAACGCGCGGCCAGCTTTACTGCCTTACGGGCCACGACGGCACGATTCCCGGCCTGGCAATCAGCCCCGACGGCGCGCTCGCAGCGACCGCCAGCCGCGACTCGACGATCAGACTTTGGTCGATCGATTCGGGCGAGTGCATCGCCGTATTGAAAGGTCATACCGATGATGTGATGGCGGTGGCCTTTCACCCGGGCGGGCGCGAGTTGGCCAGCGCCAGCTACGACAAGAGTGTGCGAATTTGGAATGTCGCCGA
>Ga0065707_10082471_pt1 | contig 14734 bp, 6 predicted proteins | sample SwiRhicommuniRL3_FD_59094 | JGI IMG/M metagenome (GOLD analysis project Ga0065707, IMG submission 59094) | Switchgrass rhizosphere bacterial communities from Rose Lake, Michigan, USA - RL3 v2 (version 2) | ecosystem: Host-associated > Plants > Roots > Rhizosphere > Soil | place: East Lansing, MI...
TATTCACTAACTTTCACCAACTATTTGATAACGTGTCCGATCGACTCCCTTTAATGTTGTTGTGTCGCATATTTTGGTTAAAGAAATTCACGTGACTGAACCTTTCAAAAAGTCCCTCACTAAAGTTAAGGCTACCAATAATGAAATTGAAATAAGAGTTGAAAATATCCTACTACACTAGAATTGTTATTCGTACCATTTGTACTAATGTAAAGTTTCATTTATTCAATGAAATATGCTATATATGCTAAAAGTTAATCATATTGATAACTGTAATGCTAATGTTTAATGTTCTATTCTTCAGCCTTCCTTTTGGAAGTGAAATTTTTAGGACCGTTATGCTTACACATCTTGTGCAACTCCTTCTCTGCCAACAACTCTCGTTTGAAATTCTTTCTATCCAACTCACGGTCCTTAATAATTTCCGTCAACAATTTCTTTAACTCGTTGTTTTCTTGAATCAATTCGATTTTGATCTTTTCGTTTTCATTGAACTTGGTCAAGAGATAGTTGAATTCTTTGCACAACTTCAAGTATGTGACCTTTAATGTCGTGAATAATGATGTTAGTTTCGAAGTATTGATCATGGATTGTTTGATGGACACAACTGTGGCTGCGTTGACGGTGGTTGAGGGCATGGACACGAGCTGGGTTGGAGATGTTACGAGGTGGGTTGAGGATGCTGGGAGCTGTGTTTGAGATGTTGGCACCAATAGGTCACATTCTGGAACAGGCTCGTCTTTTATGGTTTTCTTGTTTGTTTGCAACGATTTGCTGAACTCATACTCATTGGAGGTTACACTGGAGTTAGTCAAACTGTTTGGAGAGTCAAATGGCGATCCTTCATTAGAGGCGGAACAATCTGGCGATATAGACGTAATTCGTTGCGATTCTTTAGCAGGAGCAATCAAATACTCCATGCCCTCGCTGTTTTCGTTATATTCATTAAACGACAATAGCGCCTGGTTGATTTCGTCCTCCAACTGGTCTTGAGGGGCACTTTCCTTCTGAGGCACATTTTCGGTTTCGGAGAATTCATAAAAAAGGGTATCTAGAGCATCTTGCGAGTCGTCACCGTACTTGGGACTATCACCAATGTGACTAGTCTTTATCTTCTTATATGGTGGTAGGCATATGTCATGGATGGAATTGGTGTGGGATGAAATCATCGGTAGTTATGAGGTTTTGCTTCTATCTTTTTGAAAGAGCAAGAGATATTATGTATTATGGAGCAGAGGTTAAGTTCAATTCGCGTGTAGTTCCAAAGTTAGTCCATCTATACCGTTGCCAGGCTCGATACGTGTTGGAGATCACCGTGTATTGAGACGCCAAATTTTTTTGAGATGGGCCATCGCGGTTGTATGCAGGAGGATAATACCAATATTTGCAACCACTTGAATATTCAGTATCCTTTGCGCCACTAACTACAAGACAGATATAAGTGAACTAACAAGTTAATGTAAAGTATAAAAGAACCGAATTTCTAAGTACAAAATTCTCGGTCAGATCATATTCTATATACAGATTGATAGAAGTGAAAAATGGATGGAATGCAGTTGGATCTATGAAATAAATATGACGTTAAATGTCGACGATAATGCAAAACAGGATAAAACAGACGAGTTCTGCAAGTTGGTCATAAAATGATGTAACCGATGAAAATAAAAGGATAGTTGATGATGATAAATTGATGACGATAAGAAATGATGATAATTGACGAAAATAAATTGGTGCTGGCAAATTGACGATAATAAATTGATGATGACAATTGATAATGTCTCCACTAATAAATCACCTACTAACAAGTCAACACTTAGCTGCGCTCAGTACTAATATGACTTTAATTGAATTTGTTTCACATCCTGCTAGCAGTGTGTGATTCATTGATTCATACGTTTGATATGTGTCTGAGAAGTCAAGCCGTAATTCGATATGTTACCAATAGTAGCATCTAGGTTGGATATCTAAGTTTCACGAGAGTCTCTGAAAACTTTACTCAACTTTCCAACCTCGTTCAAGACGCTACTAGTGGTGTCACCAATGGTATGACTGACTTCAGACACAAAAACTCCACTCTCTTCCCATTTCTCAGTGAGAACCAGTAACACAGATTCAAATGCAAGCTTTCCGGTCTTTGCGTTCTGGCCAAATCTATCAACCGACCATTCTTCAAGTTTATCGCAGATTCTTGAGATCGATCCAAACGCAGTGATTTCTGCAGTTTGATTAAATGTAGTACGAGAGTTGGGCAATTCCACATCGGGCTTATATGTGACAGTTTCATTCACCAATAACAAATGGTTCATGGTCAAGTTCATCGACTTCATCACCAAAGTCTTATTGATCAAATCCACCTCGCTGATTTCTCGAACATAACTATTTTCGTGGGCTCCAACAATGTATGATAGCCAGCTTGGAATTGATTGCTTACAAGCAATAAGTCTTTCAGTTCTTAAGATCTTGCGCTCCACATCAATAGATCTATTCAACACATCAACCGATATCACATGTGCGGATATTTTATTTGGATACTTCTGCCAGTTGGCAGCAGTGACTTGTTCCCAAGAGTATTCGAAATGATGGTTACTTTCAAAAAGCTTCATTGTGTTGGTGAGTCTTTTGAGGGGGGATAATTGGGGATCCTTGATTTATATACTAATGTAATTTTCAGTTGCCTTTGAATTTTCGTGAGTCTAAAGAAAAAGCAATTTCCAACGGTAATAACGTGTGTGCAGGATTCGGTGGAGTCGGAGGAATGGGTGCAAAAAGAATATATCGTGACCATATACTTAATGAGGAAGTAGGAGTCTCTATGAGTACCGGCATATGAGAATAGGGACAAAAATTGCTAGAAAGATCGATCAAAGTCTTCTATATTTGGGTCCCATTGAATTGCTAAGTAAATTTCTGACTACGAAGTGAAGTAATGACACATATTGCTACAATGGAAGCAATTTAGTCAAGAGGGTGAGTACATTCATTAAAATTCATTCAAAGTGACTGAAATCTATAAAAGTTACTTAAGTATTAACCCCAAGAGGTGAATTGGTCCCATTTTCAACTCAACATCGTTTTTTATGAAAACTTTGATGAATATTGTTCATACATAATATAATCAACTGAGAAATACATAGCAAACACATAATTATTCAAATTAAATACACTTGTATAATCAAAATACATCAAATAGTGTTTAAAACTGAATTCTATTAGGTCGAGGTTGTCTCTCTAGCTTTCAGGCATTTTGTACAGAATTCTAAATATATACAGTTTATTTTGGTAATGCCAGGTATTATTTACTTATGGTTTTTAGTTGAAAGTGACTTTTTCAGAGGTGCAAGTGAGATTATGGGTCTGCTATCGTCACTTTCTGACCCATCTGAATCTGAATCTGAATCTGAGTCGGATGACGACGTATCAGAAGAGGACAGTTCAGAAGAGGACAGATTTGATGAATCGTCTGAACTGAATTCGGTTCTTCCTTTAAAAGGAGACGACTGAGGAGAACGCAGCACCGAAGACCCATTCTTTACCTCTATGGTGGTTTGAGGTTGTTTCAAGCTAGCCAATGTGTTCAATTGAAATCTTCTAGCTATTGGTGCCACTTTCTCGCTGGATTGATTTGTTTTGGTTGCTGATATTGGTATAGGATTGCTTACCTGTTTGAGGATAGGCATAGGTCCCAACTTCTTAGGTGTGATTACTGTGGCCTTCGCCTGTGGTTTTAACGACTGTTGAGGTTTCTTTTGTTCATTAGCGACTTTTTTGATATTGGAAACTCCTGCTGGAACTTTTCTTGGGCCAGCTTTAGAGTCATTTTTTGGCCCAGTTTTAGTGTCATTTTTTGGGCCAGTCTTAGAGTCAATTTCCGATTCACTTTCTGATTCACTTTCTGATTCACTTTCAGAGTCACTTGATTCGCTCGAAGAATCACTTGATCCGCTTTCAGACTCACTGTCTGCATTGATTTTCGAATCTCCAGATTTAATAATAGTTTTACTAGGAATATTATCCGAAACTTTCTGATGAACATCGGTGTGTTGCACTTTAGTGTTTCCAGCTGATTCTAAACGTTTCGGAACAAGTTTTTTGTCAGCTAGAATTGTTGTTTTTTCTTCTCCCAGTTTCTTGATTTCAACGTTGTTACTTGAAAGTTTCTGTAAAGTTTTCGAATTCCTCTCAGAACTGTTTTCTGATACTTTAGATTTCGCAGGGACACCCTTGCCTTCAACAAATTTTGGTTTCTTCTCGACTTCAGGAATTGGGGCACTCTCAGACTCACTTTCCGACTCACTCAGTGAACCACTGTCTGAATCACTTTCTGAACTTTCTGAGTCACTTTCTGACTCACTGTCTGACACACGCTCTGGTATTTCTGACTTCCCAAGGTCCATTTTCTGCTTTTTATTTGAAGATGGTATAAGTCTATCTTGATCTTCTAAAGAAGTGGTTTTATTCTCCGGTTTTGGAGGTTCGCTTGTGATTTCGAGAGTCTTGGGTTGCACAACGACGATATCAATATCGTCCTTTTCATTTGGTGTGGGTTGTACCAAATCATTAGTTTGACTTGGTAAGTTTGCGGTGGATTTTTGACCACTAGACTTATCAAGAGATCCAGTATTAGAATTTGCATCCTTATTCAGCGTGAGATCTATTTCCATAGAATCTTCCAAATTAACCTTTGTGGCATGCGTCTTTCCTGGCATTTTACTGGTCAAATGTTTTTCACTTTCACTTTCTGAACTTTCAGAAATAGAGCTATCTGAATCAGAGCTGAAATCCATACTTCCGCGAAACATTGGTTTCTTGCGGGTCAATTTTGTCACAATATTTGTGGATTTCTTTGATTTTGGTGCAGATATAGGAGCAATCAAATTCAACGAAGTTAAATGTGGTTGCAAATTCTTAGAAGGACTTGAATGTTCAAGGATCTTCTCGCTAGTTTTACTAGCCAAATCAATTTCAGCACTTGATGCAGAACTGGCTTTTGGAATAGTATCAGAAGTTGACTCACTAGTCTGCTTCTCAATTTTACCATTCTGCTCTTGAGATAGTAATAATGTAGAGTTCAAATTATTCTCTGAAACTTCCTTTTGTAGGGAAATTGGTTCAGACTCAACATTATTCAATTTGGTAGGTTTGTTTGAGTTATTCACCTTTATCATACTGTTTCGTTCTGGATCAAAAGAATTGTCAGACGCATCAGAATCTTCGGAAAATATTGATACATCCCTCGAGTCTACAAAGTTCAATTTATTCTGCTTTAAAACCTCCAAGATCTTTGATTTCTTTATCGTTGGGATTGGTTCTTCTGGAATCTTTCTCTTTTTAGAGGTTTTTTTGAGTGCTTTTGCTTTGTCGAAATCATGCTCATTCGATTTGTTAGAAGCTAAATGCTGGGAACTATCTTCATGAGTATTCTCGTCAATTTCAAGTTGATTTGGACTACCGTATTCTGGAATGGCTTTTTCCAATAAATTTTGGGTATCAATTCCTCTCTTCATATCACTAAGCTCTTCATTTGATTTGGCTGATGATTCATCCGCAATCTTCATCAATGTGTCACTAGTAGATATTAACTCTTTTTCCATCTCCATTACGGCATCCAAGGCATAAATATGTGCATCATTCTGTAAGTGAAATGGTCGACTTTTGAGAGTCTGGCTTTCTTTTTCAGCATTTTCTTTTGGTTTTCTATCTTGCAATAGATCACTCATAAACTCATTAAAATTATTTAAAGCTGATTTTTGATGGATCATTAAGTAAGGATACACTGAATTAACCAAGGTTTGCAAGACATCGTTGAGATCATGGCTAGAATCACTTGGTCTCAGCCAATTTTTGAATTGTAATACTTTGCTCAATATTGAGTAAACGTCTTTTCCGGAGTAATTGTAGTTGAAGATGCCATTTTGTGAAATCCTTTGTCCATCTAGGTCCTCATTTGCATGGTATTTTTCATTAATAATCACAAATATATTTCCCATCTGTTGAATTCCTACGTTATAGGAAATCGATTCTTCACTGGCATTATCCACGAAACCAGATTTTCTGATGTTCAACAAATTGAAGTAGTTGTAAGTTGGGTGATGCAATAATTTTGAGATGCAGTTATTGTAGGTCGATATTAATCTATGACATGATGTGTTGACATTCTCACAGCAGGATACTCTCTCTATTTCTTGGGATAAATTGGATTTTAGCCAATGGTTCAAACCGAAATCATCAGGAAACTTCAAGTAAGGATTTTTTTGTTGGAAATGTTTATCGAACTTGGCATTGATATATATTAACTTGATATTAGACAAGTGATGATCATCGACGATTATATTATTATGCATTATTAAGGCGATTCTTCGATTTCGTTGTTTCAATTGAAAATTAACTCGGACCAAGTAAAGTTCAAGCTGGACTGAGTTAAGCAATCCGGTAGGAAAATAGTTGAAACACTCGTTCTCAACATTGCTAATAATCAAAGGGTCTAAAAAATGTGATCCCAACAAGTTTCCAGCCAAGGTAATGGTGAATATATTGGAGTCACAGGCCAAATTGACTTCGCTGAAATAGTAGGTGTCAGTCAATGAAAATTTCTCTATAGAATGTATTCTATCAAGCTCTTCGTCAACTGAGTTGGTTACATGACCTTGATATCTGCTATATGTATCGATTTTATGCGTCAAAAGTGTTGTCAAATCATCATTGTTAATTCCGGTATCAAGAATGTCGTTAATTTCATGAGATAGTTGTAATAAATCAATGGTAGAAACTTGGGGGTTCTTGATAAAAGCTTGAAGAGAATGATCTGCTATAGAATTACCTATGAGATCATTGATGAAAGTCTTTCTGAGATCCAATTCGTGTTTGGAGCACCATTCGAATGAGTCTTTTGATATGACGTTATACTCCGTTTGAAATCTAGAAATTGTATTTTCTATTATATATTTGGCATCAACTATGGAGTGGTAATTGTGATAGTCTAAGCATATTATATAATACTTAGTAATGTCCATTGTAGGAACGTACAACCAGGTGATTGTGATGGTTGAAGCGTTGTAAATTTTCTTGGAATTGATGTTGGGTCGTGTTCTACCCGTTTTAGTGATGGTTGCACAATGAGATTTAGACGGTTTTAGTATGACGTTTGATACTAACAGTGATCGGCTCAAGAGTCTTTGGTTTGTTTGATCTTTCCTAGACTGGTTGCTGAACTTTAAATAATTCTTTCTGTAGAACCAAACTCGGTCCTATTTCAAAATTATATTGGCTATAGTCTCGTATTACTTGTATTTGATATAGTCTTGATTTGCAGTCGCTTTCTCTTTGGTTCGATCGATATGTATTACTGTACCCATCAAGGTTGCAATCTATATATATTAGCTTTATATGTCTCTAGTTGAGATTGTTTGTTGTTCAATTCTACAAAATCATCGAATGCATCTTAACATCTTTGTTGGATAATGCCAACTTCTTCTTTATGAGACTCTTTGGATTATATCAAACTACTTTATGAAAGCATTCATTGTAAATTATTGAGCTCCTTGTTAGAAAATTTAATATTGAAATTCTTGTAAATTGAACCGGTTGGTAAGTAGCTTCTTATTTACCTATCTCTTATTGACATAAAAACTACATATCAGTTCTTTGGATGGTTTCCAGAATAACTGAAATGCATGTAACTGAATAAAATGACAGAACAAACGTTGAGAGTCATGTTTCTGTCAAAAACTCTCTCATAAGTTGCCATACTTATCATTGTGATAGCAATTTCACAACCGGTTTAGTACTGGGGTCAACTTTAACAATATAAGTTCTTTTTATGTATATTCTTTAGACCTTGGGAGGTAATAAACAACTTCCAGCAATTTGTATACAAGAGATTCTAAACCAAGTCAGTAGACAAGTTTATTTATCAATCATTTTGATTTCGCTATTCCACCCTAGAATTGTTAATTGAACAATCGTGGATCTCGATTTTTGTATTGACTGTGGATTTCGGGATTTCAAAACAAGTCCATATTCTAGGGCATAAATTCTTGTTCTACAGGCCATTCCAAATCAATTCTTCTCCGTACCACTTCAAATTAAATGTATAGCAACAATTGCAACTTTCAATTTCTCCAATTTCATCAACTCATTTATTCACAATAAGCACTAATCTCCTACGGGAAAATTGATAGTATTCCGGACGACACTGGTTTGTAACTCACCCCAGTTGTATTTCTATATTCTATATGCACTCTGTCCTAAGCTACGCCATAGTTTTGACAGTTACTAAGACTCTGAACAAAGGTCTTAGTAATCATAGAAACTTTCGCTTTATATGCATTACCTCCATAGCGTAATCGTTTCAAATTAATAATTCATTATATAATATTATATACAGGTGGCTGCGAAATGAACAATTTGAAACCTCATACAGCCATAGTTGGTGAGCAGCAAAGTATGGCGGTAAAAGAAGCCACCATCAAAATCAAATATAAATGGAGAAGCAAATCCTGATAGCAGAACATTCTTTTTACTCTAAGATATTCTCTCTAAGTTTATTCACCCTCTTATTACACTATTCACATGTCAGTTTCAATTGCTATTATCGGTCTTTCTGGAGTCTTAGGTCAGCCTACACTTGAGGCTGCCCAGACCATATTTGCAGATCAAATCAAGTTCCCTATCAAGGCTTTAACTACTAGTGCCGGAAAAGTATCTACCGACAAGGTCGAGTACATTGTTGCCAACTATGATGAGCCAGAAAAAGTTGCTGAATCCATCAAGAATGTCGATGTGGTTATAGATTTAGTAGCCTTCAATCCCGCGGCCACAAGTGGTGTCGACAAGGTGATTTCTATTGTGAAGCCCAAGTTATATATTCCTTCACAATTTGGAATTGAGATCGAGAAAGCTGATCAGCTTTTCCCTGGATTTTTGAAAGCTAAAACCGATCGTTCTATAGCTGCTAGAGCCCAAGGCATTAAAACTGTTGATATCATTACCAATTTTTTTGCTAAACCAGGCTCGTTCCTCTATGAATTCGTTGGCCATGCAGGAATTGATCCTACCTCAAAAACTATCACTGTTAGAGGAAGTCTTGACAACACTTTTGACTACTCCACCATTGCTGATATCGGAAGATCGGTAGTTTCTGTAGCTCTCCAAGATCCCGCAACGCTTCCTGATACCGTCAGAATTCACAGTGGTACCCTCTCTTTCAAAGATGTCAAAGAAAGGTGGGAAAAGGATCATAACGCTACCTTGAACGTCTCAAAGACCTATACTAAAGAGGAAGCTCTCGAAGAAGCACAGGCTAAATGGGCAAAAGGATTTGACTTTGCTGATTTCTTCTATTACTTACACAATATTGCAGCTCAAGGTGTTGACAAGGGTGCCTCTTTTAGTAAGTCTGAGAACGAGTTGGTCAATCCCGGTGAGAGTTTATGGAAATGGGAAAACTATTAGGAGATGAAGATTATTAGATACTATGGTATCAATGAGTTGACTATGCAACTTTAATAAGTAGAGGAAAGATGTAAGTATCATAACATGAAAAGTTACATTATCTCAAGCATATTCTACAAACTGTCCCCAATTGGCTCTATTACCAATATTAAGATTAAATAAACGTTAAATTAGTATAGCACAATTATAGTAAATGAATATACTCTTTTCAATGAAGAGATCTTTCCAGTATTAAATTTGGAGATTTGGAACCAAATTTGAAAAATATCCAAAATAAAGTAAAAGCTTTGTTATGTCAGTAAGCCCAATGGTATTCTCTTCAAAGTTCACCGATAAATCATATTTCGTGGCCAGTGTAATTTCCTCAATGGCTGCAAATTATTGTATGCTCTATTTTGAATTTTCGCAACCATAACCACAAACGAAAACTTTAACAGAATAAACTAACTAAAGCTTCCACTACTCTTACAATACTTTACAAAAGTAGCTAGCAAATTGCAAAGAAATCACCACGGAACCGCGTTAATGACCATATTTTCAACTTCGGGCCCAAGCATTGGCTTGTTTCGTTCACCCATTAGATCCACAAACGCATTCTTTCCGTCGGAAATTTTAAGGAATGCTTCATTGAATACTTCAGCGGAAAACAGCAACTTTAAGAGCATAACTGATACAAGTGATACTCTTAGCTCGTTTGCTCTTCCAAATTCTGAACTGTCTTTGATATTGAATTCACTTTTTACCGACGAAACTACTCCCTCGCTTCCTGAATACTCATACAGAGAAGAATACAAGGCGGACGAAGAAAGTGTTAATATGGTTACCAACGTGTTGGAAATTTATGATAAGTTCAAGTCAGTAAATGATGAGAAAGTTACAATTCCAAACTGTTCAATGGATACATCCATCATAAATGATTTTGATTTTGATATTGCAAGTCTTGACTTTGATTATGGCAGTTTTGATTTTGATTTTGCACCTAAAAGAAAGGACGAGTCTACTGATAATGAAAATAAAGAGAGGCCTATCAAGCCTTTGGATTTAGCTGATGATGGTATAATGAATTTGAGTCCATTTGAATCAAACGTGTCTGATAATAGAGGAACCTTGCACAGATTTAAGAAATTAATTACCAAATTTCAATCAAAAACAATGTTTGGAACTACAATACAAATAACTCCTCTAGAAGAAGATGCATTCTCTCGTCAGATCCCGTTAAAGGATAAATTGAATCCACGTTTACGGATGTTTTCCAAACGTGAAGAGTCGGAAGCACCATCTGGGTCAATCAAATTCAAGAATCAAGTCGATATGATTGTTTTTAATAGAAATTCCATCGGCTTAAGTGACAATGAATATATTTCCAGATACTATACCACACCTGTTGGACAAGAAAGCAATTGGAGAAGCAGAAGATTTTCAATTCGTAATTTCAAAAGAAACAACTACCAAAGAAGGTCCTCGATTTCGTTGTCCCGCAAAGTCAGCAGAAGTATTTCCAATTTTCAAGCTAAGACTATATTGAAAAGTAAGAATAATCTCAATTATGAAACGGAAAACTTCAACAGCATCAAAGATGATTTGCTAAACTGTGCTGCATTTCTTGAAAATTTTGAAAAATATGAGTTGGAGAAGTTTCAAAACGAATCTAAAATTCGTACCTTGAGACATAACCAGTTGAGAAACTATTATGAACAAGAAATCAGAGATGGAGTCTTTAATTGAATAAAAGAATGGAAATTTTAATTTAGACACTAAACCTAAATGTAGCCCATTTGCTAGTAATTGCAAGATTCTAACATATACAATTTATGGAGATCAAAAGTAGTTGCAAAATGGTTCAAGAGAAGCTTCTATATACAAGTTTATGGAACCTCACTCTGTGATTTCTATGTAGCCAAGTTTATAAGCTAAGAAATGAATCCTATGAATCTGGACAGCATAACAACAAGTCAACAAACGATCTACTAATTCGTCGTCCAATTTGTATGTACTCTTCCTGCTCTTTACACTTTCATCTAGATACTCTATGAATTGATCACCATTAAGCGCGAAAAGTTTGTGATTTGCAACAATGAAACAAGACTACAAGAGTCATCCAGTTAAAGTTAATTCAATAAACTTGGATAGTCAGTAAACTTCTATCGAGGATTGTTTGGACCAAAAATAATCCAAGAGACTACCTTGAAAAAACAGGTAAAGAGAAGAAGTCTCAAAGGTCCTGACTGGCTGTAACACTAGTATTTCTTGTTGATAGTATATCCTCTTAACCACTCTACTACAATTATATAGACCCTACTCGCGATTCTACTTGTATAGTCTTTTACTCATGTACTATATCATGTATATGCCAGAATATGAGCGCTGATGACCCCACAAAAAATCATGTCAAATTTGAATGCAAAATTGACTAGTAGTGTTTCAATGTTTCAATTTATATAGTCACATAAAGAAATTTTTATGTAGTGACATAATATTAAAATTTTGAACGTGTAACATATATAGATCCTTTAATAATTGAGATCGTGTAACTAAAAAGAAACCTCTAAGAATTTTCATCATCATAAGATTGAAATAATCTGGATATTATATCTAGAATATGAAACCTGATTACATTAGTTATCAGTATAGACAGTCCACAACACAATGGGAAATTATCATCGTCTAGTAAATCTCAGTTGGTGAATAGAAATCTTGGAACTATGTTTACGAAGAATATGAGGCTTGGATCCATAAAAATGCAGTGAAACACTAAAGTTCAACATTTAAGTGGTATGCAGTCCTGACGATAATTGGGCAAACTATGAGTTATTTAGGTAAACTACTGGTATAATACTATATAGATTAAACCTCGCAGTATCAACCATACTAGTTCTAAAATTTGAACTCGAACGACTAGATAGTTATAAGCTTCTAGAGCCACGGTCTTTGCGATAAGATAGAAGCTTCAACTATTTAATTATTGTTTTTAAATACCTTTAAATAAATCAAATTCATGAACAATTTAAGTCTTCGTAACAATGCTTAAAAAATAGTATTCTATGTTCTTCTTTGGTGACCCTTCGGTACTTGAATTTCATGCAACTCTGGTGAAATAAAATTGCGTTTTCTCATTTGGTCAAATGAGCCACTCACCGACGAGTGAGGTGGCCAATCCTGAAAGAGAGAGCGCTCTCAATTACAGGTTAGCAGAAGCGGTCAAAGAATGAATTGAATTTGTGAGTCTATGGTTCTTCTATGGTTCTTAAACTCCATAGATTGTCGTCGTTAAATTTATTTATGTACAAACTACTCTATTCTCCGATTCCGTTCTCGGGGAAATATATACTGAAATGGTTTAAAATTTACTGGAGATAAGAAGAAATTATCATTTGAATATTATTGAATATAACCAAATTTGTGCCTCTACATGTAGTTTATAGGCACCAGAGACCAGGTCACCCGAAATCCAGGTTCTCAGTGTACAAGCATAACGGAAACGTACTCAAAATTGACACTGAGAATCAAAGGCAAGTTAGAACTCCAACAACTCGGAATTCCTTCCCACACTTTTTGATACGGTCTATGCAACTTCGTAAACGATACAACACAATTGTTATAAAGTAATCCTGGATAACCTTACCTGCTCGTGATATTGTTCCGGTAGCGTCAAGCGAGTTTCAGGACGATTACCCATCCATGTATAGGAGGAATGACCACAACTGTCTGTCCAGTAATCCATTTCCCTCCTGCATACAAATTCTTAGCCGAAAAGTTATTTGATTGATAGGTGTACAAAATTTTACTTTAGCAACAACAAAGCCAATCTCTAAACCTCAAGTGTCTACGAGTTAATTATATACCAAGTATACACCTATAAGAGTAATAATAGTGGCAAATTAATTATACCTCCTAAAATTAATTTGAAAGTGTTTCAACAAGTAAATATACAAATAGCGGTAGTATTGCGTTCTCATTTTGGTACTGGTGACTGGTGTGGACTTACAACTGAAGTGTGAGATTGAACTGAGAACTGTGCTCATCAGGTGTGACTTTAATACGAGCAGTTATACAAAATGGCAGACACAACGCCGTCCAAGGACGGCAAAATAAATGGAAAAGATAGTGAGGATAGTAAACCAAATGATAATAAACTATCACCTCCCAACGATAACCGAAACGTATTGTCCAATGCAAACTCAAGCTCGGGTCTTTTTAAAGTCCCCAAAAACATTCTTGTGTCTGATAGTAAAGAATTAAATTCACGCTTATCTAATGCATCTACCAATATACCTGCTAGTATAAATACAGGAGATACTCAACAACGATCGGCAGCGCCTATAAATGCTCCACTGAGTATAAACAACAGCTCCGTCACCTCACCTATTTCTAATCCCATCTCATTAATGGCCTCACCATCCGCAACCCCAGGAATTGGCCCCCCACCTTCACTGCAAAACAAAAATATAATATCAAGTTTAAATAAATCACTCAAGGCAAAACAAAAAATCATCAACTCTCGTGAACCTCATCCAAAGAATTCCACGTTGATTACTGAAATGATGAACACTTCTCCACAATCAACAGTGTTTCCCAACAATATATCTAACCAAACGGAGTCGGAAGAAAATCCTGTAAGTAGCACCCCCCATCCTAATACTCCAATAAATCCAGGCAATCAACAGTCACAAACAACTTCAACTACACATCCACCTCCAAACTTGGCCAATCCTGTAATTGTTGGTTTGAGCCATCCACAACCATCGAACCCATTGAATAATCTCAGCAATGCTACTAACACACAAACAACATCTAATACAACCACTCCAAATACGACGATCGGAAGTGTTGCAGATTTGGGATCCACTTCAAACTTGACTAATCAAACTTCTCTCAAGGGCAAACACAAAAAGATTGCCAAACAAAGTTCAACGAGAACAGACTTTTTTGCTGCTAAGTTGGCCAGTGCTGTGGACGATATTGAGAGTAGTGACAGTGATGAAACGTTTGTTTATGAAAACAATAACGCCAATGAGTATGAAACAATAAGCAATGCCAATAACGTGATAACGACTGACACTAGTAGTATACAAGGAAGTGTTGCAGGTGGGGCGAGTAATGCCCCTGCATTGAATTCACCACCAGTTGCTGACCAGAATCTAGAGTTCCCCTTGCCTCCATCTTTTCCTTCATCTAACTTTAATCATGTGGCAGAATCGGTTCATTCAGTACATTCAAATTCCAGGGGACCTAAGAATAATGTAGGAAACAATTCAACCCCTTCAAGCAACAGACCACCTTCGAT
>Ga0065707_10082472_pt1 | contig 14727 bp, 15 predicted proteins | sample SwiRhicommuniRL3_FD_59094 | JGI IMG/M metagenome (GOLD analysis project Ga0065707, IMG submission 59094) | Switchgrass rhizosphere bacterial communities from Rose Lake, Michigan, USA - RL3 v2 (version 2) | ecosystem: Host-associated > Plants > Roots > Rhizosphere > Soil | place: East Lansing...
TCGGGAAAATTGGACGAGGTCGAAATCACGCTCGCCGGCGAGCGACGCATACAAATCCATGCGCATGTCGCTGGTTGGTCGTTGGTACCCGTACATCCTGGTGACGAGTATGAGTCGGCGCTAGTCAGTGAAAACCGGCCGGTAGAAATCGTTTGCTATCGCTGGCAAGCGCCGTATAGCTAGGTTTACTAAAACTTGGAATTTGGCCGGGAAGAACTCGAAGACAAGGTTAGCCACTGGCCGCCGACTTAAATTTGCAACGTGAAAAGATCGAGGCGGACGACTTCATACACCAAAGCGCGCAGGATCTTTAGCTTGGCGCAATCAACGCGTATCGGCCCGCGATCCGGGACCGGACAATTAGTGACATTTGGTCTCTAAATGGAGCGATCCAATAGGCCGGTTGTTTTGGCTTGACCGGTGGGCGCTGAGACCCTAAACTTCGAGGCTCATGTTACACGATCTAGCCCTATCTCGGAGATTCCTATTAGCCGCCATAATTCTTCCTTTGATCGCGGGCGGCTTCGTGGTTGTAAACTCTTTGAGCCCACCGAGCCAAATCATTGGCGTAAGCCGGAAACCCGATATTTTTGCGAACTCAGATGCCGTCGGTGAAATGAGAAATTCGCTCTCCAAGGAGCGTAAGCTTCTCGCCGACTTGGAGAAAGAACAATCGCGCTTAAGGTTCGAGGTGATCAACCGCCGCAAACTTTATCAAGACGGCCAAGTCTCAAAACAGCAGGTTCAGGAAGCTGAGCAACAGTTTGTTGCCGCCCTGAAGCGCGTGCATGAAATGCGCAACTCGGTGACGGAGACGGATATCGCCATTACGGAAGCTGTACTCGGTGAGAAAGTCAATCGACTGCCACCCCTGCCCATCAACGGTTACAGCGAAACGCCCGATTTGGCGCGTTTCAACGGTGGATTCAAATGGTCGATACGGGAAGCGCCGCGCATCGAGAGGTATTTCTCCCAAGCATTTGGCAGACGGCTGCCCGTGACTGCTTTAGGACAGTCCGATACTCATAACCGTTTAAATTTCGACCATCGTGATTCTATGGATGTGGCGCTTCATCCGGACAGCTTAGAGGGGAAAGCTCTTATCGACCATCTACGCAAAAGCGGTATCCCTTATATCGCTTTTCGCGGTTCCGTCCCTGGCGCCTCCACAGGCCCGCACATTCACGTCGGCAGGCCTTCCGGACGGCTCGCACAGTAGTTGCCTCCGGTTGCCCTGAAGATTCGATCCTGAACAGACTAACGTCTTCCGAATTTAGCTTCCAATCCGCTTCCTCGCACAGCCTGTAAACATTTGTTTCTAGGATGTGAACGGTTGTTTACGTTCGGCGCGTCATCGCGTTAGCTCATTCTGTCATCGACACGCGCGAAAAACGTTGCAAAACACCGCTTTTATTGCTTGGTCGCAGGTGTGAGTCTTTAGCCTCGATCACGTGGCACTCAGGTTGCGAGAGCCTGCTGGCGATCAATCGCTCACATGAAGTTTAAAGTAGACGTGAATCGGTAGTTTCCAGGTGAAAATTACCGGCGCTTTCCACTGCGCCTTTCAAATTCAACTTGCACGGAGAGGATGGACGAACGTGGGAAAGATCGGACCCAGAGTCATTGAATACTTACTCGATGAAATCGGCAAGCTGACGCGGAATTCAGAGAAAAACTCTAATATGCCAACCGATAAGTTGAAGCAAACGAAAATCGAAAATATTCGCACAACCGTGACGGATGGCACCGGCAACGTCGATGCCAATCGATGGTCGCAGCTCAGCGTCGAAAAACAGCTGGAGGTTGTCGATCGTCTCAAGGCGATTCGTAACGAACGCCTGGATGTCCGTAGGACGAGCAATCCGCGGCGGTTGAACGACTTCCTCGAGAACGCCGGCGAATCCAATCAGTCAATGATTTGGTTGGTTATTTTTGGTGTTGTTTTCATTGCGACTTTGCTGTCCCTCATTCGCTGACCAGGGTTTCCGCTGAAGGTCGGTGAAGACGGTCCGAGGGCAATCCCTTTTTTGTCTCCCAGCAAATCCAATAGGGAGCGGAAGGCTTCCTCGCTCCCTGTATCCGCGCTGGCTCCAAATGTTCGACGGCAACGCAGCTGACCAAGGATAAGCGTCGCACGTTGGGTCCATCTCGTCAGACCCGCCACAGGTCTGGTCCGGCGTGCGCTAGTCGATACGGCTCTTCTTAAGCAAGTCTTGCACATGGATAATCGGAATCGCGTAAGAGATTCCACTGGGTTTTTGAATAACGGTCTCTTTCGTTTCCTGGATAAAAACTTTGTTGATTATGCCGATGACCTGCCCGCTTTCCGGATGGTAAAGCGGGCTGCCGCTGTTCCCTGGATAGGCGGTGGCATCGAGTTGAAAGACGTTATACGGCGCCGCTAACCGAGTCAGGATCTTCTTTTCCAATTGCTGGCCGGAAAGTTGGGGAATGACAATCGGCGTGATTGATGAAACGATCGCCCTATGGGTAACCGCATTGAGACCGAGAACCATGCCGATTGGGAAACCGGTAAAGGCGTAGGTTTCCCCCTCTCGGACACGATTGGAATCACCCAAAGCCAGCGCCGTCAAAGGCCGGCCGGTTATTTTAAGTATGGCGATATCATGCTCCAGGTCCTCGGCGATTTTGATGGCTTCGCGCATGTCGATCGCATTTGCCTTCCCGGCAAACACGGCAACAATTTCTTTTTTGTTACTATCGACTTTTTCCAACAGAACGTGAGCATTGGTAATCACGTGAAGTCCGTCGGCGATCGCGAATCCGGTGCCGCGAAACACCGAAGGCGGCCGGCGTGTTCTCTCGAAGGTGCCTATGCCAACGATTGCGGGTTTGATTCTCTCGATGGTGTCGGGCAAGGTCTGCGCTGCCGTGGTGCCGACCCAGGTGAATGAAATGACGGCAGCGGTGATGCAAGCCAGACCCACTCGAAATCTTTCAAGCCTTAACATGTTCTTATTCGCGAGCGCTAAAGATTTCGTGATCTTACCCTGCCGGCAGCTTCGCGACAATATCAATTGCCGATCAATGCACCCGGCCAGCGCCTTGACCTCAATGCGCTAACTTTTTAAACTCTGGGACCTTGGACCGAATAGAACCATGGGCTCTTTAAAACTCGGCGATTTGACGGGATGGCTGGCGATCCTGGCATTATGTTGTAAGGTGGCGAGTGCGCAGGAATCGGGAAGCCAGGCTCCATTGCGCGCCGCCGTAAGCCGGCGAGCTAGCCCGTCCGAATCCGAACTATCGCGTGCTCGCACCGAAGTCATTCAGAAAATAAAGGAAACTCGGGCCGGCGCTGAAAAGCTTATGGCGCTCCATGAGACAGAGCGGCAGCGGCGCGTCGAAGAATATCAAAAACGGCAGGAGCTTTATCACCAGGGTCTGATCGCGCGCAGCGATGTGCTCCAAGCGGAGAACGCACTGGCTGAGGCGATGGTTAGAGTCGACGAAGACAAACGCTGGTTGGCTGAAACCGATATGGCAATTACCGAAGTCGCCATGCGCGACGAGTTGCTGCGTCTGCCCCGTTTGGCGTTAGGTGCCTACAGCGAAAACGGCAGATTTTTGCGCTTCAATGGGGGCACCTTGTGGAGGCTCGGCGAGGCTTCACGGATCGAAAGATTTTTTTTTGAGACTTTCGGCCGATCCTTGCCGATCAGCGCGCTTGGTCAAACGGCCACTCATGATCGGTTGCGATTCGACCATCGCGATGCGATGGATGTCGCGCTTCATCCAGATAGCAAAGAGGGCCAATCGTTGCTGAACTATCTACGCCAATCGGGGATTCCATTTGTCGCTTTTCGGAGCGCGGTTCCCGGCGCAGCGACGGGCGCGCACATCCATATCGGCAAACCATCGCCGCGCTTGTGAGTCGTTTACGCGTTTGGCTTCGGAGTTTCATAAAGATATTCGAGAAGGAATCCAAAATGGCGCAAGCCGCAACTCCGCTCCCTGCCTCGACAGTGGTTCTCGTTAGACCTGACCCGCACGGTGAATTCGAACTCTATATCAATCGCCGACCTGATGAGATGGATACCTACGCCGGGGTTTATGTCTTTCCGGGTGGGCGCGTTGAGAAGGGCGATTATTCGATAGGCATGATCAGCCGGACCCTCGGCCTGTCCCCTGCTGAAGCGAAGCAAAATCTCGGCGCGGAGTTTGAGCCAGAGATCTGTCTCGCATATTGGGTGGCGGCTGCGCGCGAACTGTTTGAAGAGGTAGGGGTCCATTTTTTCATGTCCAGAACAGGGGCGCCGATGCTTCCGGAGGAAATCTCCGAACGCTTAGCGGGCAGGCGCGCAGCATTGCAACAAGGCGATATCGCGTTAGCAGACCTGCTTATTTCCGAGGGCCTTTTTTGCGATGTGTCGCCGCTGAGCTATATTTTTCATCGAGTTACACCGGAGCATTACCGAGTTCGATTCGATACCCGCTTTTATCTAGCCGCACTGCCGAGCGGTCAAAACCCGTTACATGCCTCGGAGGAGATATCGGAAAGTTTATGGATTGTCCCCAGCGCAGCTCTTCAGCGGGCCGAAAAGGGCGAATTTCGCATGATGCCGCCGACCCTGGCCGTGCTGCGGAATTTAAGTAATTACCGTTCCTGGGAGGAACTGCGCAATCGCTTCAATTTACGATAAATTACAGGCCGGTTTGGATGATCCCGGGAGACTTAGGCTGGCATTATGCTTGCTTCTAAGTATCCGCCAATAATTGCTCGCGAAAAGCAGTTGTGATACCAATGGATTGATTGCCAAATAATCGGATGACAACGGCCTGTCACATTTCCCAGCTACGCAACAATCCCCCAGACTCGTCCAATAAGAACACCACCAATGAGCAATGAATCCTCCCCCATTGAGCGTGTCGCTTACATTTCAATGGATGTGGCCGTCGACTCGAAAATCCCTACGTACAGCGGGGGTTTAGGTGTTTTAGCCGGCGACATGCTGCGTTCTGCAGCCGACTTGGAAATACCGTTGATTGCGGTTTCGTTAGTTCACCGCAAAGGTTATTTTGTGCAGAGTCTCGATGCCAGCGGCAATCAATCGGAAAGCCCGTCGGATTGGTCGCCGGAAACCCGCCTGCAACGTCTTCCGGCACGAGTGACCGTTTCTATCGAAGGTCGTGACGTTCAGATTGGTGCCTGGGAATACCGTTTTACTGGTATATCAGGTCACAGTATTCCGTTGATTTTTCTCGACACCGACCTTGAGGAAAACAGCCCGGCGGACCGCGGTCTTACGGATTTTCTCTATGGCGGCGATCAGCGCTATCGGCTCTGCCAGGAAGTTATACTCGGCGTCGGTGGAGTCGCTATGGTGCGCGCGCTCGGGTATTCGGGAATTGAAATTTTTCACATGAACGAGGGCCACTCGGCCTTGGCCACCCTGGCGCTACTGGAAGAAGTCGGGCACGAGCAACCCGAGACGCGATTTTCGGAAACCGACATTGAGGCGGTGCGCCGACGTTGTGTCTTCACAACCCATACCCCGGTACCGGCGGGTCATGACCGTTTTCACGCCGAGCTGGTTTATCAAGTATTGGGTGAAAAGCGAACCAGCGCCCTTGGCCAACTCCAACTGATCAATGGCGCGCTCAATATGACCGAGCTGGCGCTTCGTCTTTCCGGATTTGTTAACGCTGTTTCCATGCGTCACGCCGAAGTTTCGCGAGCCATGTTTCCCAATTGTCCCATTGCCGCGATCACAAACGGCGTGCATGCGGCGACGTGGACGGCGGCTTCGTTCGCCTTGTTGTTTGATCGACATTTAACCAACTGGCGGAGCGACAATTGTTATCTGCGTTATGCGATCGGTATTCCCCTTCCCGAAATACGTCAGGCGCACGAACAAGCGAAACAGGAATTGCTCCGCCAAGTGCGCTGGCTTACCGGGAGTCAATTGGACGAAAAGGTTTTCACCATCGGTTTTGCCCGCCGGGCCACGGGGTACAAGCGCGGCGATTTGCTCTTTTCGAATCTCGAACGGCTTAAGCAAATCGCGCGAAACGGTGGGCCGATCCAGCTCATTTACGCCGGCAAGGCGCATCCGCGCGACGAAGGCGGCAAGGAGATCATCCGGCGAATATTTGAGGCGGCGGCCTCGCTGGCGAAGGACGTGCGCGTTGTTTACCTGCAAAACTACGATCTCGATCTGGGCAAATTGCTCTGCTCCGGAGTCGATGTTTGGCTCAACACACCGCTCAGACCGCAGGAAGCCTCGGGAACGAGCGGCATGAAGGCAGCGCTCAATGGCGTGCCCAGCTTGAGCGTTCTCGATGGCTGGTGGATCGAAGGCCATATCGAAGGAGTCACAGGCTGGTCCATCGGCGCGGCGGGAGACATGGAAAACGACTCGCGCGCCGAGGCCGACTCACTTTACGAAAAACTCGAGCGCGTAATCCTGCCGCTCTACTATCAGGAACCCGACAGATTCGCCCAGGTGATGCGCTCGGCCATTGCTCTCAATGGCTCGTTTTTTAACACGCAACGCATGCTCTCGCAGTACGTCACAAACGCCTATGCGCGCCTCGGCGACCGGCCTAGGCGAGTTTTCGATTAACGTCGCGGCCTGCCCTATTTTTGCGCCACCGGCGGGTGTGCTGCTTGCGCTGTCTGATCGATAAATTCCTGCAACTGCCGAAAATAATTCTCGCCGCCAACGATGTATGTATCATTGTGCCCTGCGCCGGCAATGGTAATAAATTTCTTTGGCTGCGGCGCGGCGTCAAAGACTCTTCTCCCTTGCTCCATGGGTACGATCTCGTCGCGCTCACCGTGCAGCACGAGCAGAGGAACTCTGGTCTTTTTAATTCTTGCCCCAACGTTGTATTGCGTCTGCAGGAACGGCCCAATCGGCAAAAGGGGCAGTATCACACGCGCCATTTCGGCGATCGATACAAACGGGCTTTCCAGTATTAAAGCCTGGCTGTCAAAGCGGGTTGCCATCTCCGTGGCGATGGCCGCGCCCAGAGAGCGACCGAACAGAATAATTTTCTTGCGGTTTTCGTCGCCGAGCTTGTTGCCGATCAGATCGAGCACTGCTTCGCCATCGAGATAAGTGCCCTCCTCAGAGGGACGACCTTCGCTCCGGCCGTAGCCGCGATAATCGAAAATAAATACGTTTACCCGCACCAGTTCGTGCAATAATTTGATGTTTTCAACCCGATGGCTGATGTTGCCTGCGTTACCGTGAAACCAGACCAGTGTGGAATCGGCATCGCGGCGCGGCACGAACCAGCCGTGTAGACGCACGCCGTCGCGGGTGATGAAAACAACATCCTCGAAATTAAGCCCCACGTCCGCGGGAGTTCTCTGAAGGGACGCTGCCGGGTGAAAAATCATCCGATTTTCGATGCCGCACGAGCTGGGCAATGTAAAAAAAAGCATATACATGCATGCTCTCAACAGACCCGGTAAAGCCAGCATGCGCCGCTCCATTATGCTGGAAGCGCTGGAATCGGTATCATGCCTGCGCAAAATATTTCTCCAGGCCAGCCCTCGACCGACAAATCCGGGTAAAATGGCCTTTAAAAGATTCACTTACCTCAAGCGCGGTCCAACAACCTGTGCTATAATCTTTTCACACTGGCGCCACTTTGCTATCATTTTATCTGAACGATGGAAAACAGAGCATCGAACGATAGGCTGCAAAAATTCTTTTTGAAAATGGTGCGGCAGAGTTTTTGGCAGCTCGGCATTTATGACGCGACCGTGGCGGATTATGTAGCCGATGTGCTCGCAGAATTCGCCCGATCGGATAATCTGTACAAATTTCGCAGCCGCGCCGGTCGCAAAGTGGACAGTGTGGTAGAAATGTTGTCGCGCCAACCGGCCGGCGCAGGCATCGAAAGCGATGTTCTGCACGAGCGCTCTTTACGCAAATATGCGGGCGATTACGCGCTCTTCATGAGCGGCATGTTCCGCAAACACATCGAGGGAATCGGCTCTCTCGAGTACTACATCCGGGAAGGGAGCCGCTCGTATTGGACGGTTTCGGAACTCGATCTCTCACTCTATCGAACCGGTTATATGCTTTACCAGGAGCTTTCGAAAAAGTTCGAATACTATTCCGGCGCGCTCGATTATACGCGCAAGGCTTATTTTGCCGCCGCTCCAGGTGAAGAGCCGTTTGCCGGTTTTGTCCGCCAGATCGAAGGTTGGATGAAAGTGAATACCGCGGAAAACTAGATTGCTTTTAGTTTTGTCATCCCCGGCCCTGCCTGTTGATTTAGCCTAACCCGACGCTCCACTGTGAAAGCTTTACGGATTTTGTTTCTCGTCACGTTCCTTGGAGGCGTTTTGACGGCCGGTGTCTCGGCCTACTACATATTTTACTGGTCAGCCGCGGATCGGGCCTACCCGGTGGAGATCCGGGTCGAGCAGGGCGATTCGTTGGCTACCGTGGTCCGAAAGCTGCGCGATCAGCAACTGATTGCCAATGGATTTCTATTTTCCCTCTGGGCGCGTCTAAGCGGTGTGGAAAAACGAATCCACCAGGGGTTGTATCGCTTCGAAACCGCTGTGCCGCCGAGGGAAATCCTGGACCGGCTAGTGACCGGAAGGGGTATATTTCAAAGCGTCACCATCCCCGAAGGTTTGACGATCAAGGAAATCGCCGAATTGCTCGACAAGATGCAAATTGCCAATAAGGATACATTTTTAGCCGAAGCCGGCAGTCCAAACCTATTGGCAACGCTTGGCTTGAGCGAAAAGGGCCTCGAAGGATATTTGTTTCCAAGCACGTACCATTTTACGCCGTCGACGCCGGAAAAAGATATTATCACGACGATGGTCGAACAGTTTCGCAAAGTATCCCTGCCCTTGTTGAATCAGCGCGACGGCGCGACGTTGCTCGCCCCTCATGAAATTCTCACGATTGCGTCGATTATCGAAAAGGAGACGGGAATCGAGGCGGAACGGCCGTTGGTTTCGGCGGTATTTCACAATCGATTGCAACGCCAGATGCCGCTCCAAAGCGACCCTACCGTTATTTACGGCATCAAGGATTTCAACGGTAATCTAACAAAAAAAAATTTGCAGGATCCAACTCCGTACAACACTTACCGAATTTCCGCGCTACCCCCGGGGCCGATTTGTAATCCTGGTCTTTCCTCGATTCGGGCCGCGCTTCAGCCGGCGAAAGTTCCGTATCTCTACTTCGTGTCAAAAAACGACGGCACGCATCTTTTCTCGGAGTCGATCGAGGCGCATAACCAAGCGGTGAAGTTATACCAGCCTGTCCGTGATGCGCCGGTAAACCGTTCCAAGCGCAACGGCTAATAGTCCTGAGCTTAAGAGTCTCGGACCGACATGCTATAGTTTCTGAAATGCGAGATTCCCGTCCATCCAGTCATGAGGGGCCCGAAAATCTGGTCCTCCGTTTGGTCGCTCAACTCAGCCGCCACGTACTTTGGGATTCCTTGCTCATTTGTGTGCCCCCGGCCGCGGCGATGATGTACGTCGTCGTCGTGCTTTTCCGCTTCGCATGGTTGACCCAGTTGGCCGCTCTCCTGACAGCAGTTTTTGTTCTTGCGCTCTTCGCTATCACGGTTTTTCTACGTCGCCACCCGCTAATCCCGACCATCCGCGGAACCGCTCGTTTGGTAGATGAACGATCGGGAGCGAGGGATCATTTCTTGACGCTGGCAACGATTGACCCAGCCAATCAACCCGCTTCCTTTTTGATGCGCCTGCGCCAACAAACTGCGGTTTTTCTTGAGCGGGTGGAACTCAAGCGCGATTTTCCATATCGCTTTAAACGCTCGGCGTATTGGTCCCTGGCTTTGTCCCTGGCCGCGGCGATTTTGATTCATGCGCTCGTCCCCATGGCTTACTCGGCGCGCCATTCCGCTAACCCGCAAGAAAGGCTTCGGGACATCGCGCAAAAAATGGCGGCTAAGCCTCATCTCCGCCCGATCGCCAAAGAACTTGAAGCGCTTGCGACGAAGCTCGACGATCCAAAAATTTCTCCCGACGAAAAGCGCTCGCTCGCTCAGAAAATCGAGCAAAAGATCGAGGAGCAGAGCAAGAAAGAAGAGCAGAAAGACGATCGCAACATGCTTGGGGACGCCTCGAGCGCCCTCAGTGGCGTGGAAAAGCAGCAACAGTTGTCCAGCGGTCAAGACCAGCAGAAACAACAGCAGAAGGGCGGTGGTGGCATTCAAAGCAACGTGCCCCAGGATGGGCAAGGCGAAAACAAGCAAAGCCAAGGCGGCAGCGGCGAAAGCAAAGGCGAATCAAGCGCGCAATTAGGCCAGGAAAAGATGGACCAGGGCAAGTCTGCTCAGCCAAATCCGAAAGAACAGGGACAAGATAAGAACCAAGGCGGCGACGCCAAGAACAATCAAAATCAACCGGACCCGAACCAACCCAGCAAGGATCCGAGTAAAGAGAAGACGGGAAAAACCGAAGGAGGTTCAAAAGACGGTGCCGGCAAACAGCAGGCCTCGGCAGAACCGCCGCCCCAAGGCGGTCCACCGGCCGATCGTTTCTACAAGTCCGGCGAAGGCAAAGAGGGTCTTGGTCCCAAAGGTTATGTGACGGTGCAATTGCCGGAAGATATCGTTGCCGACACCAAAGGCGAGGGCCGTCCGACTAAAGAGTCGAAAAATAATCGCGCGCGAACGCAAATCCCGGTTAGCAATGTGCCCTTGCCGGCGCATGTGCCGAACGCGCCGACAGAGAAGCAGCAAGTACCGATCGAATACCGCGGCATCCTGCGTTGATGGGGAGAAAGAGATTCATGAGTCTGGAACAATTTCAACAAACCTTTAAGCGTCTCGAAGCGGAGGTGCAAAAGGTCATCGTGGGTCACGACGACGTGATTCGAAAAATCTTGATCGCTTTTTTTGCTGGAGGTCACGTATTGCTGGAAGGCGTTCCCGGTTTGGGCAAGACTCTGCTGGTCAAGTCTTTGAGCCAGGCTTTCGGTATGTCGTTCAAGCGGATTCAATTCACTCCGGACTTGATGCCCTCGGATATCGTCGGCACCGAAGTGTTGAGCGAAAACAGCGGGCGGAGGGAATTTCAGTTTAAGCGCGGACCGATTTTCGCCCATGTTGTTCTGGCTGACGAAATCAACCGGGCGACGCCCAAGACCCAATCTGCCGTGCTCGAAGCGATGGAGGAAAAGCAAGTCACGGTGTTCGGCGAGTCGCATATTCTCGAGTCGCCCTTTATCGTGTTAGCGACGCAAAACCCCATCGAGCTCGAAGGCACGTATCCGCTGCCGGAGGCGCAACTGGACCGGTTCTTTTTCAAGCTTTTAGTTGCCCCACCGGCGCCGGCCGAGTTGAAAGAAATTTTGAAACGGACGACAGGCACGGTCACCGGCGAGGTCTCGAAAGTTTTGCCCGAGGATAGCGGCCAATTGGTCGGTGAGATGCAGAAACTGCTGCGCCAGGTTATGATCGCACCGCCCATCGAGGACTACGTTGTGCGTTTGGTGCACGCGACTCAATCGGACGGCGCAAACGGCGGCCGGAGTTCAGTGAAACAGTACGTCCGCTTTGGCGCAAGCCCGCGCGGCGCGCAGGCCATTATTCTAGGCGCCAAAGGCAATGCGCTGGCTGAAAACCGGGTCCACGTGAGCTACGAAGACGTCGAACGCATTGTCTACCCGGCATTGCGCCACCGCATTATTCTCAACTTCCAGGCCGAAGCGGAAAATATTACAACCGATCAAGTCATCGGAGAGGTTCTCAAACACGTGCCAAAAAATTAGACGGCTGCGCCGGACTGGCTGCATTGAGTCCGGTACTCGGCTGAAAACTCTCAGACCGATCGTTCGCCTATTTGTTGATCTTGTTCTTGATCGGGGCGATCGATTTTATGTAAGTGTGCGCAGACAGGCGCAAGTTGATGGACATCATGATTGAAGAGCGGCCTCTTCGCGAGTGTTTTCGTCGAGTTGTTGGAGTAATGCATAAAAGCACTGATTGACCGGCGCCGCCTTGCCGGCCTGGCGCAATATTTTTGTGACGATGCCGTTAAAGGCTTCGTATTCGAGCGGTTTTTTCGCTTCCAAATCTTGCAGCATGGATGGTTTGAATTCGCCCAGGCCTCTGGAAAAAGTGATAGTGTCGTCGAACAAGGCGCGCGGCAGATGGATACCGCGCGTGAGCGCCGCCGCTTGCACTTCTGCCATGCAGTCGATGGCCAGATTGAGCAGAGCCTCCGACTCAAGAATTTTTTTCATGTTGGCGCGGGACAAACTACTGATGGCGCAGAAGGGTGCATTCCATAACAACTTGGTCCATTGAACGGTGTCGATGTTCTCGCTGATCGCACAGTCCACGCCCGCCGCGGCAAAGGTTCCATCGATCAGCGCGGCGCCCGCGCGGTTTTCGCCGTCCGATTGCCCGAAGATAATCTTGCCCCCGGTGGAATGAAAAATTAGTCCGGGGCCAATCACTTGGGCGCCGATATAGACGACGCCTGCGAACGTTCGTTGCGCGCCCCATGAACGCGCGATCCTCTCCGCGTTGTCCACGCCGTTCTGCAAAGACAAAATCAAAGTACCGCCGCCGATCAGTGGCGCGAGCGCGCGTGCGGCGCTTTCGGTGTCGTACGACTTGACAGAGAAAAGCACAAGATCGGCCGTGCCGAATTCAGCAGCATCGTCGGTAAAGAGGGAATGGCTGACGAGGAGGCTTCCGGTCGCGCTGTCGATTCGAAGGCCGCTTCGGCGCAGGGCATCGAGATGTTTACCGCGGGCGATGAAAACAATCTCATGCCCGGCGGTCGCGAGCTTTGCGCCAAAGTAGCCGCCGACCGCCCCAGTTCCCATTACAGCGATACGCATCGCTTTACCTCGGCGTGACTTTAGTTGCGCGCACAGGGGATGTCAATTTGGCGGCAATTTAAGTTTTTTGCGGTGATATGGTATGAAATCAAGCGATGGAAAAGATCGAACCGCAAAAAGATCATGAGCGGCTGCGCGAGTATTGCCCGGGGCTGCAAGTCAAGTTCAAGGGCAAGGTCTATACGATCCAGCGCCGCACGACCCTCGCATCCGGCGAGGCCGCCATCGTGTTACAGGGAGAGAACGAGCAATTCGTAATCACGGCTAACCAATTTCTCGCCGGGGTTCAATCTTAAAATCATCGAGCTTACTTGAGGAGTGCATCATGGGGAAAATCCGTTTGACATTGGCCTGCTGGGATTACGACCGCACGCGCGCGTTGCAAGACGGCAGAGTCGAGGTGGAGGGCGTCGATCTTACTTATCTACCGCTGCGCGTCGAAGAGACGTTTTGGCGCATGCTGCGCTACGGCGAGTTCGACGTGGCCGAGATGTCCACGGGTTCATTTTTGATGTCGCGAGATAAGGGCGCGCCGCGGCTGATCGGAATTCCCGTTTTTCCGTCAAAGACTTTTCGCCATTCGTGCATCTACATCAATACCGACTCGGGGATTAAAAAGCCCGCCGACATGGCCGGCAAGCGCGTCGGCGTTCCCGAATATCAAATTACCATGGCGACGTGGGCGCGCGGCGTCCTGCAGCATGAATATGGCGTTGCGCCGGAGAAAATGAAATGGTTTACCGGCGGCGAAGAACATCCGGGGCGCCAGGATAAAGTCAGGCACGAACTGCCGCCGAACATCGATATCCAACCGATTGCCGCGGACAAGACGCTCTCCGGCATGCTCGAACGCGGCGAGATCGATGCCATGATCTCGGCGCACATGCCCTCTCCATTTGTCCGGCGACATCCGAAGGTGCAGCGCTTGATCCCGAATTTTCGCGAAGTGGAGCAAGACTATTTCAAACGCACGAGGATTTTTCCGATCATGCATACCATGGTCATACGCGAGGAGGTCTATGAAAGGCATCCCTGGATTGCCCAGAGCCTCTTCAAGGCGTTCGAGGAATCGAAGCGGCTTTGCCAGGAAGCGATGTACGAATTTTCCGCACTGAAGTATATGCTCGCCTGGTCCATCGACGAGATGGAAAAAGAGCGTGAAGTGTTGGGGCCGGACGCCTGGGCGTACGGGCTGGAAGCCAATCGCCATATTCTGGAAACGTTGGTACAGTACACCTACGAGCAGGGGTTAATCAGCCAGCGACTCGAAGTCGATTCGCTGTTTGCCAAAAGCACGCTGGAAGAATTCAAAATATGAGGTTTGGGTAAGATCGAAGGAATCCATGGTGGACGAAAAACCGCAGGCATTTGAAGAGACCAAATGGTGGATCGATCGCGGTCCGGTGAAGGAGCGCGAAAAGGCTGCCACCCCGGAAAAGGGCATCATCGAGAAGTGGGCCTACGAGCTATTGCGCAATTACAACCAGGACCAGGCCGCCAAAAATTTAGTCGATATCAATACGAAATTGCTAAACGGTCTTTCCATCGCTGCCGGAGCATGGGGTTATTATTCCTTGGAAATAGGCAACTATCCGGCCGAGAAGTTGTCTAAGATCAAAAGCGGTCTGCCTTTGCCGGCCGGCGCCCGAGGGATCGTTATCGATGCCGGTTATTCGGTGCGGATTATGATTACCGGGGAACCGGTGGGTGAGCGCTACGTCGATATCAACTTTACGGACGCGCCCGCGTTAGACTATTGGGTCAATGGTCAATTGGTTGAAGAACGAGTCTATTCGAATGTGGGCGAAGCGCTCAAGCGCATCCGGCTGGAACTGCCGAGGTATCTAAACCCGCCTAAGCAATCTTAATGGCAGCCGCAGGTTTGCGGCGTGCAGCC
>Ga0065707_10001227_pt1 | contig 14721 bp, 11 predicted proteins | sample SwiRhicommuniRL3_FD_59094 | JGI IMG/M metagenome (GOLD analysis project Ga0065707, IMG submission 59094) | Switchgrass rhizosphere bacterial communities from Rose Lake, Michigan, USA - RL3 v2 (version 2) | ecosystem: Host-associated > Plants > Roots > Rhizosphere > Soil | place: East Lansing...
CCGCCGCCGTTCGCAGCGCCGCGCGGAAGGCGAGGGCGTCCGTCGTCCGCTGAAGCTGCTGTTCATCGTCGGTTCTGCGGAGTACATCCGCTATTTCGATTCGACGATGTCGCTGCTGCTGGATCGCGGCCACGAGGTCAGCATCGGCGTCAATCGACTCCGCGAACGGAAGCACGCACGTCTCGAAGGTCTGGAGGATGCGCGCGTTCGCATTCTCGGGGTAATCCCGAAGCGGCTGGACGTCTGGACCCCGCTGGCGCGCGCCGTCCGCGGCACATTTGATTTCGTTCGCTATCTTCAGCCGCGTTTTACCGACGCACCAGCGCTGCGCGCGCGCATGAAGCGGAAGGTGCTGCCGTCGTGGCTGGCGTGGCTCGATCGAAAACAGACGCTCAGCGATCGGCAGCTCGCCCGCTCGTATCGCTGGTTGATACGGCTCGAATCAGCGATCCCAGTCAGCCGTCGTCTTATGCACTTCTTCAACATGCATCGACCGGATGCCGTGATCGTGTCGCCGCTCGTCGACGCTGCGTCCGATCAAGTGGACGCAGTCCGCGCGGCACAGTCGCTAGGTATTCCGGCAGTGGCGGCGATCGCGTCGTGGGACAACCTCACCAACAAAGGGCAGCTACGCGTGCAGCCGGACATGGTGACGGTCTGGAACGAGGAACAGAAACGCGAAGCGGTGACGCTGCACGGCATCGATCCGGCACGCGTCGAGGTCACCGGCGCGCAATTGTTCGATCGCTGGTTCGAGCGCAGGGCGAGTCAGTCGCGCGAGCAGTTCTGCGCGATGGTCGGCCTGCCCACCAATCGCGAAATCGTTCTCTACACCGGTTCCTCGGTGTTTATCGCCCCATCCGCGATTGAAGCGCCATTCGCGCGCCGATGGATTGCGGCGCTTCGTGCCTCGGGCGACCCCGTTGTGGCCAACGCTGCCGTGCTGATCAGACCGCATCCCTTCAATGTCGAAGGATGGCAGGCGACCGATTTCAGCGATCTCGGTCCGGTCGCTATCTTTCCCAACGCACGCTTCACACCATCCGCGGACTCTGCGCGCGCGCATTTCTTCGACTCGCTCTATTACGCCTCAGTGATCGTTGGCGTGAATACGAGCGCAATGGTCGAAGCGGCGATCCTCGGCAAGCCTGTGTTGTCGTTGATGACCGGCGATTTCGCAGCGACTCAGGAGGGCACGCTGCACTTTCACTATCTGCTGCCTGAAAACGGGGGATTCCTGCGCGTTGCACGTTCCTTCGACGAGCACGTTGCGCAGTTGACCGACACACTTCGCAACCCCGACATCTCGCGTGCCCAGACGCAGTCGTTTGTCCGTTCGTTCCTGCGTCCGCGAGGTCTCGATGTTCCGTGTACGCCGCTGCTGGCCGATGCACTCGAGCGGGCAGCAAATCTGCCGTGTGCTCCGCTTCGCGATTCGGTAGGCATCAGATTGTTGCGTGGCGTCGTTCTGCCGGTGGCGATAGTGCTGCGTGTGACCGAATTCGGCGGGGGAAGCGGCCTGTTCTCTCGCAAAGGGGCCTCCGAAGCGTGGGGGCGGCTCGGTCGAACCACGCGGAGCGTCATTCGACTCCTCGTCATCCGGCCGGCTCGGGGCGTCATGTGGGTAATGCGGCGCGTCGCCGCACTGTTCCGTCGCGCCGTCCGCCGTGGCGTGTACTGGCTTCTTATTACTCCGCGGCGGGCGCTCAGATTGTTTCGCCACGTGCGATACCACGTCGCCGTGCGGCTTCGCGGTGATGGACAGGCCTGAACCGCTTCGCATTCTGCTGTCGATGCGCAACTTCTGGTACGTGCGCATCTTCGAGTCAGTCGTGCGGACACTTGCCGCGCGTGGCCACCAGATTCACCTGCTGATTGGACACGATCCGGATCCGACCGGACAGTGGACGCCGTCCGCGGACGCGCTCGTCGCATCTTCGCCGAACATCACCATGGCATTCGCTCATCGGTCGGTCGACGATGAGTGGCTTGATTTGCGGTTGATGCAGCGGCTTGGTTCCGATTACGTCCGCTTTGTTCAGCCGGAGTACGCCAGCGCCCCGATCCTCCGGGAGCGCGCTCGCGATCGCGTCCCGGAGTCGATTCGAAAGCTGGCCGACTACGACGGAGTCGGCAGCAGAGTGCTGCGGCCGCTTCTCAAGATCGCGCTGCGCGCTGCCGAACGCGCGGTTCCGCCGGCTCCTGAAGTGAAAGACGCCGTCGCGTCGTATCGACCCGACGTAACGCTGGTCACGCCGCTCATCGATCTCGGCTCGTATCAGCACGACGTTGTTCGCGTGAGTCGCTCGCTCGGCATCCCAACAGGTGTCTGCATCGGCAGTTGGGATCACCTTTCGAGTAAGGCGCTCATTCGCGATCAGCCGGATGAAGTGTTCGTCTGGAACGACACGCAGAAGCGCGAGGCAGTCAGCATGCACGGCGTCGAGCCGGAGCGCGTCGTCGTGACGGGTGCACAGTGCTTCGATCATTGGTTCGATCGTCAGCCAGCGTTCACCTACGGCGAGTTTGCGAGGAAAGTCGGCGTCGATCCGGCGCGGCGTTTTCTGCTCTACGTTTGTTCAGCGCTGTTCGAGGGGAGTCCGAACGAAGCGCAGTTCGTGCTCGAGTGGATCGCGGCGCTCCGGAACAGCACTGAGGAGGAGCTGCGAACGGTCGGGATTCTGATCCGCCCGCACCCCAAACGCAGCTTCGAATGGGACGGCGTCGATCTCTCGCAATTTGACGATGTTTCGCTCTGGCCACGTCGTGGGACCGCGCCGAACGATGCCGCGAGCAAGGCCGATTACTTCGATTCGCTGTTTCACAGCAGCGCCGTCGTCGGTATCAATACCAGCGCACTGATTGAAGGCGGCATCGTCGGCCGTGCGGTCCACACATTCTTGCTGCCGCAATTTCAGACCTGCCAGGAAGGGACGTTGCACTTCCATTACCTGCTGGACGCGGGTCTGCTGAGGGCCGGACGCGATCTGACAGAGCACGTATCGCAGCTCGCGGCGACGCTTGCCACCGCCGATCCAGCCCGGCATTCGAACCGTGCGTTTGTCGAAGCGTTCGTGCGTCCGCACGGTCTTGCCGTCAGCGCAACAGAGACGTTCGTGCATGCCGTTGAACGCCTCGCCTCGACTTCGCCGGCGCCGCTGCGCGATCCGATGTGGGCGCCACTCGCGCGTGCAGCGCTTCTCCCGATTGCACGGCACACCAGCGGCACGTTCGTCGAATCGGTCGGCCGCCAACGACGCTACCGTGAGAAAGCGGCAGAAAGCGCGGCGCGAAACGCGGCGCTGCAACTGCAGCGCGCTGCCGAGAAAGCGCGGCGGGTCGAGGAGCGCCGGCTGCGCGTCGAGGTGGAAGCACGCGAACGCGCACAACGGGTGGCGCGCCATCACGAAGCGAAGCAGCTTCGCAAGGCAGAGAAGTTCCGTGAACGAGAGGATCGGATTGCGCGCCAGCGCCGCGAGAAGCAGCGGCATGCGTGGAAGGCGACTGTAGCGAAGTATTACCGCCGCCTGATCCACTCGTCATCGGGAAGCTGATGAAGGTTCTGTTTCTTGGGCGACACTTCACCTACTTCCGCAACTTCGAGTCAGTACTCCGCGAGCTGGCGTCACGCGGGCACCACCTTCATCTCGCAGTCGAACAGGACGAATCGCTCGGCGGCACGAAGCTGGTGCGTTCATTGGTCGATGCGTTTCCGAATGTCACAGCCGGCGTGCTCCCTGAGCGCGCCGAGGATGACTGGACATGGACGGCGATCCGCCTTCGACTCGGCCTCGATTACCTGCGCTATCAGCATCCCGTCTTCGATCGTGCATACAAACTGCGCGAGCGGTCGCGCGGACGCACACCTGGTGCATTCGTCACGCTTGGCGACGCAGTGCATGCCGCCGGCGGGTGGGCGAGGCGGACCGCTGAAACGATGCTCCGCCGACTCGAGCGCGCCATTCCCGAGACATCGTCAATTCCCGCATTCATCGACGAACAGCAGCCCGACGTCATGCTCCTCACGCCGCTGATCGATCTCGGCTCGTCACAGATCGATTACCTGCGTGCCGCACGGGCGCTCGGCATTCCAACGGCACTCTGCGTCTGGAGTTGGGACCATCTGTCCAGCAAGGCGTTGATCCGTGAATGCCCTGACCACGTGTTCGTCTGGAACGAGACACAGAAGCGAGAGGCGACTGAGCTGCACCGCGTGCCGCCGAATCGCGTGGTTGTCACCGGAGCCCAGTGCTTCGATCACTGGTTCGATCGTGCGCCGTCCCGCGCGCGGGTGGAGTTCTGCAATCGGATCGGCCTCGACGCGACACGGCCGTTCGTCCTGTGGGTGTGCTCGGCGTTGATACACGGGAGCGCGCCGGAGGCTCCATTCGTCGTCGAATGGATCCGGCACCTGCGTGCGAGCACCGATCCCGCGCTTCGCAACGTAGGCGTGCTCGTGCGGCCGCATCCCTCACGCGTCGCAGAGTGGGCGTCGATTGACATCACCCATCTCAATGCCGTTGTGTGGGGGAGCAATCCAGTCGACGAAGATGCGCGCGCCGATTACTTCGATTCCATTTTCCACAGCGCCGCTGTTGTTGGATTGAACACCAGCGCCTTTATCGAGGCCGGCATCGTTGGACGGCCGGTGCTGACGATTGTCGTTCCGGAATTTGTCGAGAACCAGAACGGCACCGTTCACTTCGACTATCTTGTGACGGCGGGCGGCGGCCTCGTCACGGTCGGCAACGGGTTCGAGGAGCACTTCGCCCAACTCGCGAGCGCCATTGCAGTACCAGCTGGCGAGCGCAAGCCGTTCGTTCGCGACTTCGTCAGACCTCTTGGCTTGGATCGCCCGGCTACGCCCGTTTTCGTCAACGCCGTCGAGGCCATGCAGGGTATGCACGTCGAACCGCTTCGGGCTGATCCGCTTGCGCCTGTCTGGCGGTGGGCGCTGCGACGCTTCGCTGCGTTGAAGGACAACGAGCGTTTCGAGCGATGGACGTTGTCGCCGCGCGAGCAGGTGACCGCGGAGCGTCGGCGCACGATGCGCGAGCAGAAAGCGATTCGACGAGCGCTCAGCCGTGCGGCCAATGATGCCAACCGCCAGCGCAAGCTGCAGGAACGCGAAGCACGATTCGAGGCGTATCGCCAGGAGCGCCAGGACGCACGCGCGCGGGAGCGAGTGCGGTGAGAAAAGTCTGCGTCCTCATTGGTTCCCGCGCCAATTACGGCAGCATCAAGTCTGCGATGCGCGCGATTGCGTCGCATCCTGAATTACAGCTGCAGCTCGTCGTCGGCGCCTCCGCGCTGCTCGATCGCTTCGGGTCGGTTGTCGAGGTGATCGAGGCCGACGGGTTCACGCCCGACGCCAAAGTCACGATGATTGTCGAGGGTGAGACGCCTTCGACGATGGCCAAGTCCACGGGATTGGGTCTGCTAGAGCTTCCGACAGTCTTCGATCACCTCAAGCCGGATGTGGTGATCAGCGTGGGCGATCGGTTCGAGACGATGGCGACGGCGGTCGCGGCGTCCTACATGAACATTCCGGTGGCGCACACGATGGGTGGCGAAATCAGCGGTACCATCGACGAGAGCATCCGCCACGCAGTGACGAAGCTCGCGCACGTGCACTTTCCGGCGAACACACAGGCCGCCGAACGCATCGTCCGCATGGGAGAGGATCCCAGCACGGTGCACGTCGTCGGATGTCCGCGTGTCGATCTGGTCGCGCAGATCGTGCGCGGCAACGGGCAGATCGGTTCGGCAGACTGGCTGGATCGCGAAGGCGCCGGCGCACACATCACGCTCGACGAGCCATTTCTGCTCGTCAGTCAGCATCCCGTGACGACCGAGTACGGACAGGGCGAACGGCAGATCAATGAAACGCTCGCCGCGCTCGACGAGTTGCGGATGCCGACGATCATGCTGTGGCCGAATGCCGATGCCGGATCGGAAGACATTGCCCGCGGCATGCGCAAGTTTCGCGAGAACCGACGGCCGGAGTACATCCGCTTCTACAAGAACTTCCCGATCGAAACCTACATGCGCCTGATGAACAGTTGCGCGTGCGCGATCGGGAATTCGAGCGCACCGTTGCGCGAGGGTGCGTTCATCGGAGTCCCGACGGTCAACATCGGCACGCGGCAGTGCGGACGCGATCGTGGTCCGAACGTCGTCGACGTCGGCTACGACCGCACGCAGATCGTCGCAGCCGTCAAGCGGCAGATCGCACATGGCCGCTACGCGTCCGACCCTCTGTACGGCGATGGCGAGGCGGGACCGCGAATCGCAAGCGTTCTCGCGACCACCTCGCTGCGGGTCCAGAAGCGTTTGCATTACTAGGCGCCGATGCCAAATGTCCTCGGCGTGATTCCGGCGCGTGGCGGTTCGAAAGCGATCCCGAACAAGAACCTGGTGCTCGTCGGCGGGCGTCCGTTGCTTGCGTACACCGCCGATGCCGTCAAGGACAGCAGACTGCTGACGCGGACCATCGTCAGCACCGACGACCTGCGCATTGCCGACTGCGCCAGGTCGATGGGCCTGGAAGTACCGTTCATGAGGCCATCCTCCCTCGCCGGCGACGAGGTGCCGATGTTGCCGGTGCTGCAGCATGCCGTCGAAGCACTGGAAGCGGACGGGTTTCACGCCGACATCGTCGTCTTGTTGCAGCCAACCTCGCCGCTTCGCCGCGGTGAACACATCGATGCGGCAGTGAAGTGGCTCGAGCGCGCAGGCGGCGACTCCGTGGTATCCGTCGTGGAAGTCCCGCATCAGTTCAACCCGACGTCGGTCATGCGCCTCGAAGACGGATTGTTGAAGCCATTTCTCGACGCACCGACCGTTACGAGACGTCAGGACAAGCCGCGCGTGTTCGCGCGAAACGGTCCCGCGGTGCTCGCTACTCGTGTTCAGGTGATCAAGGAAGGTGCGCTGTACGGCCGACAGTCGTGGCCGCTTGCCATGAGTCCGGAAGACTCGCTCGACATCGACACGCCGTGGGATCTGAAGCTTGTCGAAGCGGTGCTGGCCGCGCGATCGAATGCAAATTCCGTATAGGCAGCTCTCGGAGTATCAGCCCCTCGACATCGCGAAGCGGCGTCCCGGCACGTCGTACAAATCGCGCATCGAGAAGCGGACGCATCCAATAACCGAACTGATCGCACGGTTCGCCAAGATCCCCGACGAGTTGCTTACGCCACGCGCCTGCCAGACGTGCGGCGCTACGGCCGCGACAGCGGAACTGGCCACGGATCACATGTCTGTCGTGCGGTGCGGCGTCTGCGATCTGGTCTACGTCAATCCGACATTTGACGAGGATCACTATCAAAGTGTGTACGCGTCAGCCAAATGCCAGGAGATCGTTCGTGATCTTGGCATCAGCAGCCATGAGTACCGCGTAGGCCGGTTCGGCGCCGAACGCGTCGGCGCATCACCTGAACTACTACACGCCAGCCGCCATTCGCGATCTCATGTCGCGCAATGGTTTGACGACCGAGTTTGTCGCCACTGAAGGTCTCGATATCCAGGACTACATCTGGTATCGCCGCGAAGTGTTGAACAAGGCCTCCGACGACCTTGCGGAGGTCGCCGACACACTGCAGTTTCTTGCCAACGCAGGCTGCTACGGAAAGAACCTGCGAGTTATCGCGCGGAAGTGAAAGTTCTCCTTACAGCGCTCCACTTCGCGAACCTCCGCATCTTCGAACCGGTCATCCGCGAGCTCGCCGAGCGCGGTCACACCGTGGTGCTCGCGGCCGACGAACGCGAAACGTTCGGCGGCCACGCGCTGGTGCAGGCGCTGGCGAGTGAATATCCAACGGTCAGGTGGGTGTGGGCGCCGCTGGCGCGCGAGGAACCGTGGTTTCCGGTTGCGCAGAAGGTGCGGTTCGCGCTCGATTATGTCCGCTTCGTTCATCGCCGTTACGCCGATGCCCCGAAGCTGCGGCTCCGGAACATCAGCCGCGCGCCCCGCGTCGTGCGATGGCTCACGTCGCCTCCCGCCGCGATGCTCGGCCTGCACGTGCCCGTGCAGGCGGCGCTGCAGTGGACGGAGCAGCACTTGCCCGTCAGCGATCGGGTGAAGGCGTTCCTTGAAACGGAATCACCGGATGTACTCGTGCTCGCCTCGTTGACCGTGTCGCGGTCGTCCGCGATGGATCAATTGAAGGCCGCGCGTGCGCTCGCGATCCCGACCGTCGCGGCTATTCAGAGCTGGGATCACCTGTCGAGCAAGGCGCCGCTGCATATCGCGCCTGACATGACGCTGGTCTGGAACGAGGTGCAGAAGCAGGAAGCCGTCGAGATGCACGGCTTGCCCGCGGATTCGGTAGTCGTGACCGGCGCGCAGTGCTACGACCAGTGTTTTGCGTATCAGCCGTTGCGCTCGAGCGATGAGTTTTGCGCGACTGTTGGCCTCGATCCGGCGCGCCCGTTCATCCTCTACGTATGTTCCGCCATGAGCCCCGTCCCCGATCCGCTCGAGCCGCACCTCGTGAAAGAGTGGGTGAACGCCGTTCGCGCGAGCGATGACCCATTGCTGCGTACGGCAGGGATTCTGATACGTCCGCATCCTGAGCGGATGCGCGAATGGGATGCCGTCACGCTGGATGGTATTTCCAACGTGGCGCTCCATGGCGGCGCGCCCATTGCCGGCGACGCGAAGGCCGATTATTTCGATTCTCTGCACTACAGCGCTGCAGTTGTCGGTCTGTGCACCAGTGCTTTTCTCGAGGCGGCCATTCTCGGCCAGCCGGTCCTCACGCTGCAGTTGCCGGCGTACCGAATCCACCAGGAAGGCATGGCGCACTTCCGCTACCTGCTGAAGGTTGAAGGTGGGTTACTGGAATCCGCACACGAGCTTTCCACACACACCCGCCAGCTCGCAGCTGCGATCCGTGGCGACTCGGCGCATGAAAAACGGAGGCGACGTTTCTTGGCCGCGTTCGTGCGCCCATATGGTCTTGATCACGCGGCAACTCCGCGATTCGTTGACGCTGTCGAACGCGCTGCCCGACAAAAGCGATCGGCGAATGTGCCCGCACGCTCACGAGTCACGTCCGGGGTAGTAGCGCGCCTGAGCCTCGCCGGCACCCATGGCCTGGGCCGATGGCTGCTGATGGATGAGGGGGATATCGAACGCGTCGAACGGAACCGGACGACGGAAGAGGCGCGAGAACAACGGTCAGCGGATCGGATAGCGCGCCGAGAGGCGAAGCAGCGCGCACGGGAGGAAGTGATTCGCCGGACCGACGAGCACCGTCAGCGGAAGCGTGAACTGCAGCTCGAACGGGCGCGCGCCAAGGCAGCGCGTCGTGACGAGCGGATTCACGTCGACGAGGAACGCGAGCGGCGCAAGCGGCGACTTCACCGCTGGCGTCAGTGGCGATATCGCCTCGGCACGATGCCGCCGGTGCTCATGCTCAAGCGCGGTCTGCGGCGATGAAATTTCTGTTCTCGGCGCCGCACTTCGCGTACTTCCGCAATTTCGAGTCCGTGCTGGAAACGCTCGCGGCACAGGGGCACCACATCCACCTTGCCGCCGACGAACCCGAGACGTTTGGCGGCCAGGCACTCGTCGAGCGGCTCGCCGCATCGTATCCGCGTGTCACCTACGGCAGCGTTCCATCCGCGGCGGATGAACCGTGGATGCCGTTTGCGCAGAAGGTCCGCTACGCGCTCGATTACGTGCGCTTCTGCGCGCCGCGCTACGCCGATGTGCCGAAGCTGCGGCTGCGCAATGTCGAACGTGCGCCGCGGGTGGTCCGCTGGGCGATGAAAGGCGTGGGCCCATCACCGGTCGCCGGCACGCTGAAATGGCTGGAACGTTCGATGCCGCGCAGCGCATCGATGCGCTCGTGGCTGGAAGACCTTGCGCCGGATGCGGTCATCCTTACCTCGCTGACCTTTTCCCGATCATCGGCGATCGAGCAGCTGAAAGCGGCTCGCGGACTCGGGATTCCTACCGCCGCCGCGATCATGAGCTGGGACCATCTCTCCAGCAAGGCGCTGCTCCACATCGCTCCTGACCGAACGTTCGTGTGGAATGAGGTGCAGAAGCGCGAGGCGATCGGGATGCACGGCCTGCCGCCGGAGAGCATCATCGTGACCGGCGCGCAATGCTACGACCAATGGTTCGATCGGCAGCCCTCCCGCACGCGCGACGCGTTCTGCGCAGACATGGGACTGGATCCCTCGCGTCCCTTCGTTCTCTATGTCTGTTCCGCGATGAGTCCCGTGCCGACGCCGGTGGAACCGCAGTTCGTCAAAGAGTGGGTGACCGCGCTGCGAACGTCGGCCGACCCGCTGTTGCGCGACGTCGGCGTTCTTATTCGCCCCCATCCGGAACGCCTGAAGGAGTGGACCGACGTCAGCATCGAGGCCTTCGACAATGTCGTCGTCCACGGCGGGACACCGATCGATTCGACCTCCAGGGCCGACTACTTCGAGGCGTTGATCTTCAGCCACGCCGTCGTCGGGCTCTGTACGAGCGCGTTTCTTGAAGCCGCAATCGCCGGACGGCCGGTGCTGACGCTCTTGTTGCCGGCGTACCGCATGCATCAGGACGGAATGGCGCATTTCCGCTACCTGCTCGACGTCGAGGGAGGCCTGCTCCACGCCGCACCTGAGATATCGACCCATCTGGGAGATCTTTCGGAGCTGCTATCACGCGGTGCGGAGCGCGAGGAGAAAAACATCCGCTTTCTGACCGCGTTTGTGCGCCCAAACGGTCTTCGCACGCCGGCCACGCCGACGTTCGTGTCAGCGGTCGAACAGCTTGCCGCGCTGCCACGAAAAGTCGATCCGCGATTCGCGCGCGCGACCGCGACCCAGAGTGTCGTCGGGTCGATCGCGGACGCGACACGAGCCGGTGTCGGCCATTGGCTGATGATGGATGCAATCGACGTCGCCCGGGCGCACAGCGAGGAGCAGAACGACCAGCGTAAGCAGGCCATTCTCGAAAGGCGATCGCTCTACTACGAGACCAAGGCCCGCACGCGACAGGAGCAGGTCCGCGCACGCCAACAGGAGCAGCGATTGAAGGAATGGGCCAAGTGGCGCCGGGGCCTCAGTGCGCGCAAACAGCTCGCGCGCATTAAGGGCGGGTTGAAGCAACTCGTGGGCTCGGGACAGCAGTGACCCAGACCTCCGAACCTCGCTCGCCGCGGGTAGTCCTTGGGATGACGCTTCACAATAACGCCCGTCATCTTCCAGACGCGGTCGCTTCGCTCGCGGCGCAGGCATATCGCGACTTTGCGCTCGTGATGCTTGACGATGCGTCAATCGACCAGACGCCGGAAATCGCCCAGACATTCGCGGCGAAGGACGAGCGCGTCAGGTACTTCCGGCACCACGAACGCGCCGGCATGATTCCAACCTGGCGCGAGGTGGTGCAGATTGGAACGCGCGATTTCCCGTCAGCGGAATATTTCGCGTGGGTGAGCGATCACGATCGCTGGCATCCGCAGTGGCTTGCACGGCTGGTCGAGACGCTCGACAGGAATCGTTTGGTTGTCCTCGCCTATCCGATGACACAACGCATGGAGCCCGATGGGACGCCGGTTGAGAAAGACCTGCGGATGTTTGAGACGGTTGGGTTGGCCAACGTTGAAGACCGCTGGCGCGAGTTCTGCCAGAAAGGTGTTGGCTCTGGTGACATGGTTTACGGTCTCATGCGCGTCGCGGCACTCCACGCGGCGGGTATTTTTCGCGACGTGATGAACCCGGATCGTTTGCTCATCGCCGAACTGACGTTGCAGGGCCCGATTGCCCAGGTTCAGGAACCGCTCTGGGTGCGGCGTCGATCGGTCGTCGCCAGTATCGCCCGCCAGCGCAGCACGCTGATTGCGGGACGAACGCCGGCGTGGTTCGCGTGGCCGCCGACGCTGCAGCATGCTTACGTGATCACGCGTGAGTACGCGCAGTCGCCTCACCCGCCGGTTCGGATTCGTACGCTGACCCTCGTCCGCATGCTTGCGCAGTATCAGACGAGCTCTCTATGGCGGACGTACCGAAAGACCGACGCGGCCAAGCAACTCGATCGCACGAGCGAGCAGGTGGCTTTCGCGTCGAAGGTGGCCAGGAAACAGATGCGCGTGTTTGTGGCGGACGCCGCGAACAGTGTCGCGGTGGCGTGGGTGCGGCTTGGCCGACAGCGGCGCAAGCTCGCATATGAAGCGGCGTTCTGGCTGCGGAAGGTCGCCTCGCGGACGCGGCGCGTCCAGCAGCGCGCGCGTTTCAAGGTCGGTACCGCGCTTCGCCGTGTCAGATGATGCCGCGATCGCCGAGTAACTTCTCGATCCGTGCCGCGCACCCATCCGGATCGCAGTCGAGCGTTGTGAGCCTGATATCAGGCGCGGCAGGCGCTTCGTACGGATCATCGATTCCCGTGAGTCCTGTAATTTCTCCCCGCCGTGCCTTGGCGTACAGCCCTTTCACGTCACGCTGCTCGCAGACCTCGATCGGGGTCGCGACATGCACCAGGACGAAATGATCGTGACCGATCATCCGCCGGACTTCGTTGCGCGTCTCTTCGTAAGGGCTCACCGCTGCGACGATGGCTATGCCGCCGTGCCGCACGATCTCCGACGCGACGAAGCCGATGCGCAGGATGTTGGCGTCGCGGTCCTGTTTGCTGAATCCGAGCCCTTTCGAAAGATGGGTGCGCACGACGTCGCCGTCGAGCAACGTGACGGTGCGGCCGCGCGCTTCGACATGTTTGGTGAGAACCTGCGCGATTGTCGATTTGCCCGCGCTGCTGAATCCGGTGAGCCAGATACAGCAGCCGTGCTGGCGAGCCGAGGAGCTCAACGAGGCACTCCCGCATCGGTGGTCGCACTGATGAAGTACAGCGGGCGGCGGACGACTTCGGCGTAGATACGGTACAGGTATTCCCCGACGACACCCATCATTAGAAACTGCAGTCCCGAAAACACGGTGACGCCGAGCATCACACTCGTCCACCCGAGCAGCGGCTGTCCGGTCAGCTTGCGGATCAGGAGATACCCGGCGATCGGAACCGTCAGCAGCGAGACGAGGACACCGGTGATGGTCATCAGGCGGATTGGCAGCACCGAAAAGCCGATGAACGTGTCGTACATCGTCTTGACCATCCGCGTATATGTCCATCCCGAGACGCCGGAACGGCGCGGCTCACGGTGGTACTCGACAACCGTTTCGTTGAATCCAGTCCATGCCACCAAAGCAAACGTCACGCGGTTCTGCTCCTGGAACCGGGCAAAGCACTCCGCCACCTGGCGGTCGACGAGCAGAAAGCTTCCGGTCGTAAAGTGCGACCCGCGCGGCATGGCAAAGCGTCGGATGAGCCGCTCGAACACTTTGCTCGTCCAGATGCGGAACGACGACTCCGCTCGGCTGACGCGTTTGCCCCAGACGATGTCGGCCCCGTTTTTCCAGGCATCGATGAACCGCGAGACGACGTCTGGCGGATCCTGGAGATCGCAGGCGAGCGTGGCAACCGCATCGGCATCGCCGATGTTCGCGAAGCCGGCGCTGAGCGCGATATGAGATCCGTAGTTGCGCGACAGCCTGACCCCGCGGAAGCGATCATCGCGAGCCGCGAGCGCGCAAATCCGTGCCCAGCTGTCATCGGTGCTGCCGTCTTCGATGAACAGGATCGAGATGTCGCAGTCCGGCCGCGCCAGCAACACCTGGCGCACAGACGCTTCGTACGCGTCGAGTCCGGCCGATTCGTTGTAGACCGGCGTGAGAACCAGTACCTTCGGCCTACTGTTCATCGGGGATCCAATTCTCGAACTCCCGTCCAAACAGCGCGACCAGTTCCCGTGTTGCGGGTGCGTACTGGCGCCGCAGACGCCGCCGCAGATCATCGGACATGGCGTCGCCAGCTTCTGACGGATTCACGACGTCGAGACCGAGCGTGTCGTCGGGACGCGGTGCAACCCCGAGAAAGCGGTGGAGGCGACAAGCGAGCTCGCCAGGTTTCAGAATGATGTCCTCGAACTTCAGGCAAAGAATCTGTTCGCGGGGAAACAGTTCGACATACCGCCGCAGCATCGGCGCGTACAATCCGCGCGAGAAATACGCGTGCGGCCGCGCGTATCGCAGGTGTGGCGGCACGGTGCGCTCCCGTTCGTCTTCCTGCTCGAGCGCGGTTTCAAAATCGAGTGTTTCCATCCGGTTCATCCGCGACCACGCCCAGTTCGAGTACGCGCGCTGCGCGGGCTCGCGCAGGATGAATACGAGCTTCACGTCCGGCAGATGACGATGAATGCGTTCGGCGGCAGCGCCGCTTTCGAGGTAATTGGTGCTCTTTTCCCCGGCCGCCGCGTACGCCGCCGATCCGTCGAACCACGTATCGACGTAGTGCTGAAAACCCCGTTCATACAGCTCGTCAACGAGAAAGAACTTGGGCTCAGGCCGGACCGGCTTGGCCATGTACACGTCGGGATGACGATCGAGCAGGTAGTACAGCCACGTCGTCCCCGAGCGGGGCGCGCCCGCAATCAGGAAAGTCGGGCCCTGTCGGTGCATGCGTGTGGGAATCTCGACCAGTCTAACGGACACTGCTTGGCTTTGACATCGGAATGTCGAGCGTCATGACGCCTCGGACGATCCTCGGAATGACGCTGTACAACAACGCACGGCATCTGCGCGAAGCGACCGATTCAATTCTCGAGCAGACCGATCGCGACTTCATGCTCCTGATGCTCGACGACGGTTCGGCGAGCAACGTGGAGG
>Ga0065707_10082473_pt1 | contig 14709 bp, 22 predicted proteins | sample SwiRhicommuniRL3_FD_59094 | JGI IMG/M metagenome (GOLD analysis project Ga0065707, IMG submission 59094) | Switchgrass rhizosphere bacterial communities from Rose Lake, Michigan, USA - RL3 v2 (version 2) | ecosystem: Host-associated > Plants > Roots > Rhizosphere > Soil | place: East Lansing...
CGAGCGCGCCGAGCGGCCGCTTCGCCCGCCGCTCGCCGCGCGCATCCTGCACCGGCATCTCGAGCGGCTTCATGTCGGCATCGACCAGCACCACCACCTCGCCGGGATCGGGGATCGTGAAGCACGGCCGCTCGAAATCGGCGCGCAGGTTCCACAGCGGAATCGCCCCCTTCTCGTCGCGCACCGGGTAGCCCTGCAGATTGTTGAGGGTGAGCGCCGCAGCCGCGCGGATCCGCTGCCCGTTGGCGATCAGCCGCTCGGCGACCGCCCAGGTCGTCTCGATGCCCTCGCCGACCACCAGCTTGCCCAATGCCCGCTCATCCTGAGTAAGCGCTGAGCCCGGCGAAGCGCGCATCGAAGGGCCACCCAGCAGCCAAACGGCCTTTCCGGCATGCGGCCCGAAGATCTTGCGCGTCTCGCGCGCCTCGCCGTCCTGATAGGGCGGCAGATGCGCCTTCGCCTTGCCGTCGCGCGACAGATAGGTGACGTGCACCGAGCGCACATGGCCGTCGGCGTCGCGGATCCCGGCGATCATCGCCGGCGCCTTCAGCCAGCAGCTGCCGTCATCCTCATGCACCTTCCAAGGCGACCACACCGCGCGCGGATGAAAGCGCAGCTCGTCGATTGCTCCCGGAATTCCGAACGGGTCGAGCCCGCGCGAGCGCAGCCAGGTCTCGACCAGCTCGCCCCGCGCCGGCACCGATGTCCGCCACAGCCACCGCCCCACCGTGGTGGTGCTCACCCGGTCATGCGGCTTGTCCTTTTCCATTTCGGGCAGTGGTGCTGGCGCGGCCGCGCTCGCCTTCACCGCCAGCAGGCCGTGGATATCCACCGCCTTCACCGCATCGGGAAAGCTGAGGCCCTCCATCTCGGCGACAAACCGGAACACGTCGCCATGGGCGCCGCAGCCGAAGCAGTGATAGAATCCCTTCTCGTCGGAAACGGTGAAGCTCGGCCGCTTCTCCTGATGAAACGGGCATAGCCCCGAATAGCCCCGCCCCGCCCGCCGCAACTTCACCTTGCGCCCGACCATCTCGACCAGCGAGACCCGATCCCGGATCTCGTCGAGCACGTCCTTGGGGATGAGATTGGAGCGCGGGATGAGGTGCTCGCTGCCCATCAATGCCTCCGGAACGCGATGGAGCGGTCGGTCTGCCAGCAGAGCGCGCAGGTGGCGCAGCAGTCGGTCAGGCCGAGCTGGGCCGGGCAGGTGACGGCACCGACACCATGGTTCGGCACGTCATCCGGCGCCATCACATAGGAGGCGCGCCGCGGGAAATACCATCCGCTGTGCCGCACCGCGAACCGGGCCCAGTCGCGCGCGGCCAGCGCCGCGATCGCAGCGCCGATGCCGTCATCCGTCGGCCGATGCGCGGTAAAGCCGAAGATATGCAGCGGCGCGAAAGCTGCGAGCAGATCGGCCCACAAACGCACATAATCGACCGAATAGAAATCGCCGAGCACGTGCAGGCGCACCAGGAAGCCGTCGGGATGCCGGTCGGTCAGCCACGCGACCTCGCCGGTCAGCGCATCCTCGAGCGCCGGCCCGCCGACGATCCGCTCGGCCGCCTGCATGTTGTTGCCGTAACATCCGGACCACATCTGGCAGCTGCGCGGGCAGGTCGCCCGCTCCTCGAGCGTGAGGGTGAAGATCGGCGCGCCGCGCAGCCGCCCCTTCGCCACCGTCTTGCCGATCTTGGCGCTGTTGTGCGCGGACTTGAGCACGCGGCCCACCTCATCCGGATCGAACACCCGGCTGGGGAACATCGTCCGCCCCGATCGATAGGCCGGGTGCGTCGCCGCGAGCGAGACCGCCTTGCCCTCGCCCGGTATGGGCGCTTCGAACCGCCGCTGGCGTTGATCAGCCGCGAATCTCATGCCGCTTCCTCGAACGCCTCGGCATAGGCCCCGCCGATCACGTCGCGCGATGCCTCGGGCCAGCGTTTGTCGAGCGTGGCCTTGGCGATCGCGATCTCGTCCATCCACTGCTTCTGCGGCTGGGCCTGCAGCACCATGATCAGCAGCTCGTCGTCGATCGCCGCCGGCCCCTGGGCGATCAGCCCGCCGACACCGCCAAAGATCGTGCCGGCATAGCGCAGCACCTGGCCCTCGAACGCACGGGAAAGAACGACCAGCGCGCGCCGGGTGACCATGCCCCCCCCCTTGCGGTAGAGCGCCAGCACGCCGGCGATGTTGGAGATCATCCCCGGCTTCCACGCCGTCCAGTTGCTGTGCGCAGCCAGGCTCAGACCCGCCGCCTCGATCAGGCCCATCACCGCGACGGCGTCATCATCGCCGGCGGCCAGCGCGGCTTTGAACAGGTCCAGCGCATTCAGCTTCTTGCGCTGGCTGTTCATCGCGACAAACGCGGCGGCTTCGTCGGCGACCGAGCCGCTCGCCATGATAACGCACGGCAGATCGTAGATGTCACGGCGCAGGCGGGCGGCAGCAAGCCGATGCTGGCCGTCCACCACCCAGAACGACCCGTCGTCGCGCCGCGCCACCGTCAAGGGCTGGCAAAGGCCCCAATCCCAATGCACCGCGATCCGCCGGATCAGCGCCTGCGATTCGCCATTGTCGATCGAGCGCTGATAGGCCGGATCGATGCCGAGATCGGGGATCGGCCGGAATTCAAGGCTGGGCCGCCGCCCGACCTGCGCGTTGACCTTGAGCTTTGCGGGCGCGGGCCGGCTCATAGCGCGGCGCTCCCGATCCCGCCCAGCGTCATGTCGGGCGCGGCCTTCCGGATCACCGGGACCGGCACCACCGCCGCGCCGGCGCGAACGCGGGCGAGCTGCTCGTCGAACGCGATCGGCCTCGCCTCCGCCATACGCCGCTGTCGCTCGGCCTCCCGTTCGGCAGCGAGCTGATCGAGCAGCACTGCCTTGGCCGCCTGCTCGGATCCGTGCAGCTTCACCAGCGCGCGGAAGCGATAGTGCATGCCTTCGGGGAGCCAGATCTCCGCCGCCCGCTCCCGCGCGCCTTGGGCCGAGACCCGGCCGGGTCGGATCGGCTCCGGCAATGCTTCGCCGCGCGCGCCCATTTCCGCCTTCAGTTCGTCGCGGATGCGGTACGCGCTGGACTGGCCGATCGCGCAGAGCTTGGCCGCCCGCCGCACCGGCACCCGCTCGATCAACATCGCCTTCAGCCGTTCGACAGAGGCCGGCAGGATGAACCGGGTCGACTCCTTCTGGGTGTGCCTGCGGCCCTTGATGTCGCATCCCGGCAGGCACTCGCCCTTGCGCGCCAGCCGCCTGATCAGCACCCGCCTCTTGCGCTGGACATGGGTCTTGCTCACCCCGGTCAGCATCGAGACGCGCGGTCCGCCATGGCCCTCCAGCAGCAGCCGCTCGACCTCGCGCTTCAGTCCGGCCGGGATCTTGCGGCCGCTATAATTGCGCCCGCCACCGGGCGGCGGCAGCGTCTTCCCCAGCCGTTGCGCACGCAGCTCCGCTTCGTATCGACGCCGATGATGGGTGACGCACGCCCCGCTCACCGCCATCTGCAGCTGGATGTCGCGGTTCTTCAGGCCCTGCATCATCAGCGCACGCATCCGCTTGATCTCGGGCAGGATCAGCGCGCCGGTCGAATCGCGCCGCGCCGGTTTGAAGCCGCCGCGCCTGCACTGCCCGACCAGGATCGCGTTGGTGGCGGAGGCCTCGCACATGCCAAAGGCGCGTCCGATCGCCGCGTAGCTGGCGCCGGCATCCCGCATCGCCAGCGCCGCCTTCAGGTCCTGCCCTTTCAGCGGTGCCCGCAGGCTGGCCGGCGGATTGGGATCGCGCAGCCCGAGCTTCCAGGCCTGCTGACGCACCGCCGCTGGCACGCGGCCCGGCAGAACCGCCGCACAGGCCTCCGCGCCCTCACGCTCATAGCGCCCGCGCAGCACGTCCCGCTCGGCCTCGGTCCATCTCGGGCGCGGCGCGCGTTTCACTCCGCCGCCTCGGGGATCTGATCGGCAGGCCCGGCATCACCCAGATCCTGCCCACCCAGTTCCAGCACGCTCACGTCGATGTCGACGGCTCTGACGGGGGCAGAGTCCAAAGACTGAGACGGCCGCGTGTCGCGAAACTGGAGATACTCCGGCACCCACGCCTTGGCCGCCATCGCCGCGCGGCCAGCGCGGCCTTCGGGGATCAGCTTGGCGATCATCGCCTGATCGCCCGAGAACACGCCGACGCACCGCTCGATCAGCATGTCATTGTCGAGCGCCTTCGAGACCTTCTCCAGCTCCGGGTCGATCGATTTCAGCGCGGCGAGCCGGTGCTTCTTGGAGAGCCGCGCCCAGAAGGCCGCATCCGGCGCCCAATGATCACGGACATTGAGCGGCACCATCAGCTCGGAGGCGATCGCGTCGTGCATCGCGCAGCCGAAGCCCGGCGCGTTGAGCGAGCGCGCGAGGATCAGGGTGGACGCATAGGCCGTCCATTCCTGCCGCTCGATCTCGTCGAGATCGAGGAACATCGCCCACGCCCTGGCGACATCAGTCTCGACCAGCCAGCCGCGTTCCATCTGTTCGATGCGCTGCGAGACGGCGCGGAAACCCGGCTGGCCGGTGATCTCGGGGCGATCGGTCGCGAAATGGTCGCTGGACATCTGGCCGACCAGGCCGAGCCGATACATCGGGTCGCCGCCGTCGATATTTCGGATGGTGGCGAAGGCGAGGAAATCGCGCGGCTGGCCATAGGCGCCTTCATTCATCATCGCCGCCTGCAGGATCATCAGCCGATGCCCGCGCATCACCTCGATCGACTCCTGGCTTAGCCCATATTCGGCCTTCATGAACGCGGGTCCGCCAGTGGGCTTCTCCGGCGCCGAACGGTGCGCCGCTTGGGGCGATGCCCCCGGCATCGACCTCGCGGGCGCATCAGGCGACCAGTCCTCCGACACCATCATCACCGCCGTCGACGTCCAGCGGCCCTCGCTCGGCACGAACTGCGGGCTGGCGACGAACTTGCATCCGTCCGCCGGTGCCGGCAGCACCATCGGTGCCTGCTCCTTGAGCGCGTCGAGCTTCTCCTCGAGCGTCTCGATTTCGTCGTTCAACAGCTCGGCATTGGCCTCGTCCGCCTCCTCGTTGAGATTGCCGTCTTCATCACACATCTCGGCCAGCGCGGTCCGCTTCGCGGCGATCTCCGAGGTCAGCCGCTCGGCCTCGATCTTGAGCACGCCTTCGAGCTCGCCGCGCTCGACGTCGACCTTCTGGCCCGTATTCCACTGGACGCCATCGACCAGCTCAACCTCGGGCATCGTCGCCTTCAGCACGGCCAGCGCCGCTGCTTCCTTCTCGGCGAACAGCGTCTCGAGAATGTCGGGATCGACGACCCGACCCTCAAACTCGTCGCGGCCAAACAGGTCCGCATCGAACCGCCCGCCGGCGACGGTATAGGCATCCATCCCAACCGCCCGCAGCTTGCCCAGCAGGTTCGATCCATCGCCCCGGATCAGATTGGTGATGTCATGCGGATAGCGCTGCCAGTCCGGCTTGCTCATATAGGCGGCGAACGCCTTGGCCTGCAGCTCGGTGTCGCCGGTGCTGGCGAATCGCCGGGCTTCGCCTTCGCTGATCTGCCCGGAGGCAAACGCCTCGAACACTGGCGGTGCCAGATTGCCGAGCCGGAGCAGCTGCTCGACATAGCGCACCGTCACCCCGAAATGCTGCGCGATCGTCGCCGTGCCAAGGCCTGTGTCGGCCATTTTCGCGAAGGCCGCATATTCATCATGAGGGCTCAGCGCCGCACGTTCCCGGTTCTCGGCAAGGCTGATCTCGGCAACATTGGCCGCATCCGGCCCCGTCGCCGGACGCACCATCACCGGCACCAGATAATTCTCGCCGATCTCGAGATCGTTGCGCAACGCCTGCAGTGCCCGCAGCCGCCGCCCGCCGGCGATCACCGCGAAGCGCTCCACCGAATTGCCGGCGCGCCCGCGCTTGCCGGCGGGCACCACCACCAACGGCGTCAGGATGCCGATCGCCGCGATCGAGGCCTTCAGCCCGTCGAGCGCGGCGTCCTCGCCCTTCGCCGATCGCACATTCTCGCCGGATAATTCCAGCGTCGACAGCGGCACGCTGCAAAGCTCGCCCGGCACTTTCTTCAAAGCGGTCATGATGGACTCCCAGTGTCTGGCCGTGCGCGCTCAAATCGGCGCGGATAAAGATCCGCCTGTTCCAGCTCGGCCAGGCCGGCGGCGGTTATCACCACGAAATCCTGCATCGGCTCGCCGGCGGCGTTCCGAGCGAAGGTCGCGAATCCGCGCTTCGCCAACGCTGCGTAATGACGCAGGCCGTCGGCACGCACGTTGATGAGCGCATGGTGGGGCGCAAGGCTCTCCAGAAATTCCCGCTGGCGCGATCCGAGCGGGCGCATCACAAATGATCCCGCATGCTGAGCACGATCATTCCCCCGTCGCGGGTCTCGAAGCCGAGCTCGTTGTGGCGCGGGCCGGTGAAGACCTTGCCGATCAGCGGCGTGCCGGCCGTTTCCAGCGCGTCACGCACCACTTTGCGGAACTGCTCGACATCGGCCTCGGTCAGGGAAATGCTCATGATGCTGCGATCCGGGCCAGCGCCTCGGCGCTTTCGTCGTGCCACCGCGCGCGCGTTTCCAGCTGCCGGCCCGCGGCAGCGCCGCCTGCCCGGCCGCGCCGCGCCCGCAGCTCGGCCGCCTGCTGTCGATGCCAGCCGATCGCCAGCTCGAGCCCCTCGATCATCCCGCCCGCCTTTCAGATTGAATGCTTGTTGACCCGCCCGTCGCGACGATCGTCACCCGCCTGCGCGGCTGCTCGGCCGTCGGCTCGACGGTGATTTCGTCCCACTGGCGCAGCAACTTGAAGAGATAGCTGATGCGGTTGCCGTCCTGGGCGCCGATCAACGTTGCCAGCACGCTGTTGGTCGGGCAGGGTCGGCCCTCCGCCGCCAATTCGCGCAACATATCCAGCAGCAGCAGAGCTTCGCCGCGCGCCGCGGCTTTGCCGGGATCGAGGGGTGCTCGTTTGGATACTGAAACCGGCACGCTCGGAGCGATCCGCCGCGCGATATAGTGCCACACACCGGGCACGGTCCTCCGCCCGAATATCTCGACCAGCCCGAGATCGTAGAGCCGCCGCACCAGCTTCGGCCCCTCCGCTGTGCGCGGAATATGCCCACTGCAATAATGGAGCTCGTCGCCGGGCACGGCCGCCTCGACCCAATCGAGGATCGTCCCCACGTCCACGGGCAGTCCGTCGTCGGCGCGCACGCCGAGGGTGAGTGTCGATCCGGCGACGATGTCCCCCGCTGCCACCATCTAGGCCACCGTTCCTGCCGCGCGGCCAATCCGCGTCCCGTCGAATGTCGGCGCGCGCAGCGCCTCGATCTGGGCCAGCCAGTTGCCGGTCGCGCCGTGCAGCGTGCGGATCAGCGGCTCCATGCCCAGCAGCTCGCTGTGGATGATCCGTCGCCCGCCGGGGCTGTCCGGATGCTCGGCTTCCTGCAGCTTCAGCAGCAGCCGAGTGATTAGCAGCGACGCATCGTCGGTATCGCACACCGCCTCGGCGTCCACGATCCGCTTGCCCTTGGCGCCCAGCCAGTCGTCGAGCACGGCGTCGTCATGATCGAACGCGCGGTCGATCGTCTCGAACGACGGCATCGATCCGCCCAGTTGCTTGTCGAGCCCTGGCCCGGTCACCTCGATCAGATCGGCGAACCGCCCCTTGCCCAGCCGCGCGATCATCCGCGACCAGCCGAGCATCAGCAGCGCGTGCAACTGCGGTTTGTTCAGGCGTTTCGCTTCTGCAACGACGGTTTCACCGGACTGTGGCATCACGGCCTCCATGGTGAAGTTGCGTTGCGTACGCCGAGGATCTGTGATGCGAGCGGTCTCCGGCGCGAATATGATTCCGCTGCCGGAGACCTTCCATGCGCGTGACGCCGTATCCGGGGGATGCGGCCAAAGCGGGCATCAGACCACCCGCTGTAAAGACGATCCCCGGCGCGGCCGAATGCCAGAGCGGGTCGGGGATGGTTGCGACGTTGCGTCCGGGGTACGCAACCAAAGCGGGCATCGGCGGACCACCCGAAGGAACTGGTATGGCGCCGCGCGCCAATCACGCCCGCGCCTCGACAGGTTCGATATCAGACTGGGGCACATCCGGCATTCCCGCCTCGTGCTCGCGCATGAAATCAAGCACGCGCTGCGCGCTTTTCAGCGAAAGCGATCGGCCGTCACGAAGGCTTTTCATCAGCCCGCCCTCCCCCATTGCGGCAATGCCGAAGGGCGTCGGCTTCATGCCGGTGCGCTCGAGGAAGTCCTCGATATGCTGAAGAAGCTCGGTGTCGTTCGGAATTCTCATTTCACTGCTGCATAATGAGCTTATTCTCATTCTGCAAGCCGATAATGTGAGATTTAACTCATCGTGACCTTATCTGTTGAAATGAGATATTCCGCATCGGTGCCTAAACCCGTCAAATCTGCGCATCCCGAGCTCTATATCCGCCTGAAGGCCATTATGCCGGCGGGTGAGAGCGAAGCGTCATGGCTGCGGCTTGCCGGTGTCAATTCGAGCTTCTTCCAGGATCTGAAGAAGAGCGGCCGCGCGCGCAACGATAGCATTGACAAACTGGTCGAGGCCGCCGGCATGACGCCCGCACAATTCTACGCCCAGGATTCTGCCGGAAGTAAAGGTGGAGAGCAGCCGCAAGAGCGCGTCACCGGCACACGGGAAAGACATCTACCCTTCCGGTCGCCTGGAGAAATTCGCGATATTCCGCTGCTCGGAACCGCCCTGGGGGGCCCGTTCGACGTGAGTGATGAAGGCGAGCCGCTTGTTGTGGAACTGACCGACGTCGATCTGGACGACGTGATTGATTATGTGCGCCGGCCATCGTCCCTGATTGGGCAGGAAGATCTCTACTGCGTTACCATCGTTGGCGATTCGATGAAGCCGTGGGCGCGGGACGGCACCCCGGCGTACATCGGGCCCAAGCGGCAGCCATCGATCGAGGATCATGTGCTGGTGCAGATCATGAAGCGGGATGGCAACGGCGATGGCCGCGTCGTTTCGGCCCTCATCAAGAAATTGTGCCGCCGCACGTCGGAATATGTCGAGCTCGAACAATATAATCCGCCGCTGCGTTTTCGCATTCCGGTCAAGGATATCGCCCGGATCCATCGCGTGATACCTTGGGAAGAGATCATCTTTTTCTAGCACCACCTCGGGGGAGATCATGGGGCAGCAGACTGGCGACATCATCATCGACGAACATTTCGCGCGCTTCGGATCGAAGAGCTACGCGCTCGACAAGATCAACACGGTCGATGTCCGTGCGCATCGCACCGGCGGCTTCATGTGGGTACTATGGGCGATCTTCGGGGTGCTGTTCGCCCTGGCCGCTCTGGGCAATCTCGCCAATGGCATGTCGGGCGGTATCCTGCTGTCGTTCGCGATCGCCGCGCTCTTCATCTTCATCGCGTGGCGCGGCCGCCAGAAGGCCAACACTATCTGGCACCAGCTCATCCTCGCGACATCCAACGGCGATGCCCAGGCGATGCAGTCCACCGATCACGATGAGGTCCTGCAGCTGCGCGCCGCCCTCGAAAAGGCGATCGCCGCCCGCGGATAAGGTAATTCTCATTTTCTCATTGACAGTGAGATAAAACTCATCGCATAGAGCCTTCCAGATACCTGGGAGGTTTCCATGCTCAATGTCGAAGTTCCGTTTCCGCATCCCGGCGCGCAGGCTTTCTGGCAAGGCCAGCGTTACAAGATCGTTCAGCGCATGCTGGACGGCGACGTCACTATCTCGGGCGATCGCGGCACCCGCCGCGTCGCGCTCGACGAGCTCACCGATCCGAAGCACCTGAAGGCAACCCCGTTCGGCCGCTGGCTGGTCGCCCGCACCCGCATGGTCGCGTCGCACCAGATCGAGAAGTTCACCCCGGCGAGCGTGCTGCGCGACGATTACCGCGCCTGGCTGATCGCCACGCAGGATGCGCGGGGCGCATCCGAGAACGGCGATTGCCGAGGCAGATTCGAGCCCGCGATCGCGATCGGCGATTTTGAAGCGATGCTCAGCCGCAACGGCCTCGCCCGCGAGACGATCGCCCATCTGCAGATCGGTCAGGCCGAGCCGGCGCACGTCCCCGGCTTCAACCTCCGCCTCATCACGCCGTTCGTCTCGTGATCGAGCCCCGCCGGCCCTTCGATTGGGAAGCAGAGGCCCGCCGGCTTCCGCCCCTGCGCGAGGACATCATCGCACTGGCCCGCGGCGCCGTCGGCGGCATCGGTGTCATCGCCGCGCTGATGTTCATCAACTACGCGCTGCCGCTCCTCCGCGACTGGATCCTTTCATGAAAGGCATCCTCCTCTTCTATGCGATCGTCGGCACCATCGCCTTCTTCTTCGCGCTTCGCCAGGATCGCCTCAGCTGGCAGAACTTCGCGATTGCCCTGATCATGGGCGTGCTGTGGTTCCCGATGATGATCCGCGAAACGTGGCGGTCGGAGGATGCCGGGTGATCGCGGCCGCGCCCCGCTTCGCCCACCAATGGGAGGCGCTCGCTGTCATCGCCGCCCGCATGGCCGATGCGCGGGCGGGAAAGGCCGACGCGCCGATCTGGGTGACGATCGCCGCCGATTGGCAGTGGGTCATCACCCACGAAGGAACCCCGCGCTTCGGCCATGACGTCGAGCCGCGCAAAGCCGTCACCGCCAGGGCCACCGAGCGCGCCCTCGCGCCGCTGCGCGATCTCGGCATCGGCGATCCCGCCATGCTTCACCAGTCCGATCGGCTCGGTCTTCCGGAAAGCACGCTGCTCCTGCTCGAGAAATACGAGCTGCTCGAGGCGATCGCCTGGCACGAGGCGCGCATCACCGCCAGCGGCCGCCCGATGATCGCGATCGTCACGGAGGTCAACATCGCCATGGGCCGCCCGCCCCGCGCTCGGCAGGCCGACCTTGCGGCGCCCGCCAGTCACCCCGAGCTGCCCGTACCCCCTGCGCCGCCCACGCTCCCCACCCCGAAACCGCCCCGGCCGACGCCGGCGTCCGAACCGCAGCAGGCGAGGCTCCTCTGATGATGGGCACGCGTGGGCATCGACGCTTGTCAGCTACCCAGGTGCGGGAGATAGCCGAACTCCGGGAACGAGGCTGGTCATACCGGCGCATCGCGCAGCGTTATTCCATCAGCGATGGCGCCGTGCATTATCATTGCCTGAAGCAGGGCGCGGTTTCCCCTCGGTCCGGACCGCTCGGCGCGAAAGGGCCTCGGACCTTCATCGCCTCCGACGGCCGTACGCAGCGTCGCTTTTCCCCCGAAGAGGATCTCCAGCTCGAGGCCCTATCAATGCAGGGTTTGAACACACGGCAAATCTCAGAGCGACTGGGCCGCGCTATGACCTCCGTCCGTATGCGACTGATGACTTTGGCGCTCCATCAGGAGATATCGGTATGAGCGATGGAACCGCGATCGAATGGACCGACGCCACCTGGAACCCGATCACCGGCTGCTCAGTCCATTCCCCCGGCTGCACCAACTGCTATGCGATGAAGCTCGCCGGCACGCGCATGAAGCACCACTGGTCGCGCAAGGGGCTGACGATCGACACCAAGGCCGGGCCGGTGTGGACCGGCGAGGTCCGCTTCAATGAGGAATGGCTGACCCAGCCACTCCAATGGAAGCGCCCGCGCATGATCTTCGTCTGCGCCCACGCCGATCTCTTCCACGAAAGCGTGCCCGACGAATGGATCGACCGGATCTTCGCCGTCATGGCCCTCTGCCCGCAGCACATCTTCCAGGTGCTCACCAAGCGCGCCGACCGGATGCATGAATACCAGACCGCCCTGATGGATGGCAGCCGCCATGTTCTCTGCGCCATGAGCGATCTCGGCGCAGGCAACACGGCAGCAAACGCGGCGGCGCTATGGGGAGAAGATGCGCGGCAGCCGCTCCCGAACGTCTGGCTGGGCGTCTCGGTCGAGGATCAGCAGCGCGCCGACGAGCGAATCCCGGATCTGCTGGCGACCCCGGCAGCGGTGCGCTGGCTTTCGTGCGAACCTCTGCTGGAGGCGGTGAACATCGACCTGCTGCCAGACTATCGGCACGCGCGCGATTGCGCCTACGTGACGACGGATGGCCCCGCTGGTTGCACATGCAGTGCCGCGACCGGCGGGATCGACTGGGTCGTCGCCGGCGGCGAGAGCGGCCCCGACGCCCGCCCGATCCATCCCGACTGGGCACGCTCGCTTCGCGATCAATGCGCCGCCGCCGGCGTGCCGTTCCTGTTCAAGCAATGGGGCGAGTGGCGCATCGCAGACATGCTCTTGCGGTCTCCGATCGAGCGACGCCACTGGCAAGGCCTGGATCTCTGGCGCGTCGGCAAGAAAGCCGCCGGCCGCCTCCTCGACGGCGTCGAGCATAACGGCTTCCCGGTATGAGCGAGCGCGCCATTCTCATCGCGCTGCGCGACGGCCCGCGCACCAATGCCGAGCTGCAGGATATGGTCTGTGATCACGCCGGTGGCATCGCCCGCGATTGCGCGCATCTGATCGACAAAGGCAGTGTCCGCCGCGTCGATGGCGGTCACGGCCGTGGCTCGCGCGCCCGCTACGCCCTGGTGGAGCCGGCATGATCGTCACCTGCCTCGAATGCGCCGCGGCCGTCGCGCGGCTCGGCGATTGCTGCCCCGCTCACGCGCACCTCTACGAGGATCCGCCCAAGCCAGCCAACAGCAATCAGGGCCACGCCGACGAGATCGAGGGCGACCAGGCATGAACCGTCCCGAGCCAGATCCCGAGCTGCTCGAGTTCGTAAAAGCGCTTGCCCGCGCCGACGTCGCGCGCGACATTGCCTCCGCACGCCGCCGGGACATCAAAGGATCATCACTTGCGGACCGTCATCTACGCCCGGTTCTCGAGCACGCTGCAAAATAGCCGGTCGATCGAGGATCAGATCGCGATCTGCCGGGAGCGCTGCGCGCGCGAGGGCTGGCCGATCGTCGACATCTTCAACGATTATGCGATCAGCGGCGCCGCCGGGATCGACGAGCACAGCCGTCCGGGCCTGAACGCCTTGCTCGCGCGCGTCGAGCAAGGCGGCGTCGACCAGGTCCTCGCCGAGGCGACCGATCGCATCGCCCGCCACCAGGGCGATGCCTTCGCCATCCGCGAGCGCATCACCTATGCCGGTGCCCGACTGTTCACCCTGGCCGACGGCGAGGTCACCGAGATCACGGCGACCTTCCGCGGCCTGATGGACGCCCAGTTCCGGAAGGACCTCGCCTCAAAGGTGCGCCGGGGCCAGCGCGGCACCATCGCCCAGGGCCGCGCGGCCGCCGGCCTCGCCTACGGCTACCGCAAGGCGCCCAAGCTCGACGAGCGCGGCGAGCTCATCCGCGGCCTGCGCGTGATCGACGAGGATCAGGCAGCCATCGTCCACCGCATCTTCACCGAATATGTCGCCGGCATCAGCCCGCGCGCGATTGCCAACAGGCTGAATGGCGAGAAGATTCCCGGTCCCTCCGGCGGCATCTGGCAGGCCAGCACGATCAACGGCGATCGCCAGCGCATGAACGGCATGCTGCAGAACCAGATCTACATCGGCCGCATCATTTTCAACCGCACCAGCAAGATCTCGGATCCGCGCACGCGCAAGACGCTGATCCGGCCGAACCCGGAGAGCGAATGGCTGATCGAGCCGGCCCCGCACCTCCGCATCATCGACGATGCGCTCTGGCAGAAGGCTCAGGATCTGCGCGCGCGGTTCGACGGAAAGCGGGTCGACACGACGCGACGGCCGAAGCATCTGCTATCCGGCCTCGGGCGCTGTGGCATCTGCGGGGGATCCTGGTCGGTGATCGGCCGCGAGCGCTGGGGTTGCTCGAAATATCGGGAGGGCGGCGCCAACGCCTGCAGCAACAACCGCGTCATCAAGACCGAGATCATGGAGGCCCGCGTGATCGAGGGCCTGCAGAACCAGATGCTCGATCCCGCTTATGTTGAGGCGTATCTGCGCGAATACCACCTCGAGCATGAGCGCAAGTCGCGGGAGATCGCGCGCGAATCCGATCGGCTGCGCCGGCGCCACCGCGAGGCGGCGGCCAAGTTCGATCGACTAGTGGAAGCGGTCGCGAATGGCGCCAATGAATTCACCGAGATCCGGGAGGTGCTCGCGAGAGCCCGCGAGGAACGCGATGCACTGGCCGAGGAAATCGCCGGCATCGAGCAGCTGCCCGTGATCGCGCTGCACCCGACGATCCTGGGCAATTATCGCTCGGAGGTCGGAGATCTGCTCGCTGCGTTGACCGGAAACCCCGCAGCCCGGCTCGAGGCGATCCCGCGCCTACGCGCGCTCGTCGCCCACGTCATCATATCACCAGCGCCGGCCGCCAAGGGCGTGACAATCGACGTGCAGGGCCGCCTGGCCCAGATGCTCGCACTTGCGACAGGCCAACCGGTCTCAGAACGACCGAGTATGTTAGTGGTGGAGCGGGCGAAGGGAATCGAACCCTCCTAGCTAGCTTGGAAGGCTAGTGCATTACCACTATGCTACGCCCGCCTGTCCGGGGGCTCGATAGCGGAGTGGAAGGGGGGGAACAAGTGACAGATGGAAGCGCAAGCCGCTAGAGCGTTGAACTGAAAATCTGAATCGTGGGATTCCCTTGATCTGAGTTTTGTGATTCTCCTTTATTGGAGGTGGATCATGGGCAAGAGCAGTTCGGTTGATCTTCGGGTT
>Ga0065707_10082474_pt1 | contig 14705 bp, 14 predicted proteins | sample SwiRhicommuniRL3_FD_59094 | JGI IMG/M metagenome (GOLD analysis project Ga0065707, IMG submission 59094) | Switchgrass rhizosphere bacterial communities from Rose Lake, Michigan, USA - RL3 v2 (version 2) | ecosystem: Host-associated > Plants > Roots > Rhizosphere > Soil | place: East Lansing...
CCCATGGCCTTGCCTATCCCGGAATATCGCTATTGACTATAGCAAAACTGAAGTTATGCAACATAGCAATTCAAATTTGCATGGGAGAGTGTGATGACCGAGCGCGCCGAAGAGGATACGGAGTTTCATTGCTGCCAGGACAAGCGCTCCCTCGACGTCGAGATCGCTGAGCGCCTCTATAAGCTGCTTGCTCAAGCGCGCGATTTTCTTGGTTGCTGCGCGCGAGTCACATACGAACGCAGCGGGCCATGGATCGCTCGGCCATACCAATAAGCCCGCCGTGACCATCTCCTATCGCGGCGCGGCATTCGCCCGCGCGCGGGCGAAGAACCGGGACCGAGTGAACGCGCTGATAGAGAGCGAGGAGATCGAGGCGCTGATGCGGAGCGGTGTGCGGCGGATTGGACGCGATGTGGTGGAAATCGATGTGGGGCAGAATCTGCGGATTATCCCAAACGATGACGTCATAGTCTGTGCCGGCGGACTGTTGCCGACGCAATTCCTGAAGGACATGGGGGTCGCGGTTGAAACAAAATACGGGACTGTATGAAGGGACGTTGACGGCCAGATACGGGCCGGGACGCGCGTTTGCGTGCGTTTGCTTCTAATTGAGGCGGATCCGTTATCGGGTAAACGGCTTGCCGAAGGGTTGGGCAGGAACGGTTTTGTCCCGAAACGCGTAACGTCCTTTCAGCAGGCATTGCGTGAGCGGGAGGACGCGGGCGTCATCGTGTTCGATGCAGGCTTGTCTGCGGTAGAGGTTGAGACGACGGTGCGGAGTGTGCGCTCTATCTGCGCCGGCCAGCCCTTCATCGTCCTGGCGGCGCGCGGCGACTGGCGCGAAAAGGTTGCATGCCTCGATGCAGGCGCGGACGATTATCTGCAGAAGCCGGTCCGCTCGGAGGAGATCACCGCGAGGCTCCGCGTGATCATCCGCCGGTCGGCCGGTTGTTCGACTGACCGGATCATCTCGGACGGTCTCGCCCTCGATCTGAAAGCGCGATGTGCGTGGCTGGACGGTTGCTGTCTTGATCTCACGCACAGCGAGTTTCGGCTGCTCCGTCTTTTCATGTTGTCTCCCGGCCACATATTGACGCACGCTGAAATATGGCAGGAGCTTCATCCTACAGGCGAGGCCTACAGCGCGAATGCGGTAGAGGTGCAGGTGGCGCGCCTGCGGCAAAAGGTCGGTCGCGACCGCATCCGCACCATTCGCAGCGCTGGCTATCGTATGGTTCCGGCGGAAGGGGACGATGGTCGGCCACTAAAGGAGATGAGTCCCTGCATGCGGACTTGCTCCGCGCCCTGCGCGTGCTGACAGTGTAGCTGCCGTCTGTTCCCGACATGGTGATGGCGTCACGATAACGGTACCCCCATCGAGATTCACACATCGGGGGAACGCGCCGGCTTCGGATATCTGCTGCCAGCGCTGAACCAAAAAGTTTGTACGGGAACGACCGCAATTTTGGCGGGTTTAATCCTCTACATCGGCCAGCCGAGCTGGCATGTCCCGCTTGGCATGAAGCACGCGCCAAACGTCAACATGCGTCTCGAAATCAAGGTAGAAAACGAGCCACGGAAATCCTTTGAGCCCCATGGTCCTTAACCCGGGCAGATTGAGTTCATGAGACCAGCGTGGAGCTCCTGCCGCCGGCATTTCTCCTATGAAGGTATAGGCCTGTTCAACCGCATCGATGAAGCTGAAGGCCACATCCGCGCCAGCTTCGTCCGCGTAATACTCGACCGCAATGTCGACATCCTCCCGCGCTTTGGCGCGCGGTTTGACTGGCTTTGCAGTCACGACCCCGTGCGTTGCGTCACACGGTCACGAAGGCTTTGGAAATATCCGGCGTCGACCGGCGCAGTAGCTACAGAACTGGCACCATCCAGAAGCATTTCCCGAAGGCGTTGTATATCCTGATCCTTGCGAATCAACTCCCGCACATACTCGCTGCTCGTGCCGTAACCACGCAAGCTGACCTGCTGGTCGACAAACGCCTTGAGCGCATCGGGAAGCGAGATGTTCATCGTCGCCATGAACCGTGACATAACGGGTTTGGCAAAATTTGGCAAGACGGTATTGAGGTTCAAATCGCCGAACATGGCGGTGTTCCGATATCTTTTGACCGGCCATTCCGGCCATCGGAGAACCATCATGGGACATTCAGACCTCGACCTGTCATACATGAACGGCATCCTTGGAACGCGGGCAAAAATGTTGGTCCAAAACGGCCGCTTAAGCCGCGTAGTATCTGGGCGATCCGTTTCTATCTCGATGAACACAGACGTCTGCGCGACCGGGCGCTGTTCGATCTGGCCATCGACAGCAAACTGCGCGGCTGTGATCTGGTCAAGATCCGGATCGGCGACCTGATGAGTGCAGGGGCATTTCGTGATCGCGCGACGGTCATCCAACAAAAGACAGGGCGTCCAGTGCAGTTCGAGATCATGTCCGAAGCACGCAAGAGCCTCGCGGCATGGCTTGATCGGCGAAGGGGAACGATCCATGACTTCGTGTTTCCAAGCCGTATCGATTATCTCGGCCATTTGAGCACGAGGCAATATGCGCGTCTCGTTGATGAATGGGTTTCAATCATCGATCTCGATAAGAGGGAGTATGGCACACACTCGATGCGGCGAACCAAGGCGTCGCTGATCTACAAAGCAACGGGCAATCTCCGGGCAGTACAAATCCTGCTGGGCCATACCAACATCGAGAATACGGTCAGATATCTCGGTGTCGATGTCGATGATGCACTGACGCTATCCGAGCGAACCGAAATTTGAACTTTTGGCTCCTCGCACGGCGGGGAGCCGTCCGCCAAATTAAGTTGAATGTACGGCAAGAATCAGGAGTGCCGTTGCACCCTCGGAACGTCAGCTAGGTCGGCGGAAGCTGCCAAAGCGGTCAGGGCTAGCTTTAGTTATCTTACACGGCACCAGTGAACGGAACGCTGCGTTCATCGTTCGTGCGGCATGACATCTGCCACCTGGCTACCTGACCCTTACATCTTAATCCTCACCGGTCTGGGCTTGCTCATTGCACTTGTAGCTTGGCTACCACTGGCTCTGAAGCGATTGCCCTTGTCGCTGCCAATCGTGTGTATCGGCCTCGGCGCTGCTATTTTTTCGCTCCCGCAGGTTGAGCTTAAGCCGCTGCCGATGGCGTTCCCCGAGGTGACCGAGCGGTTCACCGAGTTTGTCGTAATCATGGCCTTGATGGGCGCAGGCCTGAAGCTAGATCGCATCTTCCACCTGCAGCGGTGGGCGGTCACTTGGCGGCTTCTGGCAATCACCATGCCCCTCAGCATAATTGCGATCACCGCATTGGGCGGCTGGGCGTTGGGGTTGGCTTGGCCGGTGGCGCTGTTGCTGGGTGCAAGCCTCGCCCCCACCGATCCCGTGCTTGCTGCGGATGTGCAGGTCGGCCCGCCAAAAACGGGAGAGGAAGATGAGGTTCGCTTTGGACTCACATCCGAGGCTGGTCTCAACGACGGCCTTGCCTTTCCGTTCGTCCATTTGGCCGTTGCCCTGTCACTGGCAGCGTCGACTGGTGAGCCTTGGTTTACCGAATGGCTCACCTACCGAGTGCTGTGGGAGATCATAGGCGGTGTCGCCGGAGGTTGGCTGGTGGGACGGCTCGTCGGCTGGCTCACCTTCCATATCCCGGCTGAAACGAAACTGGCGCGCACGGGAGACGGCTTGATTGCGATCGCCGCCACACTCGTCTCTTATGGCCTGACTGAGATCATCCACTGCTACGGCTTTATCGCCGTGTTCGTCACAGCGCTAACGCTGCGCCATTCGCACCGAGATCACGAATTTCAGCGTGATATGCATGACGTAACCGAGCAGATCGAGCGTCTGGCGATGATGGTCCTGCTACTGCTCTTCGGTGGCGCATTGGTCAGTGGGCTGCTCGCACCACTGACCTGGGCGGAAGCCGGCATCGCACTCATTATCTTGCTGGTTGTCCGTCCCATCGCGGGCCTGATCGGACTTGCTGGCTTCAAGGCGGACAAGAGTGAAAAGTTGACACTGGCGTTCTTCGGCATTCGGGGCGTCGGATCGATCTACTATCTCGCATACGGCCTCAATCACATGACCGTCTCTGGCGGAGACCGATTATGGGCGATTGTCGGTTTCGTCATCCTCATCTCTGTCCTGATTCACGGGCTGACTGTCACTCCGATCATGCGATCGATCGATCGCCAGCAGGGCAGGGACCCCGATGCCGACCAAGCATGATAAAAAGCCACACAATGTAAAAACAGGAGAGGTCTGATGCTCGACCTATTTGGGGCCGACCATTTTAATATCGTGCCGCATTTTGTCGCGCTCGCGATTTCCTATGCGCTTGCATTTCCCATCGGATGGAACCGCGAGACCGAAGAACGCAGTGCGGGTTTGCGGACGTTTCCGCTGGTCGCAATCGCAAGCTGTGGCCTTGTGCAGGCGGCCGAGTCCATGACCAGTGACAATCCAGAGGCCATGGCACGGATCATCGAAGGCCTAATAACGGGAATGGGCTTTATTGGCGGAGGCGCAATCCTGCGCCTCAAGGATTCGGTCAAAGGCACGGCGACCGCAGCCAGTCTTTGGGTCACCGGAGCAATCGGCATTTCCGTAGGATTGGGAACCTATGATGTCGCGCTCATGCTGGCCGTCGTAACATTCTTAACGCTCAGGATCCTGTCGCCGCTAAAGCAGGTACACCCCAACGAGGAGCAGATCGGGGCCGATTGATAGGGTCGTTCGCCCGACTGCTCTTGCGGATCCCAAGACCGGTCGGCTCACTGGACGGATGAATATCAATCCTTTCCCATGGTGAGTTGGCTGTTCGCGAGCAGCGATTGAATCGTGGCACGAAGCTGTTCACAGCCCAATCTTATCGAGCGCTGAAGCCAGCTCGGGATCAATGCTGGCTGTAGTTTTGGGAGTAAGGCGATTCAGCGCTGTACAGATCCGCTGTTGAGCCACCTGCAACGTCTTGAAACGGACCTCGCGTTTGGCATTCGTACGCCACGAGCGGCTTTGAGCAAGCAAGGCGGACCACTTCGCCTCTTCCGCAGCAAGAATAGCCAAAGCCATTCGCAGTCCATCGCGCTGGCCGTGAGCATAGTCTTCAATCATCAATCACCTGTCTCCTAGCACACCGGCTTAACGCATGAGCGCCACGCTGGTCGCGGGATCTTCGACTGGACTATTGTGAACGGGGAGACCGCTTTCAGGGCATGCCGGAGCGAGGTCAAATGGCGGCTATGTCGGCGACAGCTACCTTCCCCTGCGGGATTCCTTCGAGAACTCGCGCGCGAGATCGATGAAGGCCTTGAATGCGGCGGAGGGATGCCGCCTGCCCGGATAGTAGAGCGCCAGGGGGGCGAGCTGCGGCGTCCAGTCTTCGAGCACCCTCTCCAGCCGCCCGGCGTCGAGATCGTCGCGGACGTCGGATTCCATGACATAGCCGATACCCGCGCCTTCTAGCACGGCGATGCGTGAAAGGCTCGCTTCGTCGAGCGTGATCGGGCCGGCGACCTCGATCTGCGCGGACTGACCGTTCTTCTCGAACTGCCAGCGATATGGAGCGCCGTTGGGAAGCCGTATCCGCAGGCACGCGTGGTGCAGCAGATCCGGCGGCACCAGCGGTTTGCCGTGCGTCTGAAAATACGCCGGCGAGCCCACCACTACATTTCTTCTGGCTGGTCCCAAAGCCACGGCGATCATGTCGCTCGGCACCAGATCCTGGGTCCGGAGGCCAAAATCGAACCCCTCGGCGACGACATCGACAAGCCGGCCTTCGGTGACCAGATCAATGTGAACCTGCGGATAGAGCGTTAGGAACTTCAGGATCAGTGGGGACAGGACTTCGCGGGCCGCTGTCGCGAAGGCGTTGATGCGAAGTGTGCCCGACGGAGTCTCCTGCTGCGAGCGTGCTGCGTTCATCGCATCGTGGATGTCCTGCAACGCCGGCCCAACCTGTCCCACGAAGTCTCGTCCGGCATCCGTCAGCGAAACGCTGCGGGTCGTCCGATTGAACAGGCGAACTCCGAGATGTCGCTCCAGTTTGCCGACCGCGTTACTGAGCGCAGTCGTCGACATCTCGAGATCAAGTGCCGCGGCACGGAACGAGCCTCGTCGGGCGATCGCGAGAACCGCATCCAGTTCGACCAGACCCTGCCTCTTCATTGTCCCTCAAATCGTGACGCTTCATCCATCTTTGTCCCGATTATCGGCGAGTTCGTCCATAGCTAAATTGGGCCCAGCCGCGAACGACCAATCCGGTCACTCGCCAAAGGAGACGAGCGATGGCTATCGACCTGCCCAAACCAATTGCTGGCTACTTCGAAGCGGACAAAGGCCTGAGCGCCGAGGCGATCGCCGCATGCTTCACCCCGGCGGCTGTCGTCAGGGACGAGGGACACACCTATGCCGGGCGTGACGCGATCCGCAGGTGGAAGGATCGGTCCTCTGCGCAGTACACCTACACGGCGGAGCCATTCTCGATCGCTGACGAAGATGGCGGGATCGTCGTTGCCAGCCATCTGGTCGGTGACTTCCCCGGCAGTCCCGTTGACCTGCGCTACTTCTTTGTCCTTGATGGCGAGAAGATCGCCGGGCTGAAGATCGTCCCATGATCCCGTTCGTCACACTTGCGGGCAAGCGCGCGCTGATTACCTCCGGCACCCGCGGCGCGGGAGCGGCCACGGTGGCTTTGTTCGAAGAACTGGGCGCCCGTGTCCTGACGACCGCCCGCACGAAGCCCGAAAGTCTGGCAGCCTCGAAGTTCGTCGCCACCGATCTTACGCGCTCTGAAGGTTGCGCGCTCTTGGCCGAAGCCGTGCGTGAGCGCCTGGGCGGGATCGACATCATCGTCCACATGCTCGGCGGCTCGTCGTCGCCGGCGGGAGGCTATGCCGCCCTGAGTGACGCGCAATGGCAGCAGGAACTCGATCTCAATCTGATGCCGGCGGTACGCCTCGATCGGGAGCTCATTCCTGAGATGGTGGCGCGTGGCAGCGGTGCCGTGATCCATGTGAGCTCTATCCAGCGCGCGTTGCCCCTACCCGAGGCAACGACGGCTTACGCTGCCGCCAAAGCGGCGCTGTCGACCTACAGCAAGAGCCTCTCCAAGGAAGTTGCGCCAAAGGGCGTGCGTGTCGTTAGCGTCGCGCCCGGCTGGATCGAAACGGAGGCTTCGGTAGACTTGGCGAAGCGGTTGGCGGCCGAGCATGGTGCCGATATTGAGGAAGGCAAGCAGATGATCATGGACTCGCTCGGCGGCATCCCGATCGGCAGGCCGTCGAAACCGGAGGAGGTGGCGAGCCTGATCGCGTTTCTAGCGTCTGACCGGGCCGGCACGATCACCGGCGCTGAATATGTGATCGACGGCGGTACCATTCCGACTGTTTGATGAAGGACTGCGAGATGACCAAAGAGCACCCGCGATGTGCGTGGGCTGAGGGCGACGCCTTGATGGCCTCCTATCATGACCAGGAATGGGGCGTGCCACAGCATGACTCGCGCATGCTGTGGGAAATGTTGATGCTCGAAGGGTTCCAGGCAGGCCTCGCCTGGATCATCGTACTCAGAAAGCGGGAAGCGTTCCGTAGGGCATTCGCCGGGTTCGATCCGACGGTTGTGGCCAGCTTTGGCGAAGAGGATGTCGCGCGGTTGATGACTGACCCGGGGATCGTTCGCGCCCGGGCCAAGATCCGGGCCACGATCGCCGGCGCGCAAATCTATTGCGACATGGCCGCGGGTGGCGAAAGCTTTGCCGACTTCTGCTGGTCATTCACCGATGGGAAGCAGATCCCGGGCAGCGGCCGTGCATGGATCACCAACTCGCCGCTGTCGGAGAAAATCTCGAAGGAGATGAAACGCCGCGGCTTCAAGTTTGTCGGGCCGACGATCGTCTATGCCTGGATGCAGGCGGTCGGCATCGTCAACGATCACGCCATCGACTGTTTCCGTCGCAGCGAAGTCTGAACGGACGGCAGGTCTTAAGGAACTCCATCGACCACCAAAACGTCCCCTCTGTTGGCGACTGCTGACCGACATTGATCCGGCCGAATGTCAACTTTTCCTAATCCTGCCTCTGACTCCGGGCAGGCACAATACACCCAATTCGTACTGGAACCAAACCATCTCAGTTACACTAAGAAAGTCAGCTGGATAGAATGACCTATTACGAGATTCACTCGGCTGCTGCCGAACATAAAGAGAGACTCTGCAAATTCTTGAGGGCTTCCAGCAGTTGCTCCGGCTGAAACGGTTTCATAAGAATTTGAACGTCGTCAGGACATGACGATATCAATTCAGCTTCGGCATAACCGGTGATGATTATCGCACGCAGATTGGAGGTTAGTTCACGCGCCTGTTTTATCAAATCAGCGCCAGACAAAACTGGCATTGCATAATCAGTGACAAGTACATCATAATCATTTGGCGATTTTTTCAGAATTCCCAACAGGCTTAAAGCGTCACCGGCTTCGACAACAAGATGACCGGCATCTTGTAGCAATCCAGCAATGGCTGCACGCGCTGCGTTATGGTCGTCGACAAGCAGAATACGCAGCGCGCCGTTGTTCTCTCGTTCGAAGACTGGCTGAGCGGGTTCGACAGGCTGTTGATCGATCAGTACCTTTGCTCTTGGCAACCAAATTTCTATGCGCGTGCCATGACCTTCCTCGCTTTCGATACGAAGCGCACCACCGGATTGTTTGGCGAAACCATAGGCCATGGATAAGCCAAGCCCGGTACCCTTACCGACAGGTTTGGTCGTGAAAAATGGCTCCAATACGCGGTCCACAATGTCCTTCGGAATGCCGGCGCCATTATCAACGACGGCCATCAAGACATAGTCCCCACGATCGAGCCCCAGCTCATCCTTTTTCCCGATCGACTTATTTTCACAATTGACCCGGATCACTCCGCCATCCGGCATGGCATCGCGGGCGTTGATGATAAGGTTCATCAACGCCAGCTCAAGCTGAGAAACATCCGCATAGACCAGCCAGAGATCAGGCTCGTTGGTCCAATCCACTTGCACGCGACCGCCGAGCGTATGGTTCAACAGCCCGTGCATCGAGCTCGCGAAATCGTCAAAATCGATGGCGGCGGGCTCAAGTTGCTGCCGCCGGGCTACGGCCAAAAGCCGCCGGATCAATTCCGCTCCTTGTTCGGCTGCATGGCGAGTCATTTCAATGATCTTGCGCTGATCGTCGACAAGCTGGACGCGCCGTTCGATTAAACCAATGCCACCCAGCACGGCGGCGAGCAGGTTATTGAAATCGTGCGCGATGCCACCAGTGAGCTTTCCGATGGCATCCATCTTTTGGCTGTGGGTGAGCTGTGCCTCAAGCTGCTTGCGTTCAGTAACATCAAGTAGGGTGCCGGCGATTTGCGTTGGTTTATCTTCCGTATCGCGTAGCAGGACCGCCTGGTCGAGGAAGTGTTTCCACTGACCGTCCGCACACTGCCAGCGATATTCAAGCGCCACATCTTCTAGGGCACGCCGCCGCTTGAGCCCGTTTTCTGTTCGCTCGCGGTCATCCGGATGAAGGCGCTCTAACCAAAGATTCGGATTGGTTGAGAGCTCCCCGAACGAATAGCCGGTGAGCGCCGAAAAATTGCCCGCAACGAATTGTGGTACACGCGGATCCGCGTCGAGTGCTTCTATAAACAAAACTATGGGCAGAGATTCAATGATAAGCGCCTGGCGCTGCTCGGCCAGTCTCAGTTCCTGCTCCACGCGCAGCCTCTCAGCATTCGCTTTCAGTGCGGCGTCGAGCAATTGCTGCTCGAGCAGGGCTTTACCTTCCACCTCCCGCCGCATCTTGAACAGGTCGACGAAAACCGCGACTTTGGACTGCAGCACGATCGGCTCGACTGGCTTGAACACATAGTCGACCGCGCCCATCGAATAACCGCGCAGCAGATGCTCGCTCTCCTTATTCACCGCGGAGAGGAATACGATCGGGATGCGCTTGGTCTGTTCGCGACCACGGATCATCTGCGCGGTCTCGTAGCCGTCCATGCCCGGCATGAAAACATCGAGCAGGATGACCGCGAACTCTTCCTTGAGCAGATGCCGCAAGGCCTCCTCGCCCGACGATGCGAGCACGACGTCGGCCACATCCTCAAGCACGGTCTTGATGGCAAGTAGGTTGCGCTCATCGTCGTCGACGACGAGGATCCGCGTCCGTGGGGGCACCGAAGTCCAGGCCATCGACAGGATCGGATCAGGCGGCAGCAGCGACATCTGGGTTATTCCGCCGCGGTCGGAGCCAGCTCGAGCGGTCGGACGGTCTCGCGTGAGCGGCCGATCCACACCCTGAGCAGCGCCAGCAGCAGCTCAACGTCGACCGGCTTGGCGATATAATCGGACGCGCCGGCATCGAGGCATTTTTGCCGATCGCCCTTCATTGCCTTCGCCGTCACCGCGACCAGCGGCACATTTGCGATTGATGGCCGCGCTCTGATCTGCTGCATGGTCTCATAGCCATCCATTTCCGGCATCATGATGTCGATCAGTGCAATGTCGATGCCCGGCCGTTCTTCCAGAATGAGGATGCCATCGCGGCCTCGCTCGGCGTGCAACACCTCCACGCCATACGATTCGAGTACGCTGGTCAGCGAATAGATATTGCGGATGTCATCATCGACGATCAATACCTTGGCCCCCTGCAAAGCGTCGGCAGCCGGCATGCGGGATGCGGGTGTTGACTCCTCATTGTCGTTGAGCGGTGGCCGCCTGCGCCGGGCCGCATAAGCGAGGTGAGGCGCAAGATCATCCAGGCCCCCAACAATGATGATGTCGCGGCCACCCGCCAGTTCGGTGGTTTCGGCAACCAGGCCGGCCTCGTCACTGCCATCGCTGAGGATGAGGATCGGCGGGCTTGGATCGCCAGCCTTGAGGCGGACAAGCTCGCGCACTGCCTTGGCGGGATCGGCATAGGCCAGCAGCAGGACATCGAACCCGCCGAGCTCGCCCTTGTGTCGTGCGAGATTGGTTGCGCTCACGACATCCACGGCGACTGTGCTTAGCGTATCGGCGGCAGCCTTGCGCGCCGCTGCATCTCCGACGACAAGGATGCGACGCTCGCGCCGGTTGATATGCATCAGCAGATCACCGAACACCTTGAGCAGATCGGCATGCGAGGCCGGCTTGGCGGTGACGCCGAAGGCACCCATGTCCAGCGCTGTTTCAGCCTGCTGCGCGCCGGAGATGACATGGATCGGCAAATGCGCGGTCTGCGCGTCATGCTTGAGCAGGTCCAGCAGCACGAACCCATCGATGTCCGACAGCCCCAGATCAAGGGTGATTGCGTGCGGCTGCAGCTTACGCGCCATCGCCAGCGTGCCCGCGCCCGCTGTCGACACCACGCCCTTTAGCCCAGCGTCGCGCGCCAGATCGAGCAGGATCGATGCGAAGGTGGGATCGTCCTCGACGATCAGCACGAAGGGATCGTCGCCGAGGTGATCGCGGTCGTCGCTGATCTCCAGATTGGTAGGCAGCGAGGAGGCGATGGTGGCGCCGCTGTTCTCGTAGCGCGGCTGGCTCGCCTCGCTCGGGCTCGAGGCCGGCACACTGGCCTGTAGCGGGATGAACAAAGTGAAGGTCGAGCCCTCGCCCGGCTTCGAGCGCACCTGCAATTCGCCGCCGAGCAGACGCGCAATCTCGCGACTAATCGAAAGACCAAGGCCGGTCCCGCCATATTTGCGGCTGGTCGTGCCGTCGGCCTGCTGGAACGCCTCGAAGATCAGCTTCTGCTTATCCTCGGGAATGCCGATGCCGGTGTCGATGACGCTGATCTCGACCGCGCTGTCAATATTCTTGAGCACGGCGTGGTTGGTACTCCAGCCGCTCGTCGCTGATCGAACGTTGAGCGTGACACCGCCGTGCGCGGTGAATTTGAAAGCGTTGGAAAGTAGGTTGAGCACAATCTGTTGCAACCGCTTCTCGTCGGTGCGGATCGAGGCGGGGAGCTGTGGATCGAACGCGACTTTGAACTCGAGCCCCTTGTCTGCCGCTAGCTGGCGGAAGGTACGCTCCATATGCTGGCCAAGGCCGGCCATCGGCATGTCGCCGATCTCGATCGAGACGGTGCCGGATTCGATCTTCGATAGGTCGAGAATATCGTTGATCAAGCTTAGCAGATCCGATCCCGCGGAGTGGATTGTGCGTGCGAACTCGGTCTGCTTTTCGTTCAAGTTACCCTGCGGATTGTCGGCGAGCAGCTTGGAAAGCAGCAGCAGGGAATTGAGCGGCGTGCGCAGCTCGTGGCTCATATTGGCGAGAAACTCAGACTTGTATTTGGAGGTTAACGCGAGCTGCTCGGCCTTTTCCTCCACCGCGCGGCGCGCCATCTCGATCTCGAAGTTTTTCGCCTCGACCTGTTTCTTCTCATTTTCCAGAAGCTGCGCCTTCTCCTGCAGCTCCTCGTTCGTGTTGTGGAGCTCTTCCTGCTTGGTGGTGAGTTCGCTCTGGCGGGTTTGAAGCTCCTGGGTGAGAAGCTGGGACTGTTTGAGCAAGCCCTCGGTACGCATGGTCGCGGCGATGGTGTTGAGCACGATGCCGACCGATTCCATCAGCTGGTCGAGGAAGCTCTGGTGGGTTTCGTTGAACTCGCTGAACGAGGCCAGCTCGATCACGGCCTTCACGTCATCCTCGAACAGGGCTGGCATGATCACCACGTTCGCGGGTGATGAATCGCCGAGACCGGAGCCGATCTTGATGAAATCCGGCGGCACATTTTGCATCAACATGGCGCGGCGGTCGGCGGCGCACTGGCCGATCAGCCCTTCGCGCAGCTTGAAGGTCGGTTTGAGCTGGTCGCGGTTCTCGGCGCCGTAACTTGCGACGAGATCGAGGACCGTGTCGTTCTCTTCGCGCCGGGTGACGTAGAACACGCCGTACTGAGCATTCACCAGCGGCGCGAGTTCGGACATGATCAAGTTGGACACGGTGGTGAGATCACGCTCGCCCTGCAGCATGCGGCTGAAGCGGGCGAGGTTGGTCTTGAGCCAGTCCTGCTCGGCGTTCTTGAGCGTTTGATCCTTCAGGTTGCGGATCATCTCGTTGATGTTGTCCTTGAGCGCGGCCATCTCGCCCGAGGCTTCGACCGCGATCGACCGGGTGAGGTCGCCCTTGGTGACGGCGGTCGCCACGTCGGCGATCGAGCGCACCTGATTGGTCAGATTGGCGGCGAGCTCGTTAACATTGTCGGTCAAGTCGCGCCACAGACCGGCGGCGCCAGGAACGCGCGCCTGCCCGCCGAGCTTGCCTTCGATGCCGACCTCGCGGGCCATGTTGGTCACCTGGTCACCGAAGGCGGAGAGTGTATCAATCATAAAGTTGATGGTCTCGGCCAGCGCGGCGATCTCGCCCTTCGCGTCCACCGTCAGCTTGCGCTTGAGGTTGCCCTGCGCCACCGCGGTCACCACGTCGGCGATGCCGCGCACCTGGTTGGTCAGGTTGCCAGCCATCAGATTCACGTTGTCGGTGAGGTCCTTCCACGTACCGGCGACGCCCGGCACCTGCGCCTGGCCGCCAAGCTTGCCCTCGGTGCCGACCTCGCGGGCCACACGGGTCACCTCCGACGCGAAGCCGTTGAGCTGATCCACCATCGTGTTGATGGTGTTCTTGAGCTCAAGAATTTCACCCTTCACGTCGACGGTGATCTTCTTGGACAAGTCACCCCTCGCCACGGCGGTGGTCACATCGGCGATGTTGCGGACCTGACCGGTGAGGTTGTCGGCCATCAGGTTCACGTTGTCAGTGAGGTCTTTCCACGTACCGGCGACGCCGCGCACATGCGCCTGGCCGCCGAGCTTGCCCTCGGTGCCGACTTCGCGTGCCACACGCGTCACTTCCGAAGCAAAGCTGTTGAGCTGATCCACCATCGTGTTGATGGTGTTCTTGAGCTCAAGAATTTCACCCTTCACGTCGACGGTGATTTTCTTGGACAAATCGCCCAAGGCGACGGCAGTCGTCACCTCGGCGATATTGCGCACCTGACCCGTCAGGTTCGCGGCCATGGCGTTCACATTGTCGGTCAGGTCCTTCCATGTGCCGCCGACGCCCGGCACCTGTGCCTGACCGCCCAGCTTGCCTTCCGAACCCACTTCGCGGGCCACCCGGGTCACCTCAGAAGCGAAGCCGTTGAGCTGGTCGACCATCGTGTTGATGGTGTTTTTGAGCTCGAGGATCTCGCCTTTCACGTCCACGGTGATGGTCTTGGAAAGGTCGCCGAGCGCCACGGCGGTGGTCACGTCGGCAATGTTCCGGACCTGACCGGTGAGGTTTGCCGCCATGGCGTTCACGTTGTCGGTCAAATCCTTCCACGTCCCGCCGACGCCCGGCACTTGTGCCTGACCGCCGAGCTTGCCCTCCGATCCCACCTCACGAGCCACACGCGTCACCTCGGAGGCGAAGCCGTTCAGCTGGTCAACCATGGTGTTGATGGTATTCTTGAGCTCGAGAATTTCGCCCTTCACGTCGACCGTGATCTTCTTGGAAAGGTCGCCGCGCGCCACGGCGGTGGTCACGTCGGCAATGTTCCGGACCTGGCCCGTGAGGTTGGCCGCCATCAGGTTCACATTGTCGGTCAGATCGGCCCACGTGCCGGCGACGCCCGGCACCTGAGCCTGACCGCCGAGCTTGCCCTCGGTGCCGACCTCGCGTGCCACGCGCGTCACTTCGG
>Ga0065707_10082475_pt1 | contig 14697 bp, 6 predicted proteins | sample SwiRhicommuniRL3_FD_59094 | JGI IMG/M metagenome (GOLD analysis project Ga0065707, IMG submission 59094) | Switchgrass rhizosphere bacterial communities from Rose Lake, Michigan, USA - RL3 v2 (version 2) | ecosystem: Host-associated > Plants > Roots > Rhizosphere > Soil | place: East Lansing, MI...
AACTTCATTTCTTAACAGATATATTATCGTATATTCAATTACGTATAATACATCCATTATTAAATGACTTTGACGACATCACCAGATTCTGAGACCACCAAGAAGAGTTCAAGATCGAGAAATGGATGTATGAGTTGTAAGAAGTTGAGAATAAAGGTATGTATGATGAAAGGCTGTGGATAAAGAGATGTTATGATTTCACATCCCTAGTGTTGTTTGATGTACTTATTGGCAAAATAATTGGTTGATATATCCTGATGATAAATATTGTTAAATATACTCAGCGACACTAGCCAAAGATCAATGTTGAAGCATGCTGCCATACTTGTATGAGGCTAAAGAGATTGTTCGATTAATGTTGAGAAGTCTAGTAACAATTAAGTGTAACTATATTCTAGTATTTCTAGATCGAATATGCAATGAGTATCATTAGTATTTGATGAGTATTTGATGAGTATGTGATAATTCTCCGATGAGAATCTGATGACATTAATTACTTCAAATACGTCAATTACTTCAATTATCTTCAATTAGCCATTAGCAAACACTAAAAGTTGATCAAACAACATTAATTACTGTCAATTATAACTGCAATTGCTCGTCAATAACAACCATCTACCGACTTTACTAACCTCAGTGTAATGAACAAAAACCAACCTGTGAATATTGTCTCCACACCGATCGAATATGTGTCTATCCAGACACTTCGAAAACTGTGATAACCAAATCCAAACCAACAACGACCACTAAATCAAAGAATCAAGTCTCTACTATAGGACGAAATGTCCCGCTAAATTCGTTATCGTTGGATTACTTACTAAACGAGTTGCTGCTAAGCTCCGTAACCAAACAAATGAATATTTCCAAGCTTGAATTACGACTATTAAGTTTCTTTAATCAGTTTTGCATGCCATTATTCAGTTTTGGAGTAAACCATGAAGTCCACCAAGTATGGCACAAACAAGTACCCATGCTATTTCTTGAAAGCCCTTTGATACGAAGTAGTATATATTCATTTGCAGCCTTGAACTTATTTCCCTTGTGTGATTTAAGCGAATTCAAACATGAAACTATATCGATGGAAGAGCTAGGACACCGTTCTCTGGTCTTGGATTTTGGCCTGTATAATATGGATTCAAAACTGGGTCAGAACAGTCTCTATATCACAACCACAAAGTACTTTCTTGACACCGTGAGTAAAGCAAACCTATCCATTCCAGAAGAAGGTAATGCGCAAAAGAAAGGATTTGGACTATCGCAGCTGAAAGCAGCAGAAATGTCCATCTCTTCGATTCTAATATTCTCCTTCTTAGGAATACACCCTCATAAACTAATGCCTTTGGTTACTTTTGATAGGTCAGATACAGATTATCTCTCTCTAACTGGCTGTATGCATGCTAATTTCACGGAAATAGCGCCGACTCTTCTAAACAGTCCATTCCGAGGTTTATTTTCGTTGAAGGAGGAATCAAACACTCCTCCAACATCCTTGAAGGAAAGTAAAATTCCTTGGATCATGAGGTTGAGAGACGAATTGCTTGAGTATTACATTTTGGATATTGATTTTGACAAGACGGCTTCAATAGTTGATTTGGATGAACCTTTCGAATTAAGTGATTTGTTATCAAAGAATTCTACGCCTTACTCCCCAAAAAACCCTTTCGTTCCAGTTGATTCCCCCATTTCTCCCTACGAAGGTCCCGATGCTTCTCTTTATAAACGATCACCAAGCCCTATATTTTGTCTTGAGAGCAGTTCTGCCCTTGAATATGAAACTCTCCACCATTCTATTGAATTATTTCAAACTCTTTCTTCAAGAGCAGTTCATTTCAACTATCCAGTTCCGATGTTCCGTTGGATACTCCTACTCAATCAGGATTTTAGGGACCTTATTTACAAGGAGAATTTCTTTTCTCTAAGAATACTATATGTGTACAGTTGTATCGCGTTCTTATCAGGATTCCAGCTTTACAATGATACAAATATGTGGATAGATTTTATTCACTCATTTCATGAGTATAATTTGAACAAATTCGGTGGTTGGAAGTATAGTATGGATGAGGCCTTTTTTGTAATCACGGCAGAGAAGAAGCACCGTTTCAAGGACTTGAATTATAGACAAATGGGCGATTTAGATCCGGAGAAATTGATTGAGTTGTTTAAAAAGCAAGGTATCTAGCTGTTGTTAGCCACCAGTTAATCTCGTCAATACCCTGCTTTGATCAAGGTGCAAATTTTAATTGCCGGATAGTGTTATTATAAGTTCCCACTGGCTGCAAAAATTACTCAGTATTCACTGACGAAACCAATATTAATTAGTGTCAGAACCAGTTTGTATTTATATTTCAACTTTCAAAGATTTGAACTTTGGACATGGACATGTTCTAACAAAACCAATTGTGATGCAAGGATTTTCCATATATCACACTAGAAAGTGTTTCTTAAATCTAATGTTGTTTAAAATTAGTATCAAGAGTTAGTACTTCGTGGATATCAATCGTGTTCCTTCGGAGGTATAAATTGATCTCTTCGCAACTATTGATTCTTCAATCGTGCCCCTAAGTTTGATTATAACGCTGTGGGTACATCAGTTTGCTTGTCTATCCTTGTTCAAGGAACTTTAGCTGTTGTTCAACCAATTCTGAACATTTTTACCACTCAGATTATGAAAGCACTATTAGAAGTACTTGAAACCATTTAGCAGCTCTTTTGTTTCTTATACTAAAGGAAGTTTTTGCTATACCACCTTGAACGAATCCTGGTGTTACGGGTCGCGAGTGATTAGTGGATCTGAGTAATCGTAGCTACTTATAGTTAACTTTGTTGTCAATTCACTCTACTCCTTTACTCAGTTTACATGTTTGACATCTCTAATTGTACTATAAAAGATAAAATAGGTTTGAAAATAGAATCTTCAAATTCATATGTGGTTGCAAAAGGAAATGTCGGCAAGGAAATTTTGCTGCAAAGGAAATTTGGTTGCAAAAAAATTTTGTGACAAAAGGAAATAAAATAATGAATAAAGATTTAGCTAATTATGTAGCTAAATTAATAGATGGTTATAATTCATATGATAAAAGTTGCGTTCACCTTTTTTATTGCCGTTTCTGAGGTTATTTCGGTTAGCAATCTTGCCACGATCTGGCCAAACTAGATCTCAATACGACTATGTTCTACTCTAAAGACACTTTACTTGCACACAGTACTATCTACTAGTCTGTTATGTAGTTGCAATTAACAGAAACACTTTGCTCTTCGATTTTGACTGAATTTTAGTCAAAAACGTTGAGCCCTCGAACTTGACCATCACAACACGACGTATCCTGATCAGCAGTATGATCATGAAGAATTATTTAGGTACATTCGCGGAACCACAACTGTTGGCGTCTTTTCTCGTTTCTTTCCTTACGAAGACAGAGACAACGCTTCCCTCGATGACTGGGAGTAGTTACATGTGTCAGCATCTACAGGCGCTTAGGTAAGGGGATCACCATCGCTACTGTTCACAATTAAACATTACGAATATTTATTGTCTAGTGTATATACTTCAATATCTATCAAGTGATATAAAGACATATGGAGCTAATTCCTTGATTGAAAAAAATCTATTTCCATAGATAGAGAAGTTTGAAGTGAAACTAAACAAGGACGAAGTTCATGAGTGACACAAGCAACTCTAACGAGCCATACTTTAGAGTATCCCACATAAGAATGTCTTCACATAACTCACCAAATATTCCCTTCATAGTTTATTCCTTGAAAAGATCTCGGTAGTAATACTCTCATAATGGATTACATGACTTTCTGCGAGAATATTGATGCATCGTATCTTTATAGGTATCCCAATATTGCTCACCACGAGCATTTTCAATTTTAATTTCCACTCTTTTTATCCAGTTATTTCTCTGTGATTTCCAAATCCTGAAGGGTTTCTGCCAATTTTGCAGCTCTTTCCTTCCTTATCTTTGCAGATCTCTTTTTATCATCAACAATATGTTTGTAGTCCATCATATCGTTGACATATTCGACGTAGGCTTGCTCCTCTGACAATAAACCCTCGTCAATCTTAAACTCGTTGGAATCACCATATTCAGACTCTGGCTCCACCAAACAATCTCTAATGGTTTCGTTTGCAACCAATTGGCTGTGAAGTCCAAAACTAAAACACCACTTCAAGTTTCTTAACCTCGCATATAAATACCAACTGTTGATTGGTAACGACTTGTACTTTGATAATCGAATGTATGTTGAGTCCATAATAGTAGTTATCAACTCAACACCAGCAGGAGACTTCTTGTAAATAGACTCTCTCTTCTCTGAGTCAACATATACCTCCAATGTCTGTAATATAGTTCTAAAAACAGAATTGAATTCCTTCTTGTCCTTCTTGGCAACTCTTTTCGACGATAAGTTCGTTAATCTTTCAAATATTGAGAATATCTGTTCTTGTTCGTAGTATGGAGAGTTTGAATTATACTCGTGGTCTTCTTCGTCATCATCCTCACCATATGTATAACTCTCATAGATTAAAGCCACCACTCTTCCAGCAGCCTTTGAAATCTCTCTATTCTCATCATTGTCAACAATGGGAACTAATTTGAACATCAAATTCTCAACGATTTCATTCAAAAAGTCTCCCCTTGGTATTAAAGTCAACAAACATGCCATACCATGCAAGGCAGCAGTAGCTACAGAAATCTCAGCAGAAACAGTATCATAGGCCTCGGCCACAAGTCTCTTGTCCTCGTTTTTGTCAAATAAAGTCGAATGGTCTCTTTCTCCCGATTCAACCTTCTTCTTCAACTCTACCGCACTCACACTGTAACCCTCTGCGATTTCCATCAACCACAAGACGCGATCTTCGATTCCAAAGCTTGAAGATCCGTTACATAAAATAAGAGTCAAACTCACAAACCCTGAGATTATATGTGCTTTGTTTTGGTTTGAAATTGTCCCTGAAGCAGGGTCGACAACCAACGCTTGTAAGTGAGATAAGAATTCGGACGTTACAAATATTGAGAAGTCTTCAATGTTACTCAGAATAATAGAAATAACCGACCTGTAAAGATACAAGAATTCGGTCTCTGTACGATAAGTTCCCGAGGTAAAAATGTCCAAAAGCTTTTGAACCTTTTCTTCATCCACAAAGTTAGCTGAACCTTGGTTTTCTTCGTTGTAGACCACCAATGGTTTGGATACTATCAATTTGTATAATTGCGCCAACAATAATTCACGAGACAGAGTACTGACTTCAGTTCTTGGTTGAGTAAGTGAATGGATAATTTCATTGACGGTGGTTGATTCCGATTGGATTCTAGACTTGTTCAATGCCACAGCTGCCGCTTGTTTGGCATCTCCAAGAGATTTATCTTGGTTGTTATCTTTTTCGGATTCTACCTGTAACAACCTTGCATTCAATAAGTCCTGGATTTTCTGAAAGTCTTCTTCGGTATCTTCTTCGTAATCCGAGTCATCTTCTCTCATTGGAGTTCTGGAGCATGATTCTGCCCGAGACCCCGAGTTGGAGGGCGAATCCTCGCGGGAAAACCTTTTTCTTCTTAGTAAGTCTTTATATGCCATTGTGCTGAAGAAGAATGTGGTGTAAAATGGTACCAAGACGTTGCTCGATTATTTTTGGGTCATTCGAAAATTTCGGAGTTAACAGTCTGCGAATGGCTGCAAATTGTCACTTAATACTGAGCGTAGCGAAGTATTTGAGATTTTAATAATCCCCGCGCATCATGACATTGCGATCCGTCGGTAAGCACAATCCACCTTTCCGTAAACTGTACCATTACCAACCTGCCATGGTTTGGCGACTTAAAGAGCCTTATTCTTATCCAACTAAAATGTGCGAGGCAAGAATCGTCGCTTTCTAGCATGGATGAATATTAGTGGGGAAATAGCAAGTAACTCTAGTGAATTATTAGTATTGGAGATTATATAATATCTGATTATTAATGGAGATTGGTGAAACTTAGGTAGATCTATGTTCCTGGCACGAACAAAGATTTTTCTAGAAGCCTGGAAATAGTCAGGGACTACTTATAATTTAATGGGCATCTCTAGAGTAGGGTTGGCTCGTTTTTAGCTATATGACGACAATAGTGTACCGCTACTCAATGACATTACTCTACTGATGTTAGTAAAAATTATGTATCTATATATATTAATTAGCTAGATAATTCTCAGCATTGAATAACTAATACGCATTTTCTAGAATATGTCATCAACAGGTTTGTAGTTTAGCCACTCATAGCCAGGATATTATAATCATAGGTGGATGCAAATCATCTGTCTCCTTAAAGACACTTTGCATCCCTTAAACCAACTACTGCCAGTATCATTCATACTATATTTGAAGCTTCTTCCAGTTATCTCCGAAGTAATGAGTCACTAGTTCCATGTCTAGTGGCCAGTGTTACAAGTATCGTCGAAAGCAAACATGACAATTCTTATGTACAGTAACATAAATTTAATTAAGAAGCCTTCGATCTTAAATACATTATATTTATTAATTATATACATGATATGGCGTGCCAATGATTGTTCTCTGAAAAATCTAGAGAAGAGAGAAAATTATAAGGGTAGTGGCAAAAGATTATTTGTTCATTATTCGTACATTATCCAGTATGACATATCGCAATAGATACAACTCTAAGAATACTAGCAATGTATATGCTGGTGATTGAAGAAAAAATGATGTAGTGGTCAGTGAAGAATACGCTGGAGGTTGATTAGGGAATAACACTCTGGAAGGTTCTTCAGTTAACTCTTCCTTTATATCACCATTTCCTTATTTCCCTGCTCATGTGGTATCTTAATATACCCATCCACTCAGAATACTATCTCATTAGGTAAAACGTAAACCTTTCCTCCGTTTTCTCTCACTGTCTCTCTTTTCTTATCCGCTGGCAAGGCTTTCCTCATATCAAAAGCATCAATTTCATCGTCGATTTTGTTTCTGTCATGGGGCATTTCTCGTCCGTAGTATCCAACTACTCTTCGAAATATGCTATAGCCCAACTTTTCATATAATTGTCTTGCCAAAGTGTTTGTGACCTTCACAAACAAGTCTACAAACAACGTCTCGTACGGTGGATCACTGGTGAGGTTCTCCAAATGTAAGCACAAATCAGAAGCCAACCCTAAACGTCTGTACTGGTCTTGGACTGTGACTGCGGTGATATGAGTATGCCATTCTTTCTTTGATGACTTTCCTTCTGTCTTCCCCATCATGTATCCACTGATCTCAGACTTCTGATTGAAGTCCAGGTATATTTCAGTTGATTTGAAGAACAATGACGGCCAGTCAACTAAGTACTGGAGGTAGAACAGTAAGTTATAATTTTCTGTTAATGGATCCAAATTAACTGGATTGATATCAAATAAGTCTTCGATCTGGAATGGTTTTATGGATGTCATGTTTGTATTATGCAAGTAATGTATGTGGAGCGTTATTTAATCTTTTGGCTCTATGTGTCTTAGTAGAATTTCGGTTATTGCCTTTGCTCCGATGTTTTGTATGTGGCACTACACTCTTTGTATGTGTTTCTACACCCTTTGTATAACACTCTGTATGTCTATGTTCTCTTTTCTGTCTTATCAAAATCCGGGTAATTTTCACCCACTATAAAATTTTTCGACTTTTGCCATAACTAAACCACTTTCTAGCCTATTATCTCGAAATGTACGGCGGAGCTCCAACTGAAGAACAAAAGAAAGTTCAAGAACAATATGCTTATGACACTTTAAAGACCGCTGGTCTTATTGCAGGTGCTTTATGGGTTACCCCAATTATTTATCACTTTGTTAAGAGACAATTTTAAATAACGAGAACTCATATCACCCCAAGAGGGTGCATTAAACCATGAGAGTTTGATAATAACCTACAACAAGAGAGGTTTGAATTGTCCACTTGGATATTACGATATCTGATGGGATTGTATTAGATAAAAGGATATTCGACTGATATATTATGGATTGCTCTGAGTATTTCATCACTTATACTATTACTTTCCTATACTCTCTATTCATTTGTATATATTTTATTTGTATTATGTCAATATTATGAGTTATCTAAGATCTATGTAGGCTATTCTAATGGTCGTTGATGAGAATTGGAAGAAAGAACTGCTAACTGGAGTATCATCGAGTACGGTATAAGTGAAATAATTATTCTTTTTGATATTATTCTGAAAGAAATGTTGACTTTAGAGTCTCTAGAGCTGACAGCTTCTACTAATCTTCCTCTTCTTCACTCAAATCAACCAATTCCTCTCTCAATTTTGCAATTTTTGTTGCTAAATTCATAAATTGCATTCTTTCGGATATTTTTGTTGCAGCCATTAATGCTTTATCGGTTTTGATCAACTTTGCAATACTGAACGCCTTGTTCAACCTTGATTCTTTACATGCTTCACCGAATAACTTCAATAAAGATCTATCAAATAAGACACTGTAACGAGTCAATCTCTCCATGATATCATCATTATCTTCATCATGGTTCTCTTCGTTTAGGCAATTGTTTACAAGTTTACCCATAGTCAAAGCTCTCAAGAAGTTCTCTTCTGGGTCGTCTGCTTGAGTTTGTGCTTCATCGTTTAATTCATCCAAAATGTCCTTTTTCTTGTCTGTCCTGACTAAGATTGGGATCTTGATTTCGAACTCGACTGGAAGAGGCAAAGGAAATCCAGGGTACTGGTTGTTGTTCTTTAAAATCAAGCAGTTGAGGTGATCTTTGTATAATCCTAAAGGCCAGCATTTCCAATTCTTTTTATTTGATGAGCCGTTTTCAGTGACTGTATGATGACAATTCAAAATTGGGATCCATTTCGAGTTATTAGGTTCACGCCAAGCATACAAGATCATAAGCGAATCGTCGTATCCAGATACCAAGCAAGGATCGTTGTACTCGTTGAAAAAAATACCCTTAATAAATGGAACTTCTGAATTGTCACTAGATTTTAATGGAAGAGCGACATTTTGTTGTATGAATTTGTAGTCTTGGTGGATTTCTATAATGGAGTAACTGTAGATATCATTTGAGACTTGGTTGATCATGAATAATGTACCAGATGATGATGTGATCATGGACACTATCGGTATAGTTTTCATTATATTTATGCAAAGTCCGTGCAAATTGAAATACCTTACATACCCGAAATTTGTTCCCACAATTATCACAGCATTTGCATCATATTTTGACTCGTTAGTTATGCTTATGGATGTGATATATTCATTTTTCAAAAGTGGGATTTTTCTTTCCCAAGCATCTTGCTCTGAATCATGTTTTCTATAATAAATCTTTCCATTGTCGATACTTTTCATATCCTGAAATCCAGAAGATGCCAACAAAATCCCCTTGTCGTTGATTGAACATAAGTCGTACTTGTCATAATCGATAAAATGGTAATCTTTGTGAACAGAACGGTCGAAAAATGAAACTGTTATACTTTGTTGGTCAATGGTGTTTTCATGAGTAATGGTCTTGACTGCCCAGACATATCCAATAGACGTCATTGACAAGTATCTTCTGCTTGTTGTAGATCTATCTTTGTTCTCCAAGTGCCATGGGGTGGAACCTGGAGAGTAAGGTTGAAGATTTTGGGTTATAGTTGTTGATTTTATTGTAAATCCATTTGGTTTGTGACGCTTTCTATCGCTATAAGTTACATCATCTTCATCTATAACCATAGAGTCTTCGACATGTAGTTTGTAATCTGGTTCTTTGAATTCTGATTTCACTTCCTCGTCTGAATCATGGAGTAAGTCGTCTGTATCGTTTCCTTCGACTTCTTCTGCTTCATCAACAAATAAACTATTTATTTCAGATGTTTCATCGATGATATCCTTAAAAACAACTACTTCTCCAAGAGTAGTTCCAATGTAAATGTCCAAATCTCTCCATACAAAGTTTAGTGGAAAATTGCCATCCAAATCTGGTATCTGATGTTGGGTGATTTTTTTAGTCGTATTGAAATCAAAAATAGTCAACGTTTTCTCGGTCAAAATCCCCACTTCCTTGTTGGTTGGAGATAAATCATAGTCAATTATCTTTCCTTCGATATTAAAAGATTTAATTGGGTCTGTCCAGTTGGATCTGTCCAACACTTGAAGAGATTCGTTAGGTACCAACAAGTATCTACCATTTGAAGTCCACTGGGTTTTGGTGGATATTAATTCCTCAGAATGTTCATCGTTGAAATCAATCTTGTCCATCGAAGTATTAATTTTCGATGATAAGCGTTTGTTGAACGTTTTAATCAAATTGGGTTCTTCGTTGACTACAGAGTATAGTTGAATGTCCTCATTTGATAAACTCAATGCTAAAAGCTCTCCAGTGTCGTTATATGAGATGTTCAAGAGTTGATCTGGAAGTGAAACGGTGGTGATTTTATTTTCATTCTCCAAATCAATTATTATCAACTTGTTATCGTCACCTCCGCTTAGAATACGTTTTCCTTCGTTGATAAAGATCGAATCACGAAGGGGCAATTCTGAACGATAAAGGGAACCTAAATATTCGTTCTTTGATAAGTTGACTAGTTCAAGATTACCAGCGGTGTTGGTTAGCACAAGACGATCATTATAATTTGCCAATGACGTGATGTTTTCATTTATATCGATTGAAATGGGTTCCAAGTCAGGTTGAGTTACATCAAAAACCTTGAGGAGTCCGGTCGAATTTCCAATGATTAACTTTTCCTTGGATGTGGAGTAGTGAACAAATGTATTTCCATCGAGAAATGCATTAATGCGATCTTGTTTCATGATTTGCAGAGTCGATGGGTTAAGTTCATAAGGACGCGTTCGAAAAGTTTATGATATTTCCGCGCGACTGTCGAGGCTGTCGTAGGAATTTGTCACAAAATTGTGTCAATAAACCTGTCGCGACTAATGTAAAATGTCGCGAAATAAACGAAAATAGAAACTACGTCATTCTTCCATTTATGTGTTATAATTAGCTTTATTCGGAATCCCCACGAAAACTGATGCGTTGCCGTATGGTAAGAGGACAACCCTTGAATAATCACATTAGTTACTAGAACAATACGAGAAATCTTCAGGCAGTCATATACTCCTACGAAAACTAACAGAAGTGTCCTTAACTCACTACTTCTTTTCTGCTACTTGTTAATTTAGGAATATTTGAATTACATTTAACAATAATATCTTCCACTAAAAAACAGTGCCACCTCCATTATCATTTCAGACCAATATTTCTCTGGGGATTCTCCTCGTAGTTCGATAAGTTGCGGGAATTTTCATTTACTCGCCCATGCACGACCTCAAAAATTTTGCAGTTATTTCATAGGAGTTGAGGGACTTCCCAGCTTAACTGTATGAATAGGAGGCTGATGTAATGTTCACTAAGAGAGACTTATATTCCCGCAACTCTTTTAGGTAAGAAATCCTTGTAATTTTAGAAATAGTTGCTGCGGTGAATAACACATTCAAACTAAGTGAGACTGAACGGCCCTGATCTCGATTGTTTGTCTGAGGCACGTTTGAGTTGGATTGAGGGATTATCCTCTTACTTGTTATTGGTAGAGTATCTAGCTTATTGTTTCATGACTAGACCTTGATTGGTATCTGTAAGTTACCTCATTATTGTTTGTCCCAAATTGTAATTGGTGGAGCCGAAATGGAACTTGGATTCTTCATCTTTTACCTCAACACCAGCCGCTGTCGAATCTTGTCCCCTCTTGATATAAATTGAATAAACATTTCCTAAATATTTCTAATTCATCAGTATGTCTAATATCAAAGAACCCCAGCAAGATGTCGTATCTATAGAAGATGCTGAAAATTATTCTCCGCAAGAATCGTCTTTCGCAGCCACAAGGTTTCGTAGTGCTGACGATGAAGAAAGATCGATTGCAACTTCTGGTGAGAAAGTTGCTGCACGCACGAAACAGCCATGGAGAGAAGTCTTTATGTTGTCTTTTTCTTCGTTGGGTGCAATCTATGGTGATATTGGAACATCTCCGTTGTATGTTTTGAACTCAATAAAATACAAGGAAAATCCACCAAATGTTGAAGATATTTACGGAGGGATCTCGGTAGTGTTCTATGTCTTTACGATTATTGTCATTTTCAAGTATGTTTTGATAGTGTTGTTTCTTGGTCCCAATAATGGTGAAGGTGGACAGGTTGCGATTTATGCAAAAATCGCCAGGGTCATGAAAATCGGTCCAAAAGGTGTTCACATCCCTGGAATGCCAGAGGTCAGCGACTTGGAGCTTTTATCCAGACAAGATACTACTGCCTCATATAGATCTAACAAAACTTTTGTTTCGTTTAAAAATCATCCCATGGTCATCAAGTGTGTTCAATGGTTCATTTTGGTTGCATGTTTCTTGGGGTGTTCGTTGGTGATATCTGATGGGTTGTTAACCCCCACCACTTCGGTGTTGAGTGCTATTGGAGGCATCAAAATTGCCCAGCCATCGTTCTCTAATGTGCTAGCTGTTTCTGAAGTCATACTTGTGGTGCTCTTTGTCATCCAGCAATTCGGGTCGCATAAAATCTCCTTTATATTTGCACCCATTATTTTCCTCTGGTTGATTGGTTTGGTGATTTGTGGGTTGTATAACATCGTGAGGTTCCAACCAGGTATCTTTAAAGCCTTATCTCCCTACTATGCGATCAAGATATTGAAAAATGGGGGCATTGATGTTTTTAGCGGTGCAATGTTGGCCATCACTGGGACTGAAGCTATGTTTGCTGATATCGGGCATTTTGGTAGACTACCAATACAATTAACCTTGACTTGTTTTGTCTATCCAGCATTGATCATTTGTTACTTGGGCCAGGGTGCGTATATCGTCGTCCATCCAGAGGCTATCACTAGTCCTTTTTTCCTCTCCATTCCTGGAGGAAGTGGTTCCGTCACATACTGGATTATGTTTGTATTGGCTACATTGTCAACGATTATTGCAAGTCAAGCCTTGATCCTCTCGGTATTTAGCATTGTGTCTCAGTTGATCAATTTGGATTGTTTTCCGAACTTGAAGATCGTCCATGTCTCCAAACATTACGCTGGTAAGGTCTATATCCCTACTGTTAATTGGTTGTTGATGATTGGTGTGTGTGCCACCACGGCCGGGTTTAAAAATGGTAATAATGTCACTTCCGCTTATGGATTGGGAATCTCTTTAGATTTCTTAGTCACGTCGTGCTTGATCGTTCTCTGTATGATTTACGTGTACAACTTCAATGTACTATGGGCACTTTTATTTTTTATGGTTTTCATCCCGTTGGAGATTATAATTGTCGTCTCCAACATCAAAAAGGTGCCTCATGGAGCCTGGTTTCCGATTTTGATGGCAGGGTTATTTTTTATCTTTTTGAGTGTTTGGAGGTGGGCAAGATCCAAGAAAGTGAATCATGAAATTAGAGCCAGAGTTAAGGTGGATACTCTTTATCCCACTTATAAGAAAGTCCCAGTGACTGTTGATTTGAACGAAGCTCAAAACCGTGAAGATCACGAAATCCATGAAAATTACCAACACTTTCTTGACTCTAAATCCATTAAGGTCGACAGTAAGTTCGGTGTAACTTCACTTGTGACCCACGAGGGGGTTGGGATTATGTATAACGATTCAGCCATGTACAACCTCAACTCGCCAAACACTTTACCCGAGTGCTATGCCAAGATGATCTCTAGTTTTTCGTCGATTCCTTCGGTATTCATATTCTGCACTACTAGAGTATTATCGATTCCAACAGTGCCTATTGACGAGAGGGTTTTGATTGCTGCAATGAAAATCCCCGGCCACTTTAGATGCATCGTTCGTTTCGGGTTCATGGAACATGTCGTTATTGATAAGTCTTTGAATAACCATATACTCAATTCAATTCCTGAGTATTTAGAATTGTCAGCGAGGTTGAAAACTGAATCTGAGGTCCCAATTGTTCATATATTTGAGAACAATTTGATCAGATGCCATGATTATAGTGCTGAAATCTATCAAACAAGAAATCCGTTTGTCAAGGTACAGAGATTTTTGCGGATGCTTACCATTAATCATTTCTTCAGTCCGATAACGTCCTTGACTCAGCAACATGGACAGTTTGTACTGTTGGCTGATGAAGCTGAAGAAACTGAGAAAAAACTATTTATCGGTGGAGTAGAGAGGATTTAGATCGTAAGATATAGAGAATGTGGCTCTTCACTGCCAATACATTGTTAGATCAATCAGTTAGTACCCCAACAATAAAATTTGGGTATATTTGACGTAGAATTTGCAGCTATTATTTTTCTGCAACCATTTTGCGAGCTCTAGAAGAGTCCGCAGAATAAGGTCGGTTCTAATTGTGAAACATCATCACCGCTGTACAAATTTAATTTGATCTTTAGAATAGGCTCTAATTAAACAGTTAGTGAATAAGTAGGTTAGAACAATGGGACTCCATGGGACTCTACGCATGTAAACCAAGAGGGAAAGTACGATTCAGCCATTTCCAGGGTTAAAGTAACTTCAATTGTGGCCAAGAACATCGCGAAAATACCATATGAGATATTGAACTATAAGCACATCTAAATCAGTTTGTCTAAATGTTATTAGCCAAAGTTAAAAATACTTTCAATATGACTGGCTGTTGAAGCGTACTTCGCATATATATCTTGCTATAATTCAAAATTATCGCTATTTTTCCCATAAGTCACGTGTTTTCTACTTTTCTACATTA
>Ga0065707_10000712_pt1 | contig 14668 bp, 11 predicted proteins | sample SwiRhicommuniRL3_FD_59094 | JGI IMG/M metagenome (GOLD analysis project Ga0065707, IMG submission 59094) | Switchgrass rhizosphere bacterial communities from Rose Lake, Michigan, USA - RL3 v2 (version 2) | ecosystem: Host-associated > Plants > Roots > Rhizosphere > Soil | place: East Lansing...
TTACCGCGCTTTCGCATGCATGCCCACTCTGTTCGGCACGAGCGCCGAGGCCCGAGCCATCGGTACTCTCTACGAGCGTCTCGAAGAGGTTAACTTTTCCCATCGCGTGCTGGCGCTTCGCCCGGAACGCCTTGCCGTTCTCAAAGTGAGCGGCGTGCGCTGGAACGACCTGGGCGAACCCAAGCGCGTGATGGCCTCTCTGGTCATGGCCGGCGTCCGCCCGCACTGGGTCGACACGGCACAGCCGCAATTCGCATAGAAGATTCATTTCCACGGCCCTTAGGTTGAAACCAGCCTCAACCGCGCCGATGAATTACCGCGCAGCAATTGCGGCGTAGCGCAGCGTCTGTGATGCGATCATATCGCTCATCTGCTCTCTCTCTCTCTCTCCTTGTCTCTCCCGGTCGCTTGGCAAGGGTTGCGGCGCACACTGTCTGCGCCGGCTGGAGCCCGAATGCATTCGCCTCTTCGACTTCAAATAAAAATAATTGAAAAATCCTCTGGTTGACCGATAATAGTAGTCTGGCTGAAACCGCGTATGGAACAGGTCGAGCACCGCACCTCGTCCGGTTCGAAATTTATTGAGAATTATTCAATGATATTCAAATATTTTAATCGTTATTTAAATAACTTTATAGCTATGACTTCCCCCGTGCTGCGAGCGGGATTTTCAGTGACCCCATCAATCTCGCGGCTGGGATTATCCCAACGGATCCGCAAGACATTACGCCATAGGCTTGCCAATTCCGATAAAAACTGGCGCTTGCATACGCTCATCTTTTTCGGCCTTACGTTGCTCACGCGCTTGCCGTTCCAGAGTCATCTTCTCTATGATCACGACTCGGTGCAATTTGCGCTCGGCATGAGAGACTACGATGTTTATCTTAATCAGCCCCATCCGCCCGGGTACTTTCTCTATGTTCACGTGGCAAAATTGCTGGATTTTTTTCTGCATGACGCCAATTCGAGCTTGGTTTGGCTCAGTACGCTCGCGAGCGCTTTCGCGGTGGCGGTCATTTACAACCTCGGCAGCGCGGTATTTAGCCGGCGGGACGGATGGTGGGCGGCGCTGCTTGCAGTGACCAGCCCGCTCTTTTGGTTTTTTGGAGAGGTCGCTCTTAGTTATGCCGTGGCGGCGTTTTTTTCCAGCATCATCGCGCTGGGCGTTTGGCGCCTGCTTCATGGCGACGATCGTTGGATTTATCCGCTCTCGATCACTCTCGGAGTCGCCGTCGGTTTCCGGCAGGATCTCGGCTTGTTTCTCGGGCCCCTGTGGCTGCTGGCCGTCGGCCAACGCAACTGGCGAATCTTCTCGACAGCGTGCCTGGTGCTTCTTTTCACCATCAGTCTTTGGTTTATTCCGATGCTGATTGCGACCGGCGGCGCGACGCGCTACTTTGCCGCCTCTTCGGAACTCTGGCGATTCAATAACGACAGCGGCGCGATCTGGCACTCCACCGCCGCAAGCCGTATCGACACGTTGTTAACCCTCGTTGGATTTTTGTCTTACGGCGTCGGCTTGGGTACGATTTTTCTCATGGCGGTTGGCTACATGCTGGTACGGAAGCGACAATGGCCATTGCTTCCGCGGGAGAAAATTCTCTTCTTTATTGTCTGGCTTTTGCCCGCCCTGTTGTTTTTCACGATCGTTTTTATTCCGCCCTACAAATACTCCTATGGGCTTGTCTTGCTGCCGGCGTTTTTTATTTTGACGCCGGCCGCGGTTCGCCAGGCGCTGGCCCTCCTGAGAACGTTTCGTGGATTTGCCAATTTTCCAGCGGAACAAGCTACCGCAATCATCGTCGCGGTCGTGATTGCTTCGAACATTGCGGTCTTTTGCCTGACGGATAGCGGCTTTTCCGTAAGCGGCCTGCGAACACATGAGCGGTTGCTCACTATGATCTTTTCCGGCATCAAGCAAAATTTTCCCAGCGATGGAACTTTGATTTTGGGAAAACAGAGATCCACNTTCTCCGGATTTCGACATGTTCAGTACTANCTACCNGAATANCAGGTTTATTTGGCCGACCAGCAAACGGACGTCCACGGACAAAAATGGCACGCATTCGGCGCGCGCAACGGCCGGACAATCATTTCTCCGGAAATCAAAGTGCCACCGGGCACTAAGCGAATCGTTTATCTCGCTGATCCTTATTTTCCGGAATCCAATGAAGACCTGCGGCATATGAACTTGCATGAGGTCCGCCTGAGTCAGGACTATTCGCTGTATTACCAGGAGACGAACCAGGTCACACCGGGATCAGACCGGAAATCCAACGCCCGGATGAAAGATTTCCACAAAGTTTAGACTTCACCCGGCGTCCTCCGAATGGCGCCGACAAATGATCCCCGTTCCCGATTGACATTGTTGCACGGCCTCGGATACTTGGAGACTATGGCGGGAGAATTCGTTTCGATAAAAAAAGCTTTTCAGCTCGCAACCGGGAGCGAGATTATCTTGCGCGGCTGGGTACGCTCGCGGCGCGACTCCAAGGGAATCACCTTTATCGAGCTCAACGACGGCTCGCGCTTCAAAAGCATGCAGCTCGTGGTTGACGCAGGCGTCGTGCCTGAGGAAATACTGAGACAAGTCACCACGGGCAGCAGCATCGCGGCAACCGGAGCGCTGGTCGAGTCGCCCGCCAAAGGGCAGGCCGTCGAGCTTAAAGTTGCGTCGATCCAGCTCTACGGCACGGCGGACGCCGCGACCTACCCGCTGCAAAAAAAGGGTCACACGCTGGAGTTTCTGCGGGAAATTTCGCACCTGCGCGTGCGCAGCAATACCTTTGGCGCGGCCTTTCGCGTGCGCAACGCGCTCACCCACGCGATCCATACTTTTTTTCAGGAACGCGGCTTTCTTTACGTGCAAACGCCGATCATCACGACCTCGGACTGCGAGGGCGCGGGACAAATGTTTGGCGTCACGACGCTGAACCTGCAGCAGCCGGCCCGCACCCCGGACGGCAAGACTGATTGGCAGCAGGATTTTTTCACGAAACCTGCCTACCTCACGGTGAGCGGCCAGCTCGAAGGAGAAATTTTTGCCTCCGCATTTTCCAACGTTTATACCTTCGGACCGACGTTTCGCGCCGAAAACAGCAACACGCCGCGCCACCTCGCCGAATTCTGGATGATCGAGCCCGAGATGGCCTTCTACGAGCTCGAAGATAACATGCGGCTGGCCGAAGAGTTTCTCAAGCATGTCATTCGCCAGGTTCTCGAGCACTGCCGGGAAGATCTGGAGTTTTTCAATCAGTTCATTGAAAAGTCGGTTCTCGCTACTCTGGAACAGGTCGCCGAAGCAAATTTCGGCGCCATCACATACACCGACGCCATCGCCGAGTTGAAACAATCCGGCAAGACCTGGGAGTTTCCGGTCGAGTGGGGCAACGATTTGCAGACCGAGCATGAACGCTTCCTATCCGAAGAAGTATTCAAGAAGCCCGTGATCGTCACCGACTATCCGAAGGAAATAAAGGCCTTCTACATGCGGGTCAACGAGGACGGCAAAACCGTGCGGGCCATGGACGTGCTCGTGCCGCGGGTCGGTGAAATCATCGGCGGCAGCCAGCGCGAGGAACGCCATGACGTGCTTTTGGCCCGGCTACGCGACGCGGGACTCGATGAAAAAGCCTACTGGTGGTACCTCGACCTGCGCCGCTACGGCTCGGTCCCGCACTCCGGCTTCGGCCTCGGGCTGGAACGCATGATGATGTATCTCACCGGCCTCAAAAATATCCGCGATGTCATTCCATTCCCACGCACACCGGGCAACGCAGAGTTTTGACCCACCGAGGAAATCAGCGGCGACGGGCGGAGGAAGTTCTCGCTTCTCTCCGGGATACCCGCTGGGGGCTTTGCAGTTTCTTTTCCGCGGCTGCGCTTTGCAATTGCAGCAAAGCCAGCGCGCTCGGAACCAAACCAACGTAGCAGAGAGCGCCGAGCGCCAAGGTTGCGCCGATTCCGAGCGCCAGGCTTAAAGTCACAGCAATGATCGACGCGAGCACCCCGGCTGCGCCGTTGATGCCCCAGAACCATGGCGTTGGCTTGGGATCAATCGCTGAAACCAGGCGCATGCCGGTCGGAAAACCAAAACCCAGCAAAATGCCCGCCGGCGCGATCAGCGCCACGCACAAGGCGATTCTGGTGCCGAGTTCGGCGGCGCTGAAGGATGTGAACAGCGGTCCCAAAATAAACGGCAGTGAGAAAGCGTAGATCGCCGTTGTCACGCCCCAGGAGACTAATCGCGCTTTGCTGTGAAGAATCAATTTCTCCGACAAAAAACTTCCCAGGCCGGTGGATAGGATCAGCGTCGACAGCAACACGCTCAGCGAATAGACCGGATGACCGAGGAAGATGCTCATGCGCTGCAAAAGGCCGATTTCGATCAGCATAAAACCCATGCCGATGAACGAAAAATAGAGCGTGCCGCGCGTCACGAGGCGCGCGCCAACATCTTTGATCGCGCCGCTCAGCGGAATAATCAGAACGGCCACGACGAGACCCAACGCGATGGTGAAGAGCACCAGCAAAGTAACCGTCGCGACAAGATTGCCGCGCCGCACCCCGCCGCCTTGGGAGTTCGTCGCCAGCAACCCGCGCGCCACGCTGAACGCCTGCAGAGGCCGGGACAGCGGCAATTGGTTGAAAAAGAATGGCCGCTCGTCGGTGGGCGGGCTCAGGTCAAAATCGAGTGTCTCGGTAAAAGAATCCAGCGATCGCCGATTCGCCGCGCCGACGATGCGCGCGAGCACTCTTGAAGCCGGCACGCGGCTGGGCGTGATGAGTATTTCGTGCTGGTAGAAGGCCGCGGCATTTTCCAACGCCTCGATGTCGTTCGGCGTCAACGGAGACTTCGACAACACAAGCGTGGCGATCTGCTTTTGCGCGGCGAGGAAGAGATGGCGGCGTGGCTCGCGGACGCCCATTTCCATCAGAGTCGCGGCCGCCAGGCTGACGAGCCGTCCGGTCTCATCGGGCGCGGTCGGCTCGTACCATCGGCTCACGGTGAGAACCCCCTTCGAAGTCAGGCGGCTCATAAAAATTTTCCACGCGTCGACCGTGTAGAGCCCGTTCTCACTCAGGGTGAATGCGCCGGCGCCCGTCGCCGCCCAGGTGTCCACCAGGCTCATTTGAATCACGTCAAAGAGATCCCGGCTCCGGGCCAGCCAGCTTCGGCCCTCGTCGGCGACAAAGCGCACGCCAGGAATAGCGGCGAGATTAGTAAACGGAAGCAGCCCGTCCGATTGTGTTTGCAGATCGACGAGAATTGGATTGAGCTCTACCGCGGTGACCTGTTTGAGGCCGAACAAGACCGCGGACAAAACGTCCCGCCCGCCGCCGACGCCGACGACGACACCGCGCTCGCGGCCCGGCAAAAAATAGCCAAGATTGGTGACGTCGTACTTGAGAAACTCGATGTTGCTAAAATTGCCGTCAAAGCGATAGGCCGTCGTGCCGGCATCGCCGTCGATGAACAGATCCACTTGCTCGATCTGCCAGCGTTTCTCGAACATCTTCGGCGACGGCCCCCACATAATCGGCGCGCCGACAAACACCGGACTCACGTCCACTCGGGAGAACGAATTCCAGCGGCGCAGCGCATGGGTGCCGGGAAACTCGAATTTACCCTTGACCGCGATCGGCTGGAGACCATGCTCGAGATAAGGATTCACCAGGGCGGCGACGAGCAGTGCAAGAAAAATCCACTGGCGCTGCCAGATCCAGCTATGAAACCGCGGCTTGGTTTCGGGCGCAGCGCCGATACCCGAATTTGAAAACGCGACCGAACTCGCAGCCGCAAATACCGCAACCCACAGGACCGCCGAAGGTCCATCGGTCGCTTCCAATAACAACAACGCTCCCACCGCCCCGCTTGCCGCGCCCACGAGATCGACGCCGTAAACGCGCGCGACCGGATAGGGGCTTCGCGTAAGCGCGAGACTGACGACCACGCCGGCAAAAAAAAATGGCGCCGACAGACAGAGCGCCAGTTCCGTCCACACCCAGAATGTCGTCGCGATCCTGGTGATCACCGGCGCGAGCGTCATTTGGGTGGCGAGCCCGACGGCGGTGGTAAACGCGAACAAACCGCTGAAATAGGCGAGATCGTAGGAAAGCGTCTTGGCCGAAAACCGATCGCCCTTGAGGTAAACCCAAACCGCGCCGGCGGTTAGTCCGAACATCGCCAGGCTGATCACGAAAAAGGCCAGGTGATACCAGACGACGACGGATAGAATCCGCGTCTGGACGATCTGCAGCATCAAAGCGGCGAAGCTGACCAAAAAGACGCCGGCATAAAAATTTCGTTTGGGCATGGAATCCTATGGATTACATCAAAGAGCAACGGAACGAGATCGACCGCTAGCCTGGATAGTTCATGCTACGAAGAAACCCAATGACACTCTGTTGATCGAGTTGTGACCCTGGAGGAACGAAGGCACCGGCGCGAATGTTTCATTTTGGTCTCGGCGTTCGGCGCGATGTTTGACCTTTTCGCTGCTGCCCTCATCATGAGTAAATCGTCTGCTGGCATCTTCAAAGCCCAGCTGCTTTGCCTTCGTTCCGGAAGGGTTGCAACTCGATCGCCGCTTTACCGCGAATAATCCGGGCTAGTAGCTTGCCCGCGTCGCGAAGGCATGGCAAGAAAGACAACGAGGGTTATTCGGCGCATCTGATCAATCCTCTTGAAGTCCACTCCAGTCCTTTAACATACGCGGAGAAAACTTTCGATGTCGAAATCGAGGCAATCGGAGCGCCCCGAAGTGCACGGAATAAAGCGCATGATGATTTAAACTTCGTACCAATACGATGTTCAATCGTCTACGCTTTAATCCCCTCGCCCGCGGCCTGGCCACGCTTTACACCAGCGCGCTGCTCGCCGGCATGTGGTCGATGATCGTGCCGGCCATTCCGGTGCTAGCGACGTCCTTCGGCATCACTCCCGGCACAGCGGCGCAGATTATCACCGCGCTCGCACTCGGCAGATTTGCCGGCATGCCGCTCAGCGGCATGGTGCTCGATCGACTGGGCACCCGCGCCGCGCTGACGTCAGGCCCCGCCCTCGCATGCTCGGCCGCTCTGCTCGCCGGACTCACGCCCTGGTTCAGCTTGATCCTGGTCTTGATCTTCATCGTCGGCATCGGCGAAAGCATTTGGGTGATTGCGCGAGAAGTGGCCGGCATCGACCTCGCGCGCCAGGATCAACGCGGTCGCGTCCTGAGCGGTTTCCACGGCATCAACAACATGGGCCTTGCCCTGGGCCCGCTCTTTGGCGGCATGCTCACCGAATCCATCGGCTTTCGTGCGGTTTTTTTCGGCTACGCGGCATGCGCTACCGCCGCGGTTCTGTTAGGCGCCGCAGTAGCGAGCCCGCCGACGACTGCACCTGAGAAAATTTCCGGCAAGCCCGCTTGGAGCTTCGCCACGCTCGGCCGGCACTTGCGCGCCTTGAGGGATTTGTTTCACCAGATCGACCCGGAATTGCGCGCCACCTATGTCGTCCTGACCTTCGCCACGCTGACCAGCTTCATGCACCGCGTGACGACCCAGAGCATGCTGCCACTGCTCGCGAGCTCGCAACTTGGCCTGTCACCCAAAGACATCGGCATGCTGTTTACGATCTCGGGCTTTTCGGTTTTTGCCATGATCCTGCCGGCCGGCTTCGTCATCGACAAAGTCGGCAGAAAGTGGGCCACCGTGCCGAGCACAGGGATTCCGGCCATCGCCTTTTTGTTTATCCCTTTCGCGCAAAATTTCTTTCAGCTCGCCGTGCTGATCTCGTTTCTCGGCATTGCCAATGGACTCTCGCTGGGATCGCTGGCGACCTCGACATTCGACGTCGTTCCCGCAAGCGCCCGCGGCCGGCTGCAAGCGGCGCGGCGAACCATCGCCGAAGTGGGCGGTGTAGGCGCGCCTCTGTTCGGCGGGCTGCTCGCGGATAAGTACAATGCAGGCGTGCCGTTTTTAGCTTATGCACCGCTGCTTGTGATTTCGGCTCTTTTGCTTGCCTTCGTCGCCAGGGAAACGCTGCAAAAGTAACCGCCTTGAACCGGGCGCTGCGATCCGGGGATTGCGATTCGATTTCGCAAAATTATTGTCTATAATGGCCGGATTGAAAGTACCGATGGGCTCTATGCAATACCGAACCGACGATCTAAGAATCAAAGAAATTAAAGAGTTAACGACACCAGCGCAACTATTGGGTGATTTTCCGATCACGCCAAAAGCAGCCCGAAACGTCTACGAAACGCGCCAGGAAATCCATCGGATTCTGCACGGCGCGGATGATCGCCTATTGGTTATCATGGGGCCGTGCTCAATCCACGACGTGAAAGCGGGCAAGGAATATGCCGCCAGACTCAAGGAAGCCAAGGAGCGCTGCGCCGATGATCTTCTAATCGTCATGCGTGTCTATTTCGAGAAACCGCGCACGACGGTCGGTTGGAAGGGTTTGATCAACGACCCCAATCTTGACGGCAGCTTTCGAATCAACGAGGGACTACATCTGGCGCGGCAACTCTTGCTGGAATTGAATGAATCCGGCATGCCCGCCGGCTGCGAGTTTCTCGACATGATTTCGCCGCAGTATTTCGCGGATCTGGTTTCCTGGGGCGCCATCGGCGCGCGCACCACCGAAAGCCAGGTGCATCGCGAGCTGGCATCGGGTCTCTCGTGTCCCGTTGGTTTCAAGAACGGCACCGACGGCAATGTGCGCATCGCCATGGACGCCATTCGCGCCGCCCAGGCGCCGCATCATTTTTTATCGGTCACCAAGGCGGGCCATTCGGCCATCGTTTCGACCTCTGGAAACGAGGACTGCCACATCATTCTGCGCGGCGGTAAACAGCCCAATTACGATGCCGCCAATGTCGACGCCGCCGCGAAAAGCCTCGCTGCGGCAGGCATTCCGGCGCGCATCATGATCGACTGCAGCCACGACAACAGCGGCAAAGATCCAGCCAAACAGGTGGCGGTGGGTCACAATGTCGCCGAACAAATCGCCGCAGGAGATGCGCGCATTTTCGGCATCATGGTCGAGAGCCATCTCAAGGCCGGCCGTCAGGATCTCATCCCGGGCAAGCCGCTCACCTATGGCCAGAGCATTACCGATGCCTGTGTGGGCTGGGAAGACACCCGGAACTTGATCGGCACGCTCGCCGACGCCGCGCGCCAGCGTCACGTGAAAGCAGCCGCCAACGGCGAGTCGGAATAACGGCGCGGCATTTTTGTCAGCTGCTTGAGGAAGACCTCGGCTTGAAGCCGAGGGGTTTTGAATTTGTCGACTCGAAGTCGACTCCGGTTTCCGTCATTCCGGTGCATACCGGAATCCAGGGCTCTTTGAGTCCGAACTCAGAACGAACCTGGATGCCGGCAGTCGCCGGCATGACAAACTTTCACTTCGCCTGAAGGCGAGGGATTTCAACCATCCCCGAGGGGGACATTAACGAATCTACAAAGCCAAATAGCCAGCGGCGGTCGAGTTCAGCTTTAAAGCGACTGCTGCGCCCCGTCTTCAAGGCCTTCGTAATGGAAGACCCTCTCGCGATTGGCACTGACAGCATTGTTCCATGCTCAACAAACTCACCGGACTTTTCTATGGCTGGCGCATGGTGGCCGCATCCGCCGCCGTGCGCATGCTCGGCGCGGGCTTGCACAGTTATGGTTTTACGGTTTTCTTTTTGCCTCTGAGCCAGGAATTGCATCTCAGCCGCACCGCAACTTCGTTTGCCTTTTCCCTGGCGCGCGCCGAGGGCGCCATCGAAGGCCCCATCGTCGGCAACCTGCTTGCTCGCTACGGACCGCGGCCGGTCATGCTGGTCGCCGTGTCTCTCATGGGCTTGGGTTATCTACTGCTTTCCCAGACCACGACTTACATCGCCTTCCTGATCATTTACACCGGTTTGATCTCACTCGCCCATGCCGGCGGATTCATGCACGCGCCGATGACCTTAACCAATACCTGGTTCATTCGCCTGCGCGCCCGAGCCATGACCATCAACAGCGCGGCCTACGGTCTCGGCGGCGTACTGCTCGCGCCCTTGCTCGGTCTGATCGTGCACGCCTGGGGATGGCGCTGGGGCGCCGGGATGGCGGGCATGACGTTTTTGCTGGTCGGCTTACCGCTATGTCTAACGATCCGGAATTCGCCCGAGAGCATGGGCCTGCTTCCCGATGGAGAACACCACCCAGCGGAATCAGGCGACAGCGCAAAATCGCGCTCTCCGAGCAACGAAGTGGAAGTGACTGCCGGTCAAGCCATACGTTCGTTTGCTTTTTGGGCGCTGGTCTTCGGCGCGGCGGTGCGCAACGCCTCCTATCACGCGATTTCGACGCATTTCATTCCGCTGCTGGTCTGGAAAGGCATGAGCCAGCAACAAGCAACCCTGTTGCTCAGCGCTTTCGCGTTTCTCGGCTTTACCTCGACACTGGTATTCGGCTGGCTCGCCGATACCATGAATAAGCCGCGCCTGGTTTCGCTGATTCTTTTCACGGCAGGCCTGTCGATCCTATTTTTGATCTTCGGTCACTCCCTCGCGCCGTTGGCAATATTTATTCTGCTGTTTACCACGGTCGAAGCGACCTACCCGGTCGCCTGGGCGATGGTCGGCGATATCTTCGGCCGAAAGCATTTCGCCAAAATTCGCGGTTACATGAGCGTGTTCTACGTCTGGGGCAGCGTGCTTGGCCCGGTAATGGCCGGCGCGGTGTGGGACCGCTGGCACACGTACGAGCCCATGCTCTTGGTTTTGGTGGGACTGTTTTTTCTGTCCGGCACGTTCTACAGCTGCCTGGGCAAGCCGTGGGCAAGACCGAAAATAAACTAGCACCCGTTCAAAAGTTCCACGTTCAAACGTTCAAAGTTTTCGGATTTCGGATCCGACCTTGAACTCTTGAACTTTTGAACCTTGAACGGAGTTTCATCTTAGGTGTACCGCCAGCCAGATCGTTTCTGCGCCGGTGTGCGCTACGCGATGGCGCACGCGGCGGGGAATGACGAGATAGTCGCCTTCCGTCATTTCAACAACTTCACCGTCGATGAATTCCAATTCCGCCGATCCGCGCAAAACGATCACCCATTCGTCTTCGGGTTGATCGTACCAAAAACCGGGCGGACTGGCTTGCGCATGAGAGACGATTCGCTCGATTTTAACTGAGTCGCTCTTGAAGAGCGTGACAAACTCTTCGGCCTCTCCGGCAATATCGGTTTCCGCAAAAATATTCTTGGCGCGGAAGGGCATGGCCGTTCACAGCCGCGCGCGCTTGATCTGCGGCACATTGACGATCCGCCACTGGCCGGGCCTCGGCGGATTTTCAACCGCCCTGACCAGCGCGTGGGTCATCTGCTCGATGGTCACCAGTCCGAGCCGTTCCGCCGCGGCGCGCGTCGCGGGAATCATTTCCAAAATTTTGTAGATCGGCTGGATCAAAACCGGCCACCAGTGGCCCGGCCCCATCACAAACCAGGGCCGCACAAAGGTCGCCGTCAATCCCGCTTCGCGGATCATCGCCTCGCCGAGAGTGCGCACCCAGAGGAACACCCGCATGACCGGCGCGGGCTGCGCAACACTTGCATAAATCAAATGATCAATGCCCACCTGTTTTGCCGCAGCGACGGTCGCGCGGATGGAAACCAGATCGATCTTCTCGAACTGATCGGCCTTGCTCGGATTCGGGTGCGGAGTGCCGACCAGATGAACGATCGTATCGCCCTTTCGCAATGCCGAGGAAACGGAACCGACATCGAGTGCGTTGCCGGCCACCGCCGACGCCCCCGCGGGCACGCGGGTTAGAGACTGCTCGCGCGCCAGAACGCGCACGCGATGGCCGCGCGCCACCAGAAGAGGAATAAGATGCTGACCGATATAACCGGTGCCGCCGGTGACGAGAATGTCCATCGAAGTTGCCAAGATACTTACTTACTTCCGCAGCGCGCCGAACAATCGCGGGGTTCTAGCGGTTTTCTTGTCCCGCTCCGTTAACCTTGGGCGGCGGCGTATTTTTTCGAAATCGAAGCTTGATATCCATTTCTCGAGCAGTGAGCGATTACTCACATTACACAAATGTGAGCGAAAAGTCACATTGCCTATTTGTGATCGATCGGTAACAATGATACAATGTGAGCGATTGGTGACACGAGGAAGACATGCAGATCCGAACAGCAAAAGATATCGGCGCATTGATCCGCGACCAGCGGAAAAACCAGAAGCTTGATCAGGCTGAACTGGCCAAGAAGGTAGGTGTTAATCGACGGTGGGTTCTCGAGGTCGAGCGTGGCAAGCCGCGGGCAGAAATCGGCCTCGTTCTCAAGACGCTCGATGCCCTTGGCCTTAGTCTGTCGATCGAGAGTAAGGCTGCGACGCGCCGGCAAGGCGGCCGTGAGATCGAGTCCGTCGATATCGATGCCATCATCGAAAACGCAAAGAGGCCGAAACCGTGAGCAGCGAGTTGATTGCCCTACTTTCCGATCGCGAAGTCGGCCGTGTGCGGCGGGACCAGCGCGGCCGGCTTAAGTTCATCTACAATGATGAATGGCGCGAAGCGCGAGGTGCTTACCCGCTCTCGCTGTCGATGCCGCTCGCGGCCTCGGAGCACGCGCACGATGTGATCGAGGCCTTTATCTGGGGATTGCTGCCTGAGAATGAACTCGTGCTTGAAAGATGGTCACAAAGATTCCAGGTCTCCTCCCGCAGCGCCTTTGCCCTGATCTCTCGTGTCGGCGAGGACTGCGCAGGCGCGGTCCAGTTCGTCCGGCCGGACCACTTGGATACCGTTCTCAATTCCGGCCCTGGCGATATCGACTGGCTAGATGAGTCGGACATTGCCACACGACTCAAAACGCTGCGACAGGATCATTCGGCCTGGCGCCGGCCCGGCGATACCGGCCAGTTCAGCCTCGCGGGCGCTCAAGCCAAGACCGCGCTGCTGCTGCAGGACGGGAAATGGGGTGTACCTTCAGGACGGATCCCCACAACCCATATTCTGAAGCCCCCAACGGGCGCCTTCGACGGCCACGCCGAAAACGAACATTTCTGTCTTGCACTCGCGCGCGCCCTCGGAATGCCGGCCGCATCATCCACAGTCATGCGTTTCGGCGATGAAGTCGCTTTTGTGGTCGAGCGCTACGACCGCCGCGTTATCGATGGCAGAATCGTTCGTATCCATCAGGAAGACATGTGCCAGGCTTTCGGCGTTGCGCCCGCCAGGAAGTATGAAAATGAAGGCGGGCCAAGTGTCAGCCGTATTGTAGATCTCCTGCGGGAGAATTCCGGCGCCCCCAAGGAGGACGTCCAGACCTTCATCGATGCCATCGCTTACAACTGGCTGGTCGGCGGCACCGATGCGCACGCAAAAAACTATTCGATCCTGATCGGTGCCGGCGGTCGCGTCCGTCTCGCGCCACTGTACGACCTGGCCAGCGTCCTGCCCTATGACGAATTCGATCCGTTGAAACTCAAGCTCGCGATGAAGCTGGGAGGCAAATACCGCATTCGGGACATAAGTGCGCGAAGCTGGGAGAAGCTTTCGGAAGAACTGCGCCTGGACAAAGAGGAAGTCGCGCGGCGGGTCTGCGAGATGGCCGGTAAACTGCCGGTCGAGGCGCAGATGATCCGAAAGAGGCTTGGGGAGTCCGGTACGAACCACCCGGTGCTGGATCGGCTGACCGACCGCCTCAGCGCCCATGCCGAGAAGTGCAAGCGCTCATTCACGGTATGAGCGCGGTTACATTTACCACTTATATTGGAGGGTGACGGAACGAGTGCAATGCAGGTTTCGCGTCGCCGGATCTATAACCGCAAATTCGCTAAGCCCTCTAAAGCACAGCCGGCCTGGAGAAAACTCAGTGCGGTTAAGATCGAACGGGCTTTGTGTTTCAAACAACAGCGTACCGTGGCTAAGGACAACACCGTCACTTTCGAAGGGACGGTCTTGCAGATCCCTAAAACATCACCCTATCGCTCCTATGCCAACAAGAGAATCGATGTGCATGCGCTTCTCGATGGCGCGGTGGAGTTTTTCTACAAAACCGAGAAAATCGCAACCTTCGATTCAAAACAACGCACACAATTGGCTTCTATCGAACGCACGGTAAAAAGGAGGGGTTCCGCTACGGTCCGATTTCCATGCTGGCCACTCAACCTGAGGTGTCACCCTGACATCTTTGCGTTGCTGTTAACATGACATATTGACGTTGCTACGACAGTCCGGGGCGGGGGTAGGAAAACGTGTTCGTGGTTCGTGACTCGTGATCGTAGGTTGGGAGTGCAGGGGCCAAGGGGCAAACAGCGAGGGGCAATGGGCAGAGGAGCAATCCACAGTCGCTCACGTCAGTTTCGGCAGACCGTTGTTTTGAGGCTCGTAGGTGCGATCGTCCCTGCGTCGCTGCTGAACCGATTCATCAATGTCTTCGCTGCCGAATTTTGTCGCGCCGATCGAGCGATAATGCCGTGGATTCTTCCGGGCGTAGATGCCGCCGAGAAACTGTGCATAGGAATCGGTGAACTCGCCGAGATAATTCTTCTCGCCGACCACGACTAAGTCCACCGCCAACCCCAGGGCGCTCGCTTTCCGCTGTATCCAGCCGAGCGTGATATCGGAAAGCCGCCGGTCGTTGTAGCCGCCGCCGACGTCGCAATGGGCGCCGATAAACCAGCGTTGCTCCAGTTTC
>Ga0065707_10082477_pt1 | contig 14637 bp, 13 predicted proteins | sample SwiRhicommuniRL3_FD_59094 | JGI IMG/M metagenome (GOLD analysis project Ga0065707, IMG submission 59094) | Switchgrass rhizosphere bacterial communities from Rose Lake, Michigan, USA - RL3 v2 (version 2) | ecosystem: Host-associated > Plants > Roots > Rhizosphere > Soil | place: East Lansing...
CAGCGACTACGGCTGGCGCACCTTCACCCGCAAGCAGAATTTTCCAGCCGATGCACGCGGCAACTGGCGCGTCGATGTCTTGACGCCCCAAGGGCAGTTGATCTGCCGGCTGGCTTTTACGGTGAGTTAGTCATGCGGCTGCAACGGAGCATGAATAATTTGTAAGCTTGCCAGGGCGGATTCTCTGCGGCGCTTTTTTTAACTCTGCCTTGGAACGAGATTACATGCTCATGCGCTCGTATCCATGCGCACGGGGCGGCGTGCCGTATTTCCTACAGGGTGAGCACGTCGGAACGTGCACGTTGCGGATGAGCGATCGGCTTTTGCACGGTATGCTTCGCGCCCATGATTTCAGCCCGCAACGCGGGCCCAGGCAACCAACGTAGTGCGAGAGTTCGATACAGTGAAATATGCCGGAATCTTGATATTGACGCTGACCGCCGCAGGGTTCTCCCAGGTACAAGCCGCTGAAGACGGCGACACGTTCGTCCGCTTGAACTGGGCGATGGGTTCAGAGCCCGATTTCCAGACGGCAATCTTCGGCGACTACAAGATCTCGCCCGAACACAACTACCTCATCGGCGGCGCGTGGGGCCGCAAGATTTCAGACACGCTGTTCGGCCTGCCGCTGGTGAGCACCGGCAACATCGGCATGCAGTACTTCAACGAGCGCGGCCTGCAGGATGACGGCTACGGTGTGACTGCCTACTTGAAGCTGCACTATCAATGGCGGCTGCCCTGGACGCAGACGCGGGTCCGCCTCGGATTGGGCGAGGGGTTCAGCTATGCCACCGAAATCCCGGTCAACGAGCAGCGCGACTTCGCGAAGAAGCACAACTCGCATTCCGAGAAAATGATGAACCATCTCGAATGGACCGTCGACCTGCCGCTCGCGCAGTTCGCCGCCATGTCCTCGCTCTTCAAGGGGCCCATCAAGGAAGTGAACGTGGGCCTGGTCGTCTGGCACCGATCGAGCGTCTACGGTCTCTTCGCCGACACCCGCGGCGGCTCGAACTTCATGGGCTTCGGAATCGAGGCTCAGTACTGAGGTTGGCTGCAAGCGCCCGCATGCTTGGTTCCAGCCGCGGCTCCGGTACCATTGCCGGCTGTGCCGCTCCGAACCCGCTCCCATCGTCTGCATCTCTATCTGCTGCATCCTGGCGGTGAGCCGGGAGAGTTCGAGTGGCTGGCGTCGTCGAACGGCTTCCTGCCCTCGCTCTGGCAGATCCTGCTGGCGGACGCACAGCCCAGGCCCGAGCTGCGGCGCGTCCTGCTGAGCGACAGCGATACCTGGACTGCGGTCGATGCGATCGTCGCACTGGCGCGCTTTACTGCGTTCAGAGAGCTGGTGCTGCGGCATCCAAGCATCGATCGCGTCGCCGGCCTGGGCCGCTATCTCGAAGCGGCGGAACTCTATTTCGAAGAGTCCATCCGGCGCTGGCACAGAGATGACCCGGCGCCTCCAGTGATGTGCGTGAACCTGGCGTTGCTGCCTGCGTTGGACCCCGCTCATGGGACGCCACGAGACTATCCGGCAGAGTTGCGCGAATTTCGCGAACAGCTGGATCGGATGCTGCGCGATCGGGATGCTCTCGCCATCGCCGCCGTGATGGGATTTCCACAACGCAACCTGGGCTTCGAAGACTGGAAGGCCTGGTCGGGCATGTTCGGCCTGGCGCAACTGGAGCCGCAGTATTTTTCGGGTGCGTTTCGACGGCCTTTCGAGGGCGATTACGCCGACCACGAGTACGACGAGCTGGGCAGCGAAGCCGATCTGGGCAATGGCCTGCAGCGATTCAAATCGGGCGCTCGCTGGGGCGTACGCAGCGAACGCGGCGAGGTGTTCCCAGCCGAGTGGGATCGCATCTTACGCACGGGCGAACCGGCACTAGCCTGGCTCGAACGCGATGGTTGTTACGGCCTGGCCTCGCTGACGGAGGGCCGGATCCTGCACCTGCCGGATCTCGACGAAGTGCATGCATTCATCGCTGGCATGGCCAGAGTTCGCGTCGGCAACGATATGGGATTGCTGAGCGCCGACGGCAGTTGGTTGCTGGCGCCGACGCTGCAGGAGATACATGCGTTCGCTCACGGCTACGCGGTCATACGCACGCAAGACCAGTATGGCTACATCGATCGTACCGGTGCAGCGACGATCGAACCTGTCTTCGACGAAGCGGATGATTTCACCGCATCCGGCGTGGCGCGTGTCCGCAAGGGTGGGCGCTGCGGCCTGATTCGTCGGGATGGCAGCTTCGCACTACCGGTGCTGTTCACATCGCTCGAATATTCCACCGACTTCGGCGGTTGGAAAGGCGAGCGCGACAGCAAGTGGCTGCTCATGCACGCAGACGGCTCTGCATGGATCGATACAGGGTGGGACGCCATCGAGGTGTTCATCCCGGCGGAACGCATTCGCGTGCGCAGCGGTTCGCTGTTCGGCTTGCTGCGATGGAACGGTTCGCAGGTGCTCGCGTGCGAATTCGCGGAACTGCTGCCACTGCAGGCTTCGCTGAACGTCATTGCTTGCCGCGACGGTGCGATGGGATTGACCGGTCCGGATGGCGAACAGCGAATTCCTTTCGAGTACGCGTCCATCGAGGCGACCGAACCGCAAACCGAAGGCGACGTGCGCCTGAGCACACCCAACCTGTTGCGTGTGATGTCGCCGCCCGGCAAGGCAGCGCCGCGCTTTGGTATCTGGGATCTAACTCAGAACCGCTGCGTCGTTCCCTGTGCATACGACTATCTGTGGACGGCGCTGCTCGGCATCGGCAAGGCGTATGGCTTCATCGTAGGCAATCGCACTCCCAAACGCGGCGGCGGCGCCATGGGCCGCTATCGCGTCGGCATCCTGGATGCCGACGGCGCCGTGCTGATTCCACAGGACTACGCTTGGATCGCCGAATCCACGCCGCTCAACCGTCCCGACGCCATGACCGACATCCGCAACACGCTCTATCACGATTGGTCCCGCAACGAACCGGTCCGCGCTGCGGTGAATGAGCATGGCCCGATGGTGTGGCTGCGATGTCCGGGGACATGCTCCTGAAGCGCAACGTAAGGTGCGTGTCCCAATCTTCATCCCCAATCTTCATCCTGAGGCGTCAGCGGTCTCCGGATTGAGAATGGGGACATTCCTCGCCGCCGCGGCGAATGTCCCCGAAGACGGCCATCGGCTCCGACTTTAGTCAGTGCACGCGGCGGTCGGTGCTTCCTAAGCTGCCCATCTGCCACCAGAAGAATCGGGGAACCGTCGATGAGAATCCTGCTGCGCCTTGCGGTGTCCGCTGCTTTGCTCGCTGCCGTCTGCCCGACCGCCGAGGCGGATGACGACGCCGTAGTGCTGATTCAGCCAAGGATCAGCGTCGGCCAGCAGGAGTACCAGTTGGAGTTCGACGACGTGCTGTCACCGTCTGGGAGCAGCGGTTTCGATTTTCGCGACGGCTTTCGCGTGGACGACCAGTTGCCGTTTGCAGGGGCGGGCGTCACGGTGACCATGAACCGTTGGTTCCTGGATGTCTCCGGCCAGCGCAGCCAGCGAGGGCACGAGGAAACCTACCAGTTTTCCGGCCGCGCGCTCGGTAACGATGTATTCGCACCCGGCGACGGTCATCCGCATCACCTGGGCATCGATCTCGACCGCGAAGAGTTCAATGCAACGCTCGGCTATGGCTTCACCGATGCGTTCTCCGTCTACGTTGGCTACAAGGATGCGACGGTGAACATGTCGCAGCGCCAGTCGCCCGAACCGCGGCCCGATCCCGGCGACATTCTGTTCATCGGCGATTATGCGATGGACTTTTCCTATCGAGGGTGCTTCATCGGCGCGACGTACGTGATCCCGGTCGGCGCCGCCGGCGCGTTATCGTTGCAGTCATCGCTTGCCAGGCTGGATGGATCGTTCTCGCAGCGTTTCAGCGGCGACGTATTGCTCGCCGCACCGACGGCGGCGAACCAGTTTGCCGGCGTTCCCATCGACAAGGGGTTTCGCGATGGCGTGGTCGACGGCGATTCGCTCGGCGTCAATGTAGGTGTGTCCTGGACGGGAACGCTCGGTTGGATCGATCCCGCGTTGAGCCGCTTGACCTATACCGTCGGCATCGATCGCTCGCAGTACGAATTCGATTCGAGCGGATCGAAAGCGTTCTGGGCTGCGGACTTCCAGGAAAAGCACACGCGCGTGCGCCTGGATCTACGCTATCGCCTCGGAGCGGACGACTGAGTTTCAGTTCGAGATCATGAACTCACGGCGATACGAACGTCGTGTTGACGGAGCGCTTCTGCGGCGCTGCCCCGGCGACTTCCGCAGTCGCCGGCAGGCGGAAGTAGAAATCGTCGAACACCGACGAGTTGTCCCACGGAATCTGCTCCTGCCGCGTGGCTGCGGCCACCGAGTTGCGCACTTGCTTGAAGACATCTTCCAGCTTCAGTCCAGGCACGGCGAGTGCTTCGATCAACGCGCCGCTGTAAGGACTGTTGCGACGCTTGCCATCGCTCGGGCCATCGCTTGCGACCTGGCCCGGAGCGGTCGAATACGCCAGGAAAGTGCGAGCCGGCGCGAAGCTTTGGGCAAGGCCGGTACCGATTGCGATCGGCGTCTTGCCGGTGCTGCGAGAAAGCGAGCGCGATAACTCCTGTGCCTGTGCGATGAAGGGATTGTCGCGGCATGCATCGAGAATCACGATGTTGAGCCGGCGGCCCCTGGTATTGGCTCCCGAACTGTCCATGAGTTTGAGTACCGTGTCGAGATCGATCGACTCCTGTGCGACCTGCTGCTGCAGCGAGTCGAGATTGCGACTTGCATCCAGCGCCGCGGCCACCGGCAACATGAAGTTGCGCCAATCGACCTGGGCGGCATGGCCGGCGTAGTAGAACAGGCCGACATCGGCATTCTGTAAAGACTCGCGAAACGACTGCAACGCCGCCGTCATGTCGTCGCGGGTGGCATCGACACGCAAGATGACTTCGAAGCCGGCGTCGCGTAGGGCGCGGCCGACGCCGTTCGCATCGTTCACAGGATTGTCCAGAACCGTGAAATTCCGATAGTTGCCATTGCCTATCACCAGCGCCACGCGCTTTTCCTGGCGCATCCGTTCGAGGTCGGCTCCGGACAGCGCCGTCGCGGACCGGGAGGACGCCAGCCAGAGTGCCGCCAAACCGATGAGAAACAGGCTGTTGCGAACAGTTCCTGTCACTACGGATGCTTCCCGGCGGCGGGCCGTTCTAGGCATTGCCGCTGTCCCCGTTTGCCAGTCAACGCGAGCTTTTCTTGCCGATAGAAGCAAGGCGGCACGACTTGCGGTACAGTCGTTTCCGGCGGCAGTCCTGCGAACGTCGTCGATAAAATAAACACGGGGAGTTCGCTATGCGGCGCTATAGCCGTGGGCGGGCGACTGGGGCATCTAACATGGTCTTCGCGAGCATCGTCTCGTCGGTACTCCGGCATGGGCGTCGGACGGCCTGTGCCTTGGCTGCGGCGGCATTCGGCATGCTGACGGTGGACACAGCAGCGCTGGCGCAGGCGACTGACCTGTTGACCGCTGCGCAACGTTTCGAAGAAGCCCGTCTGGCCGGTGACTATGCAACGGCCGCAAGACTCGGCGCCGACGCCTTGGCCATGGCGGAGACGGCGACGGACAAGGACGGTATCGAGCCGTTCGACCTGCTGATTCATCTGGGCGAGGTTCAGGCACGGCTCGGACAGAATCAACTATCCATAGATAGCTATCAACGCGCACTCGCGTTACGTGCGCTGGCGCTCGGTCCCGATCATCCTGACCTGGTTCCCGTTCTCCAGGCGCTCGCCGACCTGTACCTAGCCACGCAGCGCTATGCCGATGCCGAAGTTCAATTCCAGCGCATGGTGTCGATCGAGCGTGCGGCGTATGGAGATGCTCATCCGAACGTCTACGCCACCCTCACGAAGCTGCGCAGCCTGTATGTAGCGGCGGATCGGACCGACGCTGTCGCCAGCACGGATGAGCTGATCAGGAAAGTGACCAAGATCGATCGCAGTGTTCCCACTACCCGCAGCAAGGGAAAGCAGGATCGGCGTTACAAGCAGAACGATGGCTTCGCCACCGTTCGTGTGTTCTACGGGACCAATCGCGCTCCTACCGGAGATAGCAAACCGGCGCAGTTCTACGGCACAGCCCGTGGCGAGCTGGACGTGGGCTATCTCGATGTCAGCATTCCCCAGGTCCACAAGGAGGGTGAGCTCGAAACGCAGTCGCGCTGGTCCATGTTCACGCTCGAAGCCGATCCCGAAGCCAGACGGCGTTTCGTGCTGCTGAACAAGATCACGCCGTTATCGCAGAATGCATTCGTCGACGCCCTGCAACGACAGATCCGCGCGGCGCCATCGAAAGATGTCTTCGTCTTCGTGCACGGTTTCAATGTCAGCTTCGAGGACGCGGCGCGGCGCGTGGCGCAGCTCGCCTACGACCTCGATTTCGACGGGACACCGATGATGTATAGCTGGCCCTCGCAAGCGAGTACGACGGCATATACCGTGGATGAAGCCACGGTCGGCATCAGCAGCCGCAAGCTGGCCGGATTTCTCGAAACGCTGGTGGATCGATCCGGTGCGTCGCGAATCCACCTGATTGCGCACAGCATGGGCAATCGTGCCCTGATCGAGTCGCTCGAAACTTACCTGGCCAAGCGAGCGCCCGAGCAGCGCAGGAAAGTCTTCGGACAGATCGTCTTCACCGCGCCGGATGTCGACCGCGACTATTTCCTGGAGACGGTCGAATCGCTGCGCGAATCCGCGGCTCGTGTGACTTTGTACGCGTCGGACAACGACCTGGCGCTGAAGACCTCGGCGAAGATTCATGGCGCTGCGCGGGCCGGGCTTGCCGGCGCCAACATCATCACGCTGCCATGGCTGGATACGATCGACATGTCGGCAGTGCAGGCGGATATGCTGGGACATAGCTATTTCGCAGCCAACGCCGGCGCCATCTACGATCTGTTCAGGATGCTGTGGCGAGACGACGCGCCCGCCCGCAGATGCGGCATGGTCGTCAACTCGACGGGAGAGCGGCGCGTCTGGCGATTCAATGTCGATGTCTGCAAAGGCAACGACCTGCTGCTGGCCGGCGTGCTGTTCAAACGCTTCGGCACGCAAGCCCGTGCGCGTGTGAATGCACGGCTGAATGCCATTTCCGACGTGGCCGAAAAGCAGGAATGGACGCGCATCCTCGGCCGCCTCGATTCGCTGCTGACGGAGGGGTAGGCGCATGCGGGCGATGTCGATACCGGCAATGACGGCAGTGCTGCTGTTGCATGCACCCTTGGTGCAGGCGGCGAAACCTCCCGTCGAGGTGCGGGCCTATGTCAACGACACCTGCATCGTCGCGGATGAGCCGTATTACCTGTCGCAACCGCCCGGCGGTTCGACGGCGAAGGCGCTGCCTCTGGTGGGCATCGTGGTCGGCAAGCTGGTCGAGCTGCTGCTGCGGCACGCGGTGAAGGCGACTGCCGGGAAGATCAGTTCGAGCGCCGAACGCAAGGACACCCGTTACGCCGTCGTGCGTCAGACCAACCTGTTTCGTGTCGACCTGGATCCGGCGCCGCAGCTCAATCTCAATTCGAAGCTGGGCTGCATGACCATCGTCGCGGGAAAATTCCAGGGCGACGACGTGGACTGTACTGCTAATTACGTGCCGCGCGAGCTGGCGGCCGACACGGTGTCCTTGCCGCAAAGTCAGTGGCGCACTTCGCGGACCGACGATTCGCTCGCGAATCCATTGCGGCGAGCCAACGTCTGCACCGACGGCGAACCGAAGTCGGTCTACGAGTCGCGTTTCGAGTTCTCGGAGGACGGCACCGCGTATCGCTTGAGGAATGCCGGTTATCGAGTGAACTCGCTGCTCACCACCGACAAACCCGGATCGCGCAGCGTGTTTTATACATTGGAGATTTCGCAGCCGGCACGCGATGCGAGCAACGAGGTTCTGTCCACCGCATGGGTCAATCTAGGCACGGTGACGGCCGGCGAGCGCGTGCTCGAGCCGGGAGGCGAACCGGGTAAGTGGTTGCGTGTACCGCCGATGTCCGTCGAAGCGCGACGTAGCTACGAACAGCAGACGCGCGTGCATCAGTCGGTGTCTGCCGAGATAGAAGCCCTGGAGCGTGCTCTGGTTCGCAATCGACGCATGCTCGGCGGCCTCGAAGAACGCATGCAGGGAGCGAGCGCCGAAGTCGCCAACGGCCTCAAGGAGCAGGCGTTGAAGACCGAGGTCCAGGTCCAGACGCTGGCAGCGGAATTGGACGCCCGCAGGGCCGAATACGGCGATCTGCCGCATGTGCCGCTCGAATTCATGCCGGTATCGATCGAAGTCGGCGTCACCGAGAAGACGTCGGAGAAGCGGGCGTTGCTGGCGTTGGCGCAGGTGATCGACAGCGGCAGCGGCGAGATCGCCTCGGTCGCCACGTCCGGCTTGATCCAGAGATCGATAGAGACCGCGCCGACCGATCCGGGCGATCGACTGGATGCGGCGCGTGCCGATTACTTCGATGCCAAGATCGCGTTGAAGCAGGAAGATACGCCGGTCGCGCGCCAGAAGCTGGCGCAGGCCACAGAGAAATATCAGGCAGCCAGGACGGCACTGGGTCTGGGACCGGCCGAATGAGTCGGGCAGCGCAGGCATTGATATCGTCGACGCTAGCCCTGTCGTTGTGTGCGTCGCCCTTGTATGCGCCGTGGGCGTTGAGCGCCGAGCCGCAGGCCACCGACGCCATCGTTTCCGGAGACGCGATCGAGAAGGCGCTCACGCGTCCCCAAACCGACACCCTGACTGGTACCGGAGCGGGCACCAAGACTCGCGGCATTCGCGTCAGCGACACGGCCCGGTCCAAAGGCGTCATCGACCTGAATATTCCCTTCGAACTGAACTCGAGCGGGCTGCAGCCGCAGGCCATCGAACAACTGCGGCAGCTCGAGACAGCGTTGAAGTCAGCGGCGCTGCTCCACGATCGATTCCTGGTTGCCGGACACACCGATGCTACGGGCAGCGCGGAATACAATCGCAGGCTGTCGCTACGGCGTGCGGCCGCAGTCAAAGACTTCCTCGTCGGCAGCGGCATCGAGCCGGAGCGACTGCAATCGACGGGCGAGGGGGCGAGCCGGCTGCTGGCTCCGGATCGTCCGAGCGATCCGGTGAACCGGCGCGTAGAGATCAGCAATCTGGGGAGAATCCCATGACTCGTCCATTCGCAGGTCCATCCGCAGGATGGTTGTTGCCGTCTCTTTTCTTGTCTCTATGTGCGTTCCCGCTGGCCAGCGTTGCCGAGCAGCGCGCCTTGCTGGTCGGTGTGGGCCAGTACGAGACGGCGGGTATCGACCTGCCCGGCATCGACCTGGATCTCGATCGCATGAAAGATACGTTGGCGCGGCTGGGATTCGAGGACAAGCAGATCAAGGTGCTGGCCGACGGCGATGCAACCTCGGGTAACGTGATCGCGGCCTTCAACGGCTGGCTACGCCAGGGTGTGCAGCCTGGCGATCGCGTCGTGTTCTATTACAGCGGCCACGGCAGCAACATTCCCGATCTCGACGGCGACGAGGACGACGGCGTCGACGAAGTGCTGGTCACGCATGACATGAAGCGTGCGAAAGTGAAAGGTCGCGCGACGCTCACCGGCGTGGTGCCCGACGACAAGCTGGGCCAGATGCTCGCCGCGATTCCGAGCAAGAATGTCTGGGTGATCATCGACGCCTGCCATTCAGGCACCATGACGCGCTCGTTCGACATGAAGAATCGCAGCCTGGGTTCCGGGCCGGTGTTCGTGAAGTCGTTCACCTATACCGGCATGCCGACGGGCGGGCGCATGCACCTGTCGCGCGATGTCGATCTCAAGGGACTCTCGGCGAACTATGTGTCGCTCTCCGCCGCGGGCGATAACGAGAAAGCGATCGGCACCTCCGTGGGGGGCGTGTTCACGATGGGGCTCACCGAAGCCATCAAGCGCATGGCGACCGAAGGCAAGGGCATTTCCGTCAACGAACTGCGCGACCAGACGACGGAATACATCCGTACCAAGGTCGACAAGGACGAAGTGCATCATCCGCAGGTCATGGGCAATGCCACGCTGGCCGGCGCGTCGCTGAAGCTCGTCACGCCGAGTGCGAGCGGTGGACCCACCAAGAGAAAACTGCTGGAGATGGTGGCCGCGCAGCAGAAGGGCGTGGAGATCACGGCGACCAGTTCGAAATATGCACTCGACGAGCCGGTGAAAATGACGTTCAAGCTGCCGACCAATGGCTACCTGAATGTCGTCAGCGTCGATGCGAAGGACGTGGCCACCGTGCTGTTTCCCAATCGCTACCAGATGGACAACGCCGTGAGCGCGGGTCCATTCGCACTGCCCACGCCGCAGATGGCGTTCGAACTGCTGGCCTCGGAGCCGTTGGGCGAGACGCTGGTCGTAGCTTTCCTGAGCAGCGACAAGATCAATTTCTACCAGCAAGCCGTGGACAGCCGCGACGAGAACGGCAATTTCAAGATGGATTTCTCCTCGCTGTCGCCGAACGCCACCCGGGCGATACGGATAGCGCCGCGCCATAGCGAGATCTATGCAGCGGAGCTGGAGATGCAGATCGTCGGGAAGTGATAAGAAGGGCGATTGGGCGGCGCAGGAATTTCGCGGCATAATTATTCGCTACCGGGATTCATCTCCCATACTTTCCGAGGTTCTCGATGCGTTTTCCCGCTGCATTCCCGCTGTTCTGCGTTATCGTCCTGGTCGCCGCTGCGGCCACTCTGCAGACGGCTGCCGCCGAGGGATTGAATCCAGCTCCAGCCGCCGCCTTCGGTGGCTACCAGGCATACGAGCTCAAGCCGCTCGCCATCAGCGACGAGCTCAAGGCCAGCGACACCGGCGTGAAAGCCACTGCCAAGATCCAGGAGAACATCGATGCGCGGCTCAAGCCCATCGTCGAGGGCTGGGCCAAGATGAATGAAGGCAAAGGCAATGGCAGCACCCTGGTATTCGAGCCCTCGGTCGATGACCTGCGCTTCATCGGCGGCACCAAGCGATTCTTCGCCGGCGCGCTCGCCGGCAGCTCGCACGTGGTGATGAAACTGAAGATCGTCGAGCAGCCGAGCGGCAAAGTGATTGCAGAGCCCGAGTTCTATCAGCGTGCGAGCGGCATGGCGGGCGCATGGACTGTCGGCGCTCACGACAACACCATGTTGAGCCGTGTCGTCGAACTCGCGGCGAATTACATGTCGCAGAACTTCGTCGGCGCCGTCGGCGGTCTGTCGGGCCGCGAAGAAGAGAAAAAGAAATAGGCGTCGCTCGGCAGTACACTGCGCCCATGGTCAACGTAGGCTTATCCGGATTCGGTTTGGCGGGACGCGTGCTGCATTCCCCGCTGATCGAGGCTGCGGGCATGCCTGTCACGGCAGTCGTAACGCGGCGGGCGAATGAAGTAGCTGCGTTGCTGCCTGGCGCAGCAGTTGTCGACTCGTACCAGGCATTGCTGGCGCGTGACGATGTCGACCTGGTCGTCATCGTCACTCCCAATCACTTGCACGCTTCGCAGGCCATTCATGCGTTGCGAGCCGGCAAGCACGTGGTGATCGACAAGCCGATGTGCGTCCACACGGCGGAAGCGGATGCGTTGATCGCTCTCGCCCGGGAACGGGGACTGCAATTGTCCGTGTTTCACAACCGCCGTTGGGACAGCGATTTCCTGACGCTCGCTGCACTGCTCGACAGCGGGCGGCTTGGCGAGGTGGTTGCATTCAATGCGCGCTGGGATCGTTATCGGCCGCAGATCCAGGATCGCTGGAAGGAGTATCCGGAACCGGGGACTGGCTTGTTCTACGATCTGGGATCGCACCTGATCGACCAGGTGCTGTGCCTGTTCGGTCGGCCGGAATGGGTGCAGGCGGATATCCTCACGCAGCGCCCGGCGTCCCAGGTCGATGACGCTTTCGAACTCTGGATGGGCAAGGGGCGGTTGCGGATATCGCTTGGCGGCAGCTCGTTCGTCGCGGAGAATCGGTTTCGCTATCGAGTAGTGGGCGAGCGGGCCACCTTCATCAAGTCCGGACTGGATCCCCAGGAAGACCAGCTGCGTGCCGGTCTCGATCCGCTGTCCGCAGGCTTCGGCGTGGAGCAGCCCGAATATTTTGGCAGGCTGACTGCGGGCCAGGATGGAAAGGTCGAGACCATCGCAGCGAGGACGGGCCGCTGGCTGACGTTTTACGAAGGCATCCGCCGCAGCATCGAGAATGGCGCGCCAGTTCCTGTCGAAGCAACGCAGGTGCGAACCGTGCTCGAAATCATCGAGGCGGCGTTACAGAGCAGCAGTTCGGGCCGGCGCGTTGCTATGCATTACTAGGATGACGAGCTCTTGGATCCTCGCCACGCGAGGGCCACGAGCTCGTCAATTCAATCTCTGTAAATCCAGCAGACTCAGATCGAATTCCTGCACCGGCGAGCGGACTGGGGCGGCGCCGAACGGGCGCTTGTACGACAGGAACATAGACGAGCCCACGCTATCGACCAGGGAGTGGCCGGCGCTCATCGATACCGAGCCGCGGCCCAGCGACATGCTCTGGCTCAGGGAGATCAGGTTCGAGCGTTCCTGCGACCAGGTCGTTTGCGAAGCGTAAGCGATCGCGAGCGTCGAGGACTCGGTCACATTGAGGCCGATGCTGGCGAGATTTCTCTGCATCACCGGGTCGATGGTCAGGGCACTGCCGACATCGCGGAATTCGCGGCTCTGGACGCGTGAGCGCACCATCACGTTGAACCATTGATTCTGGTGTTCGAAGCCGACGCGGGCGAGCCAGCCGGCGCCTGCCTCGGTCTTGCTCGAAGCCACGGCGACGGATGCGGTCCCCAACATGCCGACTTGTCGGGCAGCGCCCAACCCGAGGGCGGCGACTTCGTCGGCGAGGTATTCACCGTGTCCTTCGATGGTGAAGCCCAGCGGAGCAGCGCAGGCGACGGTGGTGTTGGCGAACAGCGGACCGTACTCGTTGCTGGTCACTGCATAGTCTTCCCGGGCCTTGCCGACGCCGACATTGAAATCGGCGCAACCCGACTGAACCAGCCGTGCCGCTTCGATCATCGGTGCGGTAATGGATTGCGATCGGCCCAGCGAATCGCGGGCCACGAAATTCAGCGAATTCGTGCCGCTCACTTTCACTGTGCTGTCGATGGCCAGGTTCTGGCGCAGCAGCGCATCGCTGCGATCGATGGAAGCGAACAAGGCATCCGCCGCTGTCGGCAGAACCGCTACCCCGGATGTGGCGAGCGTCTCGCTGTTCACGACATTGCTGCGAGTATTAGAGACCGTGCCGAACTGCACACCGCCGTAGCGAACCGAGTTGCCCCACATGCCCGAGGTGCTGACTGCATCGCCCAGGCGCAGCTGATTGCTCTCGTCGAGCGACTGCGTATAGCTCGAATTCAGCCGCGTCAAGGTTTCGACGCTGGGTTGCAGCGAGGCGGCAAAGGAAGACTCTGCCTCGCTGTTACTGTTCTGCACGCGCGCCTCGATCGCCGAGTAGCGGTCTTTCGTCGACAGTGAATTTGTACGAACATCGACCGCATCCGGACGCTCAGGAGCGGCAGCACAACCCGATAACATCACGGCGACAGCCGCCACCACCGCATATCGCATCGTCCTCGGCAACTCCAGCGAAAGAATCCGTGCCGCGGAGGATAATGGAGAAGGGTGGCGAACTCATGGCAAACGATCACACTCTCTCTTGCCAGGCTGCGTCGTTGGTACTCACTGGTGAACTCTCGATCCGTCCAGCATTTTGCCCTGGAGGTTTTTACATGGTCAGACTGGAAAAGTCGCTGAAACGCGAACTCGACATCGCCGGCGTCGCCTATGTGCTCACCATCGACCCCACCGGCCTCAAGCTCACCGTCAAAGGCCACCGCAAAGGCCAGGAACTCGCCTGGAAAGACCTGGTCAGCGGCGATGCCGCGCTGGCCACGGCGCTGAATGCCTCAGTGGCGAGGGGCTGATTCCAGGCGCTTCACTGCATGGGGACCGCAGCGGCCATGCCCGGCTCGACCTGGATGCCGAAACTGTTGATGGCCAGCCCTGTCATCGTGTAGCCGCCCACGGTGTAGACGATCTCGATCAATTGCTTGGTGTCGTAGTGTTTCGATAACGCGGCCCAGGTGCGATCGCTCACGAACGCTTCGCGGCGCAGTTCATCGGCTGCCTGCAACACCGCTCGTTGTTCTTCATTCCATCCGGGCGCGCAGGCCCGGCGGCAACGCGCTGAATATCCGCATCGGTCAATCCCGCCGCTTTGGCGAGCTTGGCGTGATGCACCCATTCGTACTCGGAGCGGATGAGCCACGCGGAGGGCGCAGTCGAGCAAGAGAAAGCATGGAGAATGTCTTGATAACCTTTCATGCCGCGCTGGCCGTCGTTTTTCAATTCCGGCGACTTGATTCCTCACCGCCCGGGCGCATGCTGTCCCGATGATTCCATTCTCGGTTCTCGATCTGTCGCCCATCGCTGCCGGCTCGGACGCGTCGCAGTCGTTTCGTAACACGCTGTCGCTGGCGCAGGCGGCGGAGCGGTTGGGGTATTTGCGGTATTGGCTTGCCGAGCATCACAGCATGCCGGGGATTGCCAGTGCGGCG
>Ga0065707_10082478_pt1 | contig 14636 bp, 18 predicted proteins | sample SwiRhicommuniRL3_FD_59094 | JGI IMG/M metagenome (GOLD analysis project Ga0065707, IMG submission 59094) | Switchgrass rhizosphere bacterial communities from Rose Lake, Michigan, USA - RL3 v2 (version 2) | ecosystem: Host-associated > Plants > Roots > Rhizosphere > Soil | place: East Lansing...
GCAGGCGAGACTCGGCAGCAATGGCGATACCGCTCTCGGCGGTATCAGCTTGAACACCGAAGGGCCGCGGCGACGCGAGCTCTTTTTTGAGCGCGAGGCGCTGGAAACCCGCACCGGCGTGGAACGCGGGCAAATGTACAACCTTGCCGGCGCGGCTGTTGATTACCCTTTCGGCGCGCGCACAAGCGGCGCCGCGTTGGCGGGCCTACAGACCTTCGGCGATGGCAACGAGCGCATTCATTTACGCGGCAATCTGGTGTTATCTGTCGTTCGGCAATGGGGCCTGAGCTTGCAGGCCCGCACTCGCTATTATCACAACAGCGATCCTTACTTGGGCGGCTATTACTCGCCCGAATGGTATGGCGAGGCACTGGGCGTGTTAGCGGTGCGCCGTGTGATGCACGGCTATATGTGGCGCGTGGTGGCAGGCCTCGGCGGCCAAGGCAATGCCGATGAGGATTGGAAGCGAGCGCGACTGCTAGAGTTCAGTTTCGAATCACCCCGTTGGCGACAGAGCTGGCTGCGCCTCGTCGCCGGCTATACCGACACGCCAGTTGCAAACAACAACGGGATAGGAAGCTACAGCTACCGCTACGGTATGCTAGAGGCCGTCATTGCCTTCTAGCCTAGCCGGATCGCTCCATGCGGAGCGCGAAAGGAATTCGGCCACATCGAGGATGTCGTCACGTTCCAGCTTCGCCAGCAGACGAATATGTTTGCGGGAAAGATTGGGACGGCGGCCATCGACGGCATCGTAGATCTGCCGCACCAGGTACTCATAGTGCTGGCCGGCAAGGCGTGGCACAAGCTTGTCAGCATTGCCCTCCCCTGCAGGTCCGTGACAGGACTGACAGCGCGCGGCATACAGCGGCGAGCCAGGTGAGTCGGGTTCATGTTTCCCGCGCCTTGGCGGATAAGGCGGTTTGAGCTCGCTCGCAAACGCGGCCACATCGGCGACGGCCTGCATATCCTTTAAAAAATGACGGTCGGCAATCCGCTCCATGCGGATGTCCCAGCGCTTTTCGTGTCGATAATCGACGAGCTGCTTGGCAAGCACATGGGAGTGCTGTCCGGCAATGCGCGGAACGTTGCCATCGAGCGTGCCCTCCCCCGAAGGGCCGTGACAAGCCGCGCAGGTGCGGAACAATTCGGCGCCGCGCTCAAGATTGGGTTTGCTACGGACTGCGGCCGCGTAATCGGTTCGCACCGAGCTCGAAGCCCATGCAATAACGGGCGCCAACATCAGCACTCCAACGGCAACGAAAATAGAACTTTGTCTCATGACCGCCTCCCTTCGAGAAGGCTGCAGCTTACCTGCGTGCGGTTGCGGCGGGTTAGACATTTCCCTTTAGGGGATTGCGGGTGCTCATGGGGAAATGCGATCCGGCTCGAGACCTCCGCCTGCCATTGAGATAGGATTAAACTCCAACTGAGAGGCGTCCATGACGGATTCCAGCGATTTCCCCCCTTCCCTGCCACTGAGCAGACGCTTTTTCCTGCGTTACTCGCTCCTCGCAGCCGCTGCATCGCTGGCCGCTCCGCTGGCGCTTGCCCGCCGTATCGAGCAGCGCACGCTGACCTTCACATACCCATACCGGCGAGAAGCTAGTGGCGCCTTATACTCAGGGCGGCTGCTATCAGGCGGCCTATCTTGAGCAGGTCAATCATTATCCTGCGGGACTTTCGCACCGGCGAAGCGCATGCGATCGACATTCGCCTCAGTGGATTTTCAACGGCACGGTTGCGCGACCACGCCTTGTCGCTCAAACGCGGCGGGGTCGGTTATTACAAGGCGTCGGATTTTGTGCACGTGGATACCGGGCGCGTGCGTTTCTGGTAGCGCGGCCATTTAAAGCCCCAGCACCTGCGTTTGAGATCCGCATTGACAATGGAGTTGCGGGCGAATCCGCGTGACGCGACTCGGCCACTATCCTTGCAGCGTCATAGTCGCGCGGCTCGAGCCCCCACTCGTCGGCTGTTCGCATCGCGTCCAGCAAAGCAAGCGCCGGCGGGGTCAGCGCAACCCCGCTCAACCACGCTATAAGCAGTGCACGTATCACGATAATTTCTTTCGCAACACATAGAAGGCGGTCACGCTGAACAGAACGAGCACGATTCCTACACCGAGAACCACGCCGGCGCGTCGCTCGATGAAGCTCGCTCCCAAATGCACTACTGCCACCGTATACAGCAATTCAACCAGGCCGAGCGCCAGTAAGTATTTTGGAAAGCTGTAACGCACCAGTCCCAAGACATAGCCGGGAATTTCAGAGGGCAGCGCCAGCTGAAAAATCAATATTAGACCGAATGCGCTATGCGGACCCACGTGCCGTTCAAGACGATGCAGCAGGCCCTCCGCCGTCAACCATCGCACGACTGCGCGGCCGAGATATCGGCCCACACCATACGAGCAGGCCCCGCCCAGGATCCAGCCGAACCAAAGCAGCACGATGCTCAGTGGCTCACCCCACGCGAATACAGCGACTGGCAGGAACACCGCGACGGAGACAAACGCAAACATGGCGGATACGGCGGCGAATACGACAAACAGCAATGCTCCGAGGACAGGATGATGGTTTATCACGCCCTCGCTGGCGACGAGAACGTCGATGAGCGCTGCATGCAAAGCATTTGATGAGGCTAACGCCGCCAGCGCAATCGTGAGCAGCATAAGGATAGCCGCACGACGCCACACAGCATGATGCTGTGCGGGTAAAGATCCTGCGTCTGTGCTTACTGTGCGACCCATCCACCATCGACCGGGAGCGCCTGGCCCGTGACGAACGACGCTTCATTTAAACACAGCCAAACGACGGCGGCGGCGATGCAAGGACGACTCGGGCGCGTATAAACTATGCCTGCAGGAAGGCGCCGCGATTCGATCGCAGCTGCAGGGCCTTTGGCTTTCAGTGCGGGTGGCTCCCGATGAGAGTGATGCCCGTGTTGCGGACTCATGCGGCCTTCTGCGCTCAAGGCTCTTGAGCCCATGCGCGCCGAAATACCAACGATAGAAAAACGTGGGCAGCGTACCGAGCCAAAGGGGATAGCAGATGATGAGGTGCTCGGCCCAGGCAATCGTTTGCTGAGCGTCCTCGATGGCCTGCCCTGCGACGTGCTGGCGGTCAAGCCGCCACGCTTCGCGAAGGAGACTATGGCGATCGCGGCCGCCTCCATCGCTCCAGTCCGCGGTCGAGAGTGCCGGCCAGATACTCGCGGAAGCGATTTAGCCGGCCGCGTCGCGGCCACTGTCTTCGATCGAGCTCGAGCGATTGACCGCGATCCTCCTCAAACACAGCGGCTACCCCGTTCGCAAACGGCCGACTCTCGATTTCCTGATTAGCCTCGAGATTCCATTTGAAGCCCCAGCGGTCGAGATTACTCGAGCCGACTGAGACCCAGTCATCACACAGAATCATCTTGGCATGCAGCACCCGCGGCTGGAACTCAAAAATCCGCACGCCATTGCGCAACAATTTTCCATAGAACCGCCGCGCCGCGTGCCGCACCCAGGGATGATCCGTGAGAGGGCCGGGTACGAATAGACGAACATCGACGCCCCGGCGCACGGCTCGCCGCAGCGCCTTGCGAAATCGCCGCGAAGGTACGAAGTACGCGCTCATCATCCAGACACGCTGGCGCGCCGTCTCGATCCGGTGAACCACACTGTCGGCGAGCATGGAGCGATGCCATCCCGCGCTGACGGCGACCCGACCTGCCGCCCCATCCGCGAACGTGTCATGTGCTGGGAAATTCGGCTGCATCCACTCGCCGCCAGCCTTGCGCCAACCGGCGGCGAACACATTCTGCCAGTCGGCCAGTACGGGGCCGCGAATCTCCAGCATGACCTCCCGCCATGGGGCTCCGACTCCGCCGCCGGCAATAAACTGATCGGTCAGGCCCGCACCACCGACAAACGCCGTGCGTCCATCGATCAGCAGCAGCTTGCGATGATCGCGCGCCAGGTTTGCAAGCCGCTTGTGCCAGCCGATCGCGTTGTAGAAACGCAGTTGCACCCCGGCCTGGATCAAACGCTGCCGGTCCCTCACCCTCAAACCTGCAGAGCCGAACGCATCGAGCAGCATCAGTACACGTGCGCCGCGTTGGATTGCGCGCATGAACGCATCGATGAATCGATCCGCAATGCGTCCCGATTCGACCAGATACATCTCAAGCAGTACATCCCGCTGCGCCTGCTCGATAGACTCGAGCATGCGCGCAAAGAACCGTTCGCCATCGCTCAGCAATTGAAATCGATTGCCGTAACGCCACAGATGCACGCTATCTGCCTGCGACCGTACCGAGATCAAGCGGTAATTACCTGCGTCATGCGGGCATAGTGTAGCCCGGCGCTACATCATGGGCTCGCCTGGCGCGCGCCCTTCGCGCTTTTGCGGTGCCTGATCCTCGACGATTTCATACCAGATGGCGTTGAGCACGCCAAACGTCAGCGCAAGTCCCAAGCCCAAAATCCAGCTGAAGTACCACATAAGCGCAACTCCGATCGTCAGTGAAGGCCCGCGATACGGCGAATGTGTTCCAAAGTGATCCGACCTTTGAGCACTCGAAATACCCAAGCCGTATAGGCGAGCACAATGGGCAGGAACACGATGACCGCCACGAGCATGATCGATAACGTCCTCATGCTGCTCGAGGCATCCCAGATGGTGAGGCCATGATCGGGTTGGGTCGATGAGGGCAGCAGAAAGGGAAAGAGAGCGAAGCCGGCGGTCAGAATCGTCCCAGCCTGAACGAGACAACTGCTGATGAATGCAGCGCCATGACGCCGGCCCGTGAGCAGCCCCCACGTGGTGAGCGCCATGAGTACGGTTCCCACGGGCGCGAGCCATAGCGCCGGAAGCGCGCGATAGTTGTCGAGCCAGGCGCCGCGCGCCACTTCGACACTTTTCAACAGCGGATTGGAGGGCGCAAATGGATTAGCGCCTGCCACGATGCGGTGCCCTTCCAGACTGCCGATCACCCAAACGCCGGCCGCGATGAATGCGGCGGCAAACAGCAACGCAGCCGTTCCGCCAATGGTCGCCGCGCGTGTGGACATCGGATTTTCGACTTTGAGCGCAGCATAGCTAGCGCCATGCATCACGATCATCGAGAGACTCACTAGCCCCGACAACAAGGCGAACGGATGCAGCAGATTGAAAAAGCCACCGGTATATACCGGCCGCTGCAACTCATCGAAGTGAAACGGGATGCCGAGAAACAGATTGCCGAACGCGACACCGAAAAGCAGGGCCCCAGCCGCGCCACCGCCGGTCAGTGCTCCATCCCAAACATTGCGCCAACGCGTATGGTCGACCTTGTCGCGAAAGGTGAAGCCCACGGGACGCAGGATAAAGGTTACGAGCACCAAGAACATCGCCAGATACAGCCCCGAGAACGAAGCAGCGTAGAGCAGCGGCCATGCGGCAAACACGGCGCCGCCGGCCAGGATGAACCACACTTGGTTGCCCTCCCACACCGGCTCGACCGCCGCGAGCACTGCGTTGCGCTCTTCATCCGTGCGCCCCACCAAGCGGAAAATGGCGGCCACGCCGAGATCGAAACCGTCCATGATGGCAAAGCCAATCAACAGGACACCGAGGATCAGCCACCAGATCAAGCGCAGCGTTTCATAGTCGAGCATGGCTTTCCCCTCCCGCGACCGGCGTTTGCGGCCAATATCCCAAGCCCTCCGGCCCGCGCCGGATCATACGCATCATCAGATACACATCCACGATGGCGAGTGCCGTGTAAAACACGACGAACCCTGTGAGGGAGAGCCATACGTTGCTGGCCGGCGTGGTCGATACGCCTAGAAAGGTAGGCAACAGTCCGTCGATCGCCCACGGTTGACGGCCGTATTCCGCGACGACCCAGCCGAGCTCCGCGGCAAGCCACGGTAACGGCAGACTGAAGAATGCAACTTTGAGAAACCACCGGTTCTGCTCGAAGCGATGCCGAGCTGACAGATAGAACGCCACTGCAAAAAGTGCGATCAAAAACATCCCCACGCCGACCATGAGCCGGAAGCTCCAAAACAATACCGGCACGTTGGGCATGGTCGACCACGCGGCGCGGTCGATTTGTTCGGGCGTGGCCAATGCAGGGTTGTCGACTTCCCGAAGCAGCAGCAAGCCATAGCCCAGATCGCCCTGGTACTTTTCAAACATGGCCTTGGCGCCCTTATCGGCCGGGCTTGCGCGCAGTTTCTGCAGCGCTGCGTGCGCCTGGATACCGTTGTGAATGCGTGCCCGAGCCTCTTCGACCAGCTCAAAAATGCCGGGCACCGGCGTATCCGTCGAACGCGTGGCGATCAGACCCAGCACCCAGGGCACTTTGATTTCCGCATGCGTCTTGCGGGCAGTGACATTCGGCAGACCGAAGATCGTAAACCCCGCCGGCGGCTTTTCCGTGTGCCATGCGGCTTCAATCGCGGCGATTTTCATCCGCTGATTTTCGCCGGCTACGTAACCGGACTCGTCGCCGAGCACGGCGACGGACAGCGAACATGCGAGTCCGAAGCTGGCAGCCACCGCCATGGAACGCTTTGCCACAGCAACATTGCGGCCGCGCAGCAGATACCACGCGCTGATCGCCAATACGAACACCGATCCCACCACGTAGCCTGCGGCGACCGTATGCACGAATTTCGCCTGGGCCACCGGATTGAATATCACCTGGGTGAAGGAGACGAGCTCCATGCGCATCGTTTGATAATTGAATGCGGCCCCCACCGGATATTGCATCCAGGCGTTGGCAATGAGAATCCATAGCGCCGACAGGCTCGAGCCCAATGCCACGAGCATCGTGACGATGAGGTGCCCGAGCTTTGAGAGGCGATCCCAGCCAAAAAAGAACAGGCCGACGAACGTGGATTCGAGAAAGAACGCCATCAGCCCTTCGATGGCGAGCGGAGCGCCAAAGACATCGCCGACGTAGTGCGAGTAATAGGCCCAGTTGGTGCCGAACTGGAATTCCATCGTGATGCCGGTGGCAACTCCCATCGCGAAGTTGATGCCGAACAGCACGCCCCAGAACTGCGTCATGCGGCGCCAGATTTCGCGGCCCGTCATGACGTAGACCGATTCCATGATCACCAGAATCATGGACAGGCCCAGGGTGAGCGGCACGAACAGAAAGTGATAGAGCGCCGTCAAGGCGAACTGCAGGCGCGACAAATGGACCACGTCGAAATCAATCATTTCTGCTCCCCCTCACCGGTTACGAACCGCTGCGCTGCGCGTTCCGGCGTTATATGAAGTCGGTGTCGCGGCGAGAAAAACAGAGCCCAGAGCAGTATAAGCCCCACGAGCTTGGCGAGCAGCAACCAAAATATCTTGCGGCGCAGCGAAAGGCGCCAGTCTCCCGCGACATCATGAACCGGCGGCAGGGCTGGATTTTTCATCGACTTGCGTTGCCGGTTCCTCAAAGGGGCAATGATAGCTTTCAGGCTTCACCAGAACAAAATCGCAGTCGAGCGTATCGAGCGGTTTGCTCGTCAGCGTGCCGATGGCGGTCGAGGCCATGCAGCACGGCGCGTTCGACTTGCAGTGCGTCAATCAAGGAGCGGCGCCGATCGCAGCGCATTAACTTGTGCGGCAGTGACAACCTCGCCGTGATTACCCCAGGAGAGGCGTATATACGTCACGACCGCCGCAATGTCCTCATCGGACATGATCTGGGCATACGGTGGCATGCCGTAGGGTCGCGGATTGCCGCGGGTCTGCGGCGGATAACCGCCGTTCAGCACCATGCGAATGGGATTGACCGCCGACTCCATTTGAATGGACGGGTTCTGCGCCAACGGCGGCCAGCCAGGCGGTCGCCCCATGCCATCTTCCATGTGACAGCTTGCGCATTTGGCGCGATAAATCGCATGGCCTCGCGAGAGCACGCTCGCGCTGACCTGCGTTGCTGCCCGCCGCGCGCCTTTCGCTGCTTTTGGCTCGTTGGGATCGGCCAGCGTCTTCAGATACACCGCCATGGCGCGCGCGTCCGCATCGGTCATGTATTGAAGACTGTTATGAACGACCTCGGCCATCGGGCCATACACCGCGCCGCGCGAAGACACGCCATCCTGTAAAAGCCCGATGATGTCCTGCAGCGACCAATTGCCGAGACCCGCTTCCGTGTTGAGAGTGAGCGAGGGCGCATACCAGTTCTGCATCGGGATGAGCCCCCCTGCGAAGGCACGCTCATCGGAGCTGCCGCCGAGTGCGTTGATCGCCGTATGACAAGTGCCGCAGTGACCTAGCCCGTCGACGAGATACGCCCCGCGATTCCACTCCCTGCTTTGTTTGGGATCGGGAACGAACTGCCCCTCGCTGAAAAAAAGCGCGCGCCAACCGATTAGGAGGCTGCGGTTGTTGTAGGGGAAGCGCAATTCATTCACGCGATTCGGCTCGCGCAAAGGTTTGAGCGAGCTCAAATACGCGAAAATCGCATCGGAGTCCTGCCGCGTCACCTTGGTGTATGCCGGGAAGGGCATTGCCGGATATAGCAGCGCACCGCTTCTCGAGCGGCCTGTGTGCATCATTTTGTAGAAGTCATCCGCCGTCCAGTCGCCGATGCCAAACTCGCGATCGGGCGTGATGTTGGGCGAATAGAGCGTACCGAATGGGGTCGGCATGGCGAACCCGCCTGCGAAGGCCTGGCCACCGTGCTTGGTATGGCAGGCGACGCAATCGCCGACGCGCGCCAGATATTCGCCTCGCCGGATCGTTTCCTCGAGCGACTGCCCTCTTCCCAAAAACTCTTTGCTCTGCGCGAGCAGGGCTAACGATGCGAGGAGTCCGACAAGCGCGCCAGCTGCCGCCAAAGGTCTACGCATCATTGGGGCTGGCTCCCACAGAGTAGTGGCGTCTTCCAACTGCCCTGTTGCGCCGGCGCATGGTTTGGCGGTGCTGGCTGCGCGGCGAGCCAACCTGCGACTGCGGTGATCTCCGCCTCGGTGAGGAGACGAGCTACATCGTGCATACAATCCGGCGCCGCTGCGCGGCGTGTGCCGATCCGCCAGGACTCCAATTGGGCGCTGATGTAGCGGCTGTGAAGGCCGATCAAGCCCGGTATGCCCGGGTTGATACCTGTCAATTGAACGCCGTGACAAGTCATGCAGGCTGGAATACCGCGCGAGGCTACGCCCGTGCGCACGAGCGCTGCTCCCAGGCTCATCTGCGCGGCGGAAAGCTTTGTGACCTCGGGAGCCGCGAACGGCAGCTCCTCGGAGGCATAATATTCCGCCATGTCATTGAAGTAATCATCATGCAGGTAAGCCAATAGATAATTCATGGGCGGATAGCTGCGGTGACCATCGTGAAAATTGCGCAGCTGATTGAAAAGATATCCCTTGGGTTTGCCTGCGATCCTCGGGAAGTAATCATCTTGCGTGCCTTCCCCTCGTTTCCCATGGCACGTCGCGCAGCCTTGCACGCGTGCAGCCATTGTATCGGGCGGAGCTTCTCCTTTTGCAGCGGCGGGCGGCTCGGCTGCCCGCAAGGCGGCGGCGGCCCACACGATCCATAGGACGCTCGCAAGAAACATGCAACGTGCAAGGCTCACTTGGCATCACCCGCGTAATAGCGTGCCGCCGCCTCAATCTCAGCGGGGGTCATGCCCTGGACCATGGCACGCATCTGCCCATTGATGTCATTGGTGCGAGCGCCCGAAGCGAAAGCCATGAGCTGCGCACGCAGATAGTTCTGCGGCTCACCCTTGAGCCAGGGGCTGGCCATCGTATGGTCGATATCGCCATGGCAGCTTCCGCAAGGCGCGACATTGCGCATCGGCGCGCCCCAGCGAATGATCGCTGGCGCGTTGCCAATAAGAGTGGACCCCGCAGGCTTGGACAAGCCGGCGTAGTACGCTGAGAGCTGCCGCATCTCCAGATCTGAGAGAGTGCGCGCCATCGGCGTCATGATGGGGCTCGAACGGGCTCCGCTGCGGTAATCATGCAGTTGCTTGTAAATCACCGCAGCGTACTGTCCGGCGAGATTCGGCGAGTCAGCATAGCTGATGCCGGTCGGCCCGTGACACATGCTGCAGCGAAGGGCAAGCGTCGCGCCGTGCCCCCTGTCGGAGTCATCCTGTACGCCGAGAAGCTCATGCGTCAGAAGCACTTCTGACGTTGGAACTTCAGGGCGAATTGAGGCCGAGGCGAGCCAGGTGCGCGGCACCCCTAATGCGCTGCACCAGGCCGCAAATGGGGAGAGCGATGGATCCTGCGACTGCGGCAGCCATACAAATCCAAGGAAGCCGCCCAGCAACACTAATGCCAACGTGGCGAGCACACCCCAAACGCCGATGCGGCTCACTGGTCGCCGCCTACATAGATGGCGGGCACCGAGGTGCTCTCGATTCTGCTCAGCTGCCAAATCGGGAATCCGTAGTTGACCAGCGTCAGCGCCACCATCAGCGCGATCCACACGGCAAAGCCGTTGAGCGCGCGCGGCGCCGTCGCGTGCTCATGTAACGCGACACTGAAGCGATAGGGCTCGACTCCAACGCGTTCGGTGCGATGGCCCTTGGCGAGTATCGCCACAAAAAGCACGCCGGAGATGAGCACCATGGCGCCGCCCAGCACCGACACGATCACCGTCCACGCGTAGGGGGAAGTCGCTACATGTGTGTAATCGAAGTAAGCCATGCGGCGCGGCATCCCCAATAAACCCGAGAGGTGCCAGGGGAGCGTGAGGATCATCATGCCGAGAAACCAGAGCCACAGTTGCAGGCGCATCAGCGACAACGACTGCAGCGCGCGCCCGGTGAGCTGCGGCCACAGGTCATAGGCGATCACAAAGTACATGATGACGATCGCACCGGCGAAGATGAGATGAAAGTGTCCGGTGATCCATTGCGTATTGTGAACCGTGGAGTCGAGCTGATAGCTCATGTTGATAAGGCCGCCGGCGCCGCCGAGGCCCAACATCACGAAGGAGAAGGCTACGGCGAGCATTGCCGGATTTTTCCAGGGCAGCGCCCCGAGCCAGCCGATGATCCCGCGCCCACCGCGCATGCGCGCGGCGAGCTCGACACTTGCGCAGATGGTGAACACCGTGAGAAAAGTCGGGACCGCAACCATCCCCGTGAAGATCGTGTGCATCACCTTGATGCCCGAGCCCACCATAGGATCGGCGAATAGATGGTGCACACCGATGGGCATCGCGAACACCAGAAAAAGCGCAAAGGAAAAGCGCGCCATTGTGTCGCTATAGAGCCGGCCGCCGATCGCGCGCGGCACGATAGTGTAGTAAGCGATGTAGGCCGGCATGAGCCAGAAGTAGACGATGGCGTGCAGGGTCCAGGAGAAAAGAACGCGCGCCAAGCCCGCATCGATAGTGGTCTTCCAGCCGAAAGCCACGGGCAGGATCTGCAGCAGAATTTCAAGCGCGGCGCCGACCGCCGTCCACGCCCAAAGATAGGCTCCCGCCACATTGGCGAACATGGCGAGCGGCACTTTGACACCCGGATGTTCTTTGCGCCACGCCCGAAGATTGAGTGACAGCAGCACGACCCAGACCCAGGAGCCCACCACTACCAGCACGATGCCGAGATAGTAGAAAGCATGGCCAACGAGAGGCGGATAAAAGGTGTACAGGACTGAAGCGCGTCCGAGCCCCACGGTAATCATTGCAGCGAGCGCGCCGACGACCACCAGGGCGAGAGCGACCCATGCCCATCGCAGGCCGAGAAGATTCCGCTTCAAAGCGCTCACACTGATCGCATAGCCAAATCCCATCGCGATCAAGGTCGGAAAGACATACCCCATGGCGGAGCCATGCGCCGTGAGCGAGCGATAGTAGTGCTCGGGGTTGTCGACCCAAGCATGCAGGGGACTGCGCACGATCATCTGCCACTCACCGAGAATCAACGCGCCGAGGAACGCGGCAATGGCGATCCAGAAGTGCGCGAGAATCAATCGTCGAGCATTAAACACAGCTTGTGCGCCGCTTGGCTCGAGAGAGCGCTTGGAACTTGGACCACGGCAACACACGCACACGCGCCCACATTGACGCATGGCCGACGCCGCAGAACTCGTGACAAGGCATGGCGCGCTCGCCCACACCGTGCAGCGTCATCTCAAAGGTGGAAACATATCCCGGCACCACCATTGAGTTGACGTTCGTTCCCAGAATTTGAAACCCATGCACCACATCGCTGCTCGTGGCCCGAAAGGTAACGGGCACGCCTTCAGGCACCACCACACAGCTCGGCCGGAATGCATACTGCGCGGCCAACATCCGCACGACGATCCGGCCTGTGGCATCGACCGCTGTGCCAAGATTGTCCTGCACGAACTCGCCCGTGCGATGCAACGTCGACGCCTCGACCACTTCGACTCGAGAAGGAGGCATGCTCGACCAATGTACTGCAGTGAAGACAATCATCCCGAGGAGCAGCGCAATGATGACGCCGACCAAGACTCCCCAGCCAAGCTCGAACTGCGAAGCGATAGCCTCGGCGTCCGGCGATCGGCTAGCGTGATCCGTCATCGGATCACGCCGCGGGGCAAGAAGGCGAAGAAGTAGAAGGCAAACCAAATACCGACCACAATCAGTGTGGAAATTCCGCAAAGCACAAACGCGCCCCATGGTCCTTGGCTCGCGATGCCCTCGATCTGCTCATCAGTAAGCTCGAGCTTGTCTTCTAGCATCCGGATTCCTTCTTATTGTGATGCTACCGCGCTTGCCGGTGTTGCGGCACTGGGTATGTGCATCTTAGCGAAAAGTATGCAAACTCGAAATCGCCGGCAATGACATGATGCAATTCGATAAGAAAGGGCTGGCAGTGAGCGCGCTAACCGAAAAGCAAGGAGAAACGCGTGGCTTTGTGGGGACGGCGATTGCCGGCTTTCTGCTGACGGCGGTACCGAGTTGGACGGGAGCGCGAGGGTTTGCCGGCCGCCGCTTCATCGAAGTCCAGAAGATAGGCAAAGCCGGTAAGCGTGCCCACGGCGGTTAGGCAGCTCAGGTTGGCGAGATAGTTATCGCCGTGATAGCGCCCAACCGGCGAGTCGACGCCAAAGACGCGATTGATCTGATTGAAGTAGCGCGGCTCTCATTTCAATTCCCGGTTGAGTGCGCGCATGAAATCCGCATCGCGCTCGGCAAGATTCGACGTACGGGCGCGGATGACGCCTTGCTTATCGAGCAAAAGAATGACAGTGGAATGGCTGAATGCGCCACCCGGCAGCGGCCGGTAACGAATACCCAGCACTGCCGCGAGCTCGCGCACGCTGCTCTCGGGCGTACGCGCCAGCACCCAACTTGGGTCTTCGAGTTTGTGAAGCTTCGCAAACTTGTTGAGCGCCTGCTGCGTGTCGCGCTGCGGATCGAAACTCACCATCAATATGCCGAGGCGCTTGCGTTGCTCGGGCGCGAGCGCGGCTTCCATGCGGCGCATCGAAAAAGCGAGCATCGGGCATACGCCATCGCAAGACGTATAAAACATCGTGACGAGCGCAGGCTTGCCGCGCATCGCAGTCAATGACAGGGGCCTGCCGTGGCGATCCGTCATCTTCAATGGCAGCTGATAAATGGACTCGCCCGGAATGGTTTCGCCCGGCGGCAATACCGCGTGCTGGTGCTCATGCTCGGCACCTGGGGCGAGTGCGCAAGCCGATGCCGAAAGTAACATCGCCAGCCAAACTTTCATGGCGCATCCATCGCGCAACGGAAGCCCAGGTTCGCAGTGGTGTAGTTGGCCTCGAGCGAGCTCAAAAATGCGATGCGCATGAGCACGGCGTAGTTTTCGCGATCCGCCGTGCTGAGCGCGCCTTCGCCGCAGAACTTTGCGCGGTCCGCGCCGCCCTGCTCGCGGCTGTCGTTGCTGACGAGCAGTGCGTTGTAGTCGATCGTCCATTCCCACACGAGGCCATGCAGGTCGAAGACACCGTAATAATTGGGCGGCGAACGCCCTACTTCGCCGAGTGGCTGTGAGGAAGGTTTACCGTACCACGCGAGAATTCGTTGCTTCCAGGCAGCATTGCCCCGGGCATCGGGGGATTTCTCATCGGCGGCGGCGGCGTATTCCCATTCATACCATGCAGGCAGACGCGCACCGTGCGCTTCGCAATAGGCTTTGGCCGCAAACCAGCTGACACGCGTGACGGGCTGCCGGGCCTGAGCCGAAGAGCCGAGCTCGGTCGCCTCGCTCCAGTGAGACAGATATTGAGGATCGGCAAACAAGCGCGCGACGCGATCGCGCCGCCATTGCGGATGCGCTCGGACGAACGCCAGGAACTGCGCGTTGGTAACGGGCCGACGGTCAAGGTGATAAGCCGCGAGCGTAACGCTCGTGATATTGGGCGCCGGCGGCAGCACCGAGTCAAATCGCCCCGGCCCAATCCGCACCCAGTCGGCGGCGGCAGTAGCAGCCGTCGCGAACAGCAATGCAGACCCTAATAACACCGCGCGCACGGCCGTCAGTGCGCTGCTCCCGCCGGCCGTTCGGTCGTGGCCCGCAGCTTTGCTACCTCGTCTTTGCTCACGGCATCGCCGCTATTGCCCCAAGCGTTGCGCACGTAGGTCAGGATATTGGCAATTTCATCGTCCGTGAGCTGGCTCATCGGCGGCATCACGGAGTTATAGGGCTTGCCATTGACTTGCACGGCGCCGCTTAAGCCGTTGAGCGGCACCTGGATG
>Ga0065707_10082479_pt1 | contig 14633 bp, 8 predicted proteins | sample SwiRhicommuniRL3_FD_59094 | JGI IMG/M metagenome (GOLD analysis project Ga0065707, IMG submission 59094) | Switchgrass rhizosphere bacterial communities from Rose Lake, Michigan, USA - RL3 v2 (version 2) | ecosystem: Host-associated > Plants > Roots > Rhizosphere > Soil | place: East Lansing, MI...
CTGGAAATGCGGCTACGCCTGACATCAAATATTTCACTAGATACTTGAGAGGTGTAGGAGTACACATGACTCCTAGTGTTACAGTGAATGGGATTCTTGACAACTCAATCTCCAGTGCAAATGAGCCCGACGAATTGGTGAAGAAATTTGAGAGTCAATTATGAAAAAAGTGATGAATTTATTGATAAAAATGATGAATTTAGTGATAAAATGATGAGATAGTGATAAAAAAGACATAATTTGTGATAAAGGTGACATAATTAGTGATAAAAGTGACAGAGTTAATGAAATTCACACCTGACAAGAAGTCCACGAATATCTGTCACCTCGTTGTTAAGTTCTAATAGTTACAAGTCTCATGATCTCTACAGAGAATTCTTATTATTTGCAATGAATTAGGCAAGTGCCTTATGCTATTAGAATCTATACATGTCTATACATGTTGCTATACAGCTGGTGTTGTGGATAGTGGAGTTAGTGAATTTTATGAATTTAGTGAATTTAGTGAATCTAGAGAATTTAGAGAGTTTACTGAGTAATTAGACCGTGCTGAGTCTCTCTCCCTCTCTGTAGTGGTCGTTTAACGATTTCCCTTTTTTTCTGTTCTCTTTTTCTCTATTCTTCCATCTCACCTTCATCTTCATCTTCCTCGTCATCAAATCCTCCGGCTTCAACAGTCATGATGCTGTCGTTACTTTGACCCTGGTACTTTCTGGCTATTCTGGAGGCTCTTCCGTTGTCACGGGCTTCCTTTCTAGCGTCTGCTTGTAATTGTTTTAATTCGTCTCTGAACGAACTACGTACAGATCTGTTGGATAAAGTATCCCACAACTTTAATGCTCCACTGACTCCTCCAACGGTCAAGTTACCAGCGACTTCGATATCTCCAGCGAAGGCCGAGGTTAATACGTTACCAACACCAAAATCACGCGATAATACCATCGATGGACCCTTGTTGTTATCAGAAGGACACTTCCAAAGCTTGATGGTCTTTTCACCAATGGCACTGGAAATCAACATCCCAGGAATATGAGAGTTGACGTCCAAGGAAGAAATCCCTGCGTCGTGTGCATGTAAGGTCCAGAGAGGCTTGTCGGTAACTCTAACATCGAACGAATAAATGTTACCGTTGTCAGTACCAGCATAGAAGATCTCAGGGACAGAAGAATGGCCCCAACGGACGTTTTCAACCTCTTCTCCTGGAGAAACCTTGTAGTTCTTAGTGGCATTTTCGCTGATTCTTACGTCAGTGATACCGGCAGAGCCATCGTACCCACCAGTCAATAAAATCGAGCCTTCTTGAGAGTGCCATTGCGAAGAAGACACTGTCTTATTCAAATGGACTGTATTTAAAGACCTTACGGCAGAACCAGTATTAAGATCCCATAATTTCACAGTATGGTCTGCAGAAGTAGATGCAAGAACTGATCTGTGGGTTTTGTTGTGTGCGAGAGATAACACTGCTTCAGTGTGGTGGGTGGTTACATGCTGCTGAGTCTTCTTTTTCTTCTTCTTCAGTGGGTTTTGCAGAGCTTCTCCCAAAATCAAGTCTGGAAACGCTTTATCTATGAAGTCCAAGTTCCAGATTTCAATCTGTGGGTCGAACGTACCAATGGCAGCAAAGTTTCCTATATTTGCATCGTTTTCCAAGGCCTTGCCTGGCTTATAATTGATCCACTCAACACAGAGAGGAAACGCTGGCAACATTATATCGTGGTGGACATATAAATTGCTTTCTCTGACCAATCCTTTAGCGACGTCCGCATCGAACTTGTCTTCTTCCTCCTCATCAGCTCCCTCTGGAGCACCTGCTCCATCGTCATAAACGTAAACGTCCAAGTATGAAATTTCGTCTTCGGTTCTGGTGGCAAGAACCAAATTATCAGTAGGATAAATCTGGGACTCTTGTTTTTCCTCCATGTTGTCTGCTTCGGTAGGAAGCGACAAGTATGGGTCCGAAGTCTCTGTTTCTGAATGGAACTTAACTTCGTTGGATAATCCGGGGAACATCGATACTTCTTCACCTTCGCTGTCGTTTTCGTCGTAGTTCTCGAGGTCGTATTCTTTCAAGTCATCGTCCATTTCGATCTGATCTTTGAATGTTTTTTTGTCTTCGGCATCTGTTTCCTCAGGCTTGTCGTTCAATTCCAACTTCGCCATGGCGGTGATTCTTTCCATTTCCTCGTCATTTAATTCGTACTTCTCTGGAAATTCAGAGGCATACCCTCTAGGCGCCCACGTACTAGAAGAAATCATTTTAGTGGATGAATGTGGTGATAGTGAGATGAGATATGGATGAGATGAGTTGAGATTGAGATGAGTTAATTTTTCAAATTTTTCTACTGAAGGTCACGTGCACTAGATGTCACTATGGAGCGTAGCGACAGAGTGATATCTAGTGACATCTTGTGAACTACTAATCACTAAGGAGAGTGACTAAAAGTGGTGAGCTCTCGAAATATAGTGCGCTTCTAGCAAACTTTAGTTAACTATGCTAGTGATATTTAGTTACTTGTAGTACTTTTGCTAAATACTTCGCTCGCAGTAACTATTCAGTGAGAAATTAACCATTGACTGAGAGGACTAACTACGGATATAATTGTAGTGGACAAATAGTTGCTGAGTATATTATCCCCTTCCAAATAAGATACCAGAGAGAACTCTTAGTGAAGTAAATGTTTCTGTCGGTATTGAAAGCTGCAAATAATCTAGCAGATACAAATCAATTATATGCAGTACACGAACATCGGTAGATTTAGCTAGTCAAATATTGACCAAAATTGTCTGTACTGAATTCATTAACATCTTCATTAACCTGATATAGTCCTCAATAGACCATAGACGAATTCTCAGTAATATTGAGTAATTATTAACCACAGTATTCAACATGTAGTGTTGCTTACATAATCTTCATAGAATCATTCGTCTCTCGCACGACCGAATATGGATAAGCCTAGTTAGGAGACATTGGTGACTTGTTAGTGAGGATTATAATTTATAATTTAGAAGAGTTTAAATAGTGAAGAATGAATATTAGAACAATGATGCTCACATCCCTTCTCCCCATCAAGTAGATTGACATCATTTTATAACAATAGGTTGCTTTCTCTACCCAGGGCCTCCACTTATAGGTCTGACACAGATTACACACAAGTAACTGAGTGTAGATTTTAGTGAGTTTCTAGAGTACCAGCGACTTAGTGATGACCTCTCTTCGTCTAGTGAGCTACTAATCACTAAGGAACGAGAGAGTCAAAGGGGTGCTGTGAGATTTATGTGTACATTTTGAGACAATAGAAATGAGAGCAATGATACTAAAAGGTCGTTAGTAGGTCGTTAGTAGCTCCCTAGAACCTCTTTAGAACCTCACTAGAAATCTCTAAAAACAAACTTGTAGAATCAATTCTTTAATTTGGTGAAAAAATGGGTGCAAAATATGATTATATAGAATTTATGATGCCTGTAATCCCAGTCTTTGAAGAAAACTCGATCACAAAGTCCACATAGGTCATGAACGAGTAAAGAATCTACCACTAGGTATAGGTATGTACATATATATATATATCTCGTAAAATATCACTATTTGTGAATATCAGAGGAGCATTAGTGAATATTAGTGAATATTAATGAGCATTTATGAGTAATAGAAACCAATACATTAGTTATATTGTAAAAAGTGGAACAGAAAGTCAGAACAATTACAATACATAACCTAAATACTAAAAGCTCACTATAAAATCTCCAAAAGCCCACAAAAAGCTTACTGGATATCTCTAAAACCTCTTCGAAAGCTCACTAGAACCTTTCAAAAACTCTAAATCCTTACGGGAGTCCAGAAGTTCAATAGAAGCTCACAATATTATAGAACTGGAAGGATTATAGTAAGATCATCATCTTTGAATCAAGTCCTAAGAACCACATCTTGGCTATTCACTATTTACCTTTGGTAATTGACAAATACTGAGCACGGTGACGTATATAAAATGTCACTAAATCTTCATTAATATTCACTAATATCACTAAATCTATATATTCAGTAATACTAACGAATATTACCAATATTCACTGATATTTACTGGTATTCACTAATATTCACTGATATTCACAAATATTCACAAATATTCACAAATATTAAATACCTCGCTGGGCTCAGTATTCAAGCTCAGTATTCAAGCTCACTAGAGACTCACAATAATACTACACCCACGCCACTTCCCTCAGTTTCATCCACTTCTCTAGTTTCTCTATCGATTCCACCGCTGATAGGCCATGTTTTATAATTAAACAAGTAGTAGTTCAAGAATCCATCACCACTTCCAAACTTCAGTTCCTTGATGAATAAAGGATTATCTTGAGAAGTCAAACAGTTGAACACATCCACTCCGAATTGCTTAGAAGTAATCAAAGCATCGTTGATAAGCGAAGTCAATCTAGGCTTATAGGCATCTCCTTCGGCATCAGATGCATAGTAGAATAAATAAGCGATCCCCAACCCGTCGTGGTCTGGATTATCTAAAACAGTAAATGGAAGAAGATAGTAGGAGAAGAAGTCAGTGATTTTACCAGCATCATCTTCAACCACATAAGTTTTAATAACTTCACTAATCGAACTAGAATCGGTTTTTCTCGACTTTCCTCCTAATAACCAATGGCCCAACTCTTCCTTCTCAAATACCTGGATCAACTTGAACTTTTCTTGGAACGTTGTGAATAATTCGTATACTTGGTCGAGGTCAGCATTCTTCATTGGTCTCAATCCTGGAGTTTTGGTGGTATTTGGCAACGCATAATGAGCCACCATTCCAGCCTTGGTCTGGCTTTTCAGTAAATGGGAGAACCCAACATCATGAAGTTTAGACCAGTTGATGGGACGATGTGTGTATCTACACGTAGACACTGGAGAGGGCAAAACAACTCCCGCAGTATACAAAGCATGCCAGATATCTTGTTTGTTGACTCTTCTTGTGATTTCTTTGATAAGTATAGGAGCCAATCTTTTTGATCTCAACTTCTTGTGGACACACAAGAAATTGATCTCCACACTTGGGAGAGTCTTGTTTGATTCAGTTAACTTCAAATTCACTGGGATAGCCGAGATAAACGCCACCAACTTGTTGGTGTCCTTGACTCTGACCCCGACGTGCCAGTCTTTTCTCCAGCCAGGAGGTTTCAAGCCCCACTTTAAAAACTCGTGTGAGTACTTGAATCTAAATGTGGCGTCACGGTCTTCGACGTAGTGTTCATATAATAACTGGTAAACTTCTTCAAGAGCTCCCTCTGCTTCTACGTCAATGGTGCTCCATTCAAACGACGATATGAGCGGATATTCGACATCTGGGACATCGGCAGGAGTCTTTGCACTGTCAATTGGTCCTTCGCTGTCGATTTTCTCGTCTAAGTTTGGTACTGGCTGTGTTTTCCAGAATTTGTAGTCCTTCATCTGTTTTTGTTGAGACTCGTTCAACGACTCGCCCATTGAGAGAAGTTTCAATAACTCTTCAATATTTTTTGAAGGTTGTGACATCTTGGGGTTGTGATGTTTAGATATGTGTGGGAGTCTCGAATGACGTGGTGGTTGGTCCTCGGTTCCTATAGATCTTGAATTTTCGCATACGTTGAATTTGTGAAGGGAATATGCGACAGAATAAGACAGAATAATGCGACAAAGAAGTAGAATAACACGACAGAATAACGCGACATTCTTTTGTCGCATCTTCAGCCATTTTACGTCTATAGATATTTTGCGTCATAAAGAAGAAGTTAAACTATCAGAATCTTTCAGGATTAAACGTTAAGAAGAAACTTTAATAGTTCAAGATATTGAGATTGACGCCGAGCTCTCTAATCACAGTCGTCCCTATTATTACTCTACTAATCCATTAATCACTAACAATTCTCCTACAGATCATGGTTCTAAAGAATTCAAAATGGGACAAGAAGGCGAAATATCAATTTATGAAGAAACATGGGATCTCAACCAAACCCCCAAGTGACTTAGTGAAAGTGGATAGGCCCAAGTGGTCAGGCAAACGAAAAGATGGGAAACCTAACGAGAACCAGATTATTCTTGTAGACTCTGAAGACGAGGACGAGTGGGATTCAGACGCTGATGATGCGTTGATCAACCATTTTTATCCACAATTAGGTGACGAGTTGACTAAAGAACAAAAGGCCAAGGTCAAACAACAGATTTTACAAGAATTTAGCGAGGAAAATGATATGGGAAAAGATTTAACGAATGATAAAGAAGATCTAGAAGGGCCCGAGGAGATAGACGGTATATATTTAGGGAAGGAGCCCGAGAAAGAAATAGACACTTCTGCCGCTACAGAAATGTCAGGACTTTCCATCAATCTTCAGGATCTAATCAAACCCAACAAGACCAGAAAACTCCTTAGACCAAAGATTTCTGACAACATTCTCGAAGAATACGGAATTTCAAGTTACAAAGATGTTATCAGAGACAATAGCGACTACAACGATGTGTTTGAAGCTAAGAAAAAGGATCGTCACCTTAATGATATTTCTGCAAAAGAATTGGATGGCTTTGTTATCGGAGAATCTCTCTCCAAGAAGTCCAAGGACTCTTTTAACCATGTACAATATTTGAGTACAGACGAGATCCAGGTGGAAAAAGAGAGAGCAGCTTTGGCAGAGAAGAATAGACTTTTTAAACAGATCAAAAATAGGTTTGCTCCTGGACAGGAGAAGAATAAGTCCAAGGTGCTAGAAATTGATAATTTGAATGTTAAGGACCACGATATTCTCGCTAATTTGAATACAAAATTAGCAAGATCTGATAGGGAGAAGATACGAGACGATGAGGTTGATGAATATCTAGATATAATACTTGATAAAGAGCATGGTGCTTCGGAAGTTGACTCTACGACTCGCGACCCTATAAATTCTCCACTTGATCTTGATGAGATTTTGGCTGCTCTCCCCACAACAACATATAAAGCTCCAAAAAACTCTCATGGTACTACCAAGAAGCCCACCAACTACGACGATACGTTTTTAGACGAGTTGCTAGGATAGTTATAGATATAAATGGGTACTAGAAAAGGATCAATTAGAACTAGGAAGAAATGATAATTTTTAGTGAGGATCCCACAATTTATGAGTTAATTACCGATGATTCTTATACTTTATCAGCGAAATTCCAATGATTACTCAAAATTTCCCCGTAATTTTTCAAATTTGCGCCAAATTAGTGACTGCACACATGATTTTACGCGGATTTTCCTGTAAGTCTCACTAAATAGCATCCAACTCAGATCAGACCAAAATCATTACGTTGTCGGAATGAGTGGCCAAGTCGCTATAGAGTCTACACCTAAGAGCTTACCATCCCTTTCTGATAAGGATCATGAGGCCATCACACTCTTTCAGAATGCCTCTGAGAAGGAGTCGCTAGGGATGATGTCGGAAGCCATTGATCTCTACCGTAAGGCCTACAAACTAAACGAACAAGTCGACATACTCTACCGAGAGAGGGAAGTTCCTCAGGCGTCACATAGGTTGAAGCAGGAGGTTGGAAAGAATATTCTAAAGAAAGTAGACGAACAAAAAGTGAAGAAGATCAATGTCACTAAGTTATTGGACAGTTTCGAAGGCATAGATGCCCATGCTCCGGATCCAAACAACCCCGATGACAACGAGGAAGTGTTGACAATCAAATTTGCGAACCTTGGACAGGAAAATAGGGAAGAATTAGCGGATATAAAGCCTATTTCGCCGCTAACTCGACTTCCGCATGATATATGGTGGTTGGTATTCGAGATTTTGGTGCTAACGTCGCCAGAAGCATGGTTCAAAATGTCAATTACCTGTAAGAAGTTTGCACATCTCGGTCTAGCGTCTTCAGATATATGGAGAAAGCTTTGTTATTTGGTGTATAATAATCAGACATATGTGGAGAACCAATATGTCCAGCAAATACCAGAAGATCAGGAGAGTCAGGAAAATGAGTCTCGGGAGCATGGGGAAGGCGTATTCCAACCAAATCTGGTCTCCTTACCTGGGAACACTCTTGTTGATATGGATTTACCAATTCCTCGAGATCTTGTCAAGATCTTGCCTCAATATAACGATTCATGGAAAAACATGTTTCACAATCGTCCATTCATCAAGTTTCTAGGTTGCTATATCAGTGTGGTGAATTATCACAGCGAAGGAGGAAATGCTGTGTTCACTAATAGTTGGACAAATCCTATCCGAATCATTACTTATTACCGGTATCTTCGATTCTACCCTGATGGAACATGTATAAAGTTGCTCACTACATTAGCGCCAGATAAGGTGGTTCCGTATTTTCTGAAAACGAGCCAGACAATTGACCCTTTACATACCCAAGCATCAAGAAACCAATCAGACCTGACACACACCCAAGTGGTGACTGCAATATCTAAAGAATCACACCGAATTTTCCATGGAAAGTGGACCATTTCTTCAGATGGTGAAGTTAACATCAAGATCGAGAACGGGTCGGTTCCATACTACATTTTCCATTACAATTTCAACATCAAATCCGTTGGAGGAATCTCTAAGTTTAATAAGTTGACATGGTCGAATTTCTTTGGTATTCGAAAACAAATGACCGAAGACGATGATCGTGAGGGAGAAATCACGTCCTTTGCAATTAGAAATGAAAAGCCATTCAAATTCCTGAGAGTGAAAAGTTATAATGTTGATAATTAATGAAATTGAGATAAAGAGAGATCATGAATCTGAGATTAGAAGGTGAAACTAGCGAGAGTTAGAAGAATTGTTTTAGAGATTATGAACCTGAGGTTAGAAGGTGAAATGACTGGAGCAGGTTGAAAATGAGACATAAGGATTGTCTAATCTGATTCACCAATATCAATTCGAGTAAGAACATGGTTCTGAGTACATTTAAACGTCAGTCTATTGGATCTGAAACTAGCGAGAGTTTGTAGTTGAAGTTTAGGGAGAAGTTTAACTATTATTCTAAAAGTCTATCGAGGAAGAATACTGAATGTCCGAGAGCATTTTAGAGGTCTACGACGCAGGCTAGTTAGCTGCAACTTCTTCAGCTAGCTCTTCAATAGAACGATTCCCGGCATAGACTCTTTAGGAAAACTAGAAGGAGTATAAATTTGAAATGTGAATATTCTTGAAATGTATTTTATTGTTCTAAGACACACCTACGGGTCCCTCGTCTTTGAACAATCTTCTTTTGTTCATATTTTTACAACAATCACTGGAAGAATTCACTCTAATGACATACATGAACAAAGCTTCCTCGTTTCCTGGATGTGTTGCCATAATCCATGGGTTTTGTTGATTTGCTAGTGGAGATTAGTGGAGATTAGTGGAGACACAAAAATTCAAGTATTTACTAGAGGAGAAGCGTATTTATTCATGGTTTATGTCGTCATATATGAGAGTTGGTTCCTCATATGAATTTCCTGATCATCTTCAGTACTTTGAATTATCCTCAGCTAAGTCTCAGAGATTTCAAGCTCTTGGTATCATTATCTTGCAATTAAAGAGATCAACAACCAAGTCTAGCGAGACATTTACCAAGACTTGGGCTATTGAATGTTACGGTGGATGGTTACAATCTCAATCTAATTTTCATGTTTATAGCTGGAAACTGCAGTTAACTTCGAACTAGTTTAAGGTGAAGGTTTTATGATGAAGATATCATGAATTTAGTAGTGCATCATAATGAAGGAATAGATTAAGAGTGGAGGATTTGAAGATTTGACAGGTTCTTGAATCAGATGAGGTCAGAGTAGAATGTTCTGACAGACGAGGACGGAGGATCAGAGTTTTACTGAATCGTCACTAATACGTATTAGAGTTCATTAGGGAACTTCTCTAAGTCTTTCTACGACCTCGCTAGAGACTTTCCAGAGTCTTTGCTAGAGTTTTGAGTGTTCTTCTCTAAAGCTTTCCTGAATTCTTCCCTAAGTCTTTCCCGAGTCCTCTCTAGAGCCTTTTCTAAGTCTTTACTAGAGTCCTCTCTAAATACTACATAAAGACCTATCTAAAACTTCTCTGGCCTCCAGAATCATCTATAGAATTGGCGGACATTCCAAGAACAATACTATTTCACGGACATATTCATATCTCTGTAATTGGTCTAACCTTCTCGCTCTCACTAAACTTACGCGTTCTTTAATGGACTTAACTCATTACTCCCACTCCATTCTAACAACTCTATAACTAGAATATCTTTAATGACGCTACTACCGCTACTATTCCCGCACATATACCGAGCCTACATTTCTATACCTTCATTAACTCACAGCATCTTCGTTACCACTAACTACAATCAACTCCAATCTGCTTTGCTAGAAGATCTGATACTCCACGCGTAATTTTCAGGCCTCACAATTTCCATCCCGCACGACAAATTTTTCCACCATCGATGAAAAAACTTATTACTTCCAACACTCTTCACCTAAGCTACCAGAATGTCTCGTTTCTTTGTAGCAGGATATAATTCCGAATCCTCATCGGAGGAAGAAGATTTGTTAAGTTCGTCAGAAGAAGAATTAATCTCCAGCGAAGAAGAATCCACAGACTCCGAATTCGGATCCAATGATTCAGACTCAGACTCAGACTCAGATGATCAACCAACAGGCCCAGCATATTTCTTGAAAAAGAGTTTTATTAAAGGGGGAGACTCCGACTCCGACTCAGAAGATGAAGGCAGAAAGGTGGTCAAGAGTGCCAAAGACAAATTGCTTGACGATATGAGAGAATCGATCGAATCGATAAATGTCGCCAAAAGAATCAACAACTGGCAGGTTGTTTTGTCTGAATTCGATAAACTCGGACGTTACTTAATCAAGACCCATCAACAAAACATTGGGATTCCAAACTTTTACATCAAATTGTTGGGAGGTCTTGAAGATTTCATAAACGAAACTGCAGAAAACGAAAAGCTAAACAAGAGCTTGAATGCCGGTGAAGCCAGAGCATTCAACACCGTCAGACAAAGAGTCAAGAAGCAAGCCAAGGAGTTCCAAGCACATTACAACTTATTCAGAGAACAACCGGAATTGTTTGACTCTGAAACCCCTGTTGAAATCACATTAACCAAGGAAGAACAACAGGATGAAGATGCATTTATATCGTCTAACAATCGTATTTTGAGTCCTATTTTCACTACATTGAAGGTGATTTCAGAATCCAGAGGTAAGAAGAATATCGACAAGTTTGAACAGATTGAAACCTTGGAGAAGTTGTTGAAGGAAAACGCTAAAGGCAGCGAGTTTGAGTTGATTTGTATCTACCAAATGTTGTTGAGTATCAGATTTGACTCGTCGACTAACCAAACTTACATGTCGTTGGATCAATGGAAAGAATGTCAAAAGGATTTGAACTCGTTGTTGGAAGTCTTGGAAGGCAGCAAGGTCTACCAAGTCTCTGAATTGGGAACTTTAACCGACGAAATCGATATCGAGCCAGAAGTGTCAGAAAACGGTTTCAAGGTTATTTCTGGATCCATCACTTCCTTGATCGACAGATTGGACGATGAATTCATAAGATCGTTGCAGAACATCGATCCTCACTCATTGGAATACGTTTCAAGATTGAAGGACGAAGGCTTGATGTATAAATTGATTGTTAGAGGACAAGTTTATATCGAAAGAATCACTCCTGCCGAATCCAAGTTGACCACCGAACAATTGGCTAGAGTCGTGTTGAGAAGATTGGAACACGTTTACTATAAACCAGACCAATTGATCAGTGTGATGGAAACCGCAGTTGGCGAATCGTCGACTCCTAAAACCCTCGTCAACTCGCTCTCGTCGCTCTTAACATCCCACTCCAACAAAATCTACGGCAAAACCGGATTATTATTAAAAATCTACTACTACGCCATCAACAACAACTACCTCGAAGCCAGAGAAATCTTCTTGAACTCCAAAATATCGACCTCCATCCACTCGGCCGACTCGTCCCTCCAAGTGCAATACAATAGAGCCATTGTTCAGTTGGGTTTGAGTGCGTTTAGAAGTGGCTTCATTGAAGAATCCAACAAGATCTTGAACGAAATCATAAATTCACAACGTTTGAAAGAACTCTTGGGCCAAGGTTTCAACTCCAAATATCCAAACCAAGCTACCATTATTGAAAAGCAGAAATTGTTACCGTTCCACCAACACATAAACTTGGAGCTTTTAGAATGTGTTTTTATGACATGTTCGTTATTGATCGAGATTCCTAACTTGGCGTTGATCTCCAACTCCAACTCGAAGCGTAAATCTTCCATCAAATCGTTCAAGAGCAAGTTGGAGTTCCACGAAAGACAATTCTTCACCGGACCTCCAGAAAGTATCAAGGACCACATTATTCATGCTTCCATCGCCTTGCAAAAGGGTGACTGGTTGAAGTCGTACAACCTTTTATCTTCCATCAAGATCTGGAAGTTGTTCCCTGACAATGAAGAATTGTTGGTGATGTTGAAGAACCAGTTACAAGTCGAAGGTTTAAGAACCTACATATTCACCTACAAATCCATCTTCTCCAAGTTGTCAATTGAGAAGTTGGCCAGTATCTTCCAACTCGAAGAAGCCAAGGTGGTTGAGATTTTGCAGAAGTTGATTGAAAACGACGTTGTCGGCACTTTTGATGATGATTTCAAGTATATCAACTTCATTTCCAACGATGTTCAACGTTCGAGGTTACAAGAATTGGCCATTATTATGAATGAAAAGGTCGGTTTGTTGACGGAGAAGAATGAAAAGACTTCTTCCAACGGTTATGGAAAGAAACAGCCTGCAAAGGAACAGAAGGAAATGAAGGAACAAAAGGAACAACAGAGGGAACAAAAGGACGCTCAGTTGGAGGAGAGTAATAGATTTAGATATGCTAATGTGGTTAGTGGTGGAGATGAGTTTCTTACCTAGTTAATGAATTCTAGGCTGTCGCAGACAGGCTAGAATAAATGTCGCTAGTCTGTTAGTTAATGATTTCTAGACTGTCGTTAGATAGGGTAGATGAATGTCGCTAGTCTAATTGTCACCTTTTGTCATGAAATGTCGCTAGTCTGATACTAGACTGATACTAGACTGTCACTATTTGTCAATTTTGTCACTATTTGTCACTATCCCCACTAACCTCTCTATCCTTACTACCTATTTCTGAATCTGGGTTCTGCCTGGTCAGTACTCTGGCATCAGTTTTACTAATAACTCTTGTAAATTACATCTAACGGTTGAGAAGTCTCACTATGGTCTTCTAGAACGTTACGATAGTGGCTATTAACCTCTGGTTAGTCCTTCTATTAGACCATGGTTCTCCTTGGTTAATAGCTTATGTGATATATCTGGCACTCAACGTTGCTCGGTGGAATTCGTTTGCTCTGACTCCTGAGTATTTATCAGTCTGTTCTAGCTGCGTCCTAGAGTCTCGTCGTGTTTGACTTGTCATTACTTACATACTCTTTAGAATTACTCGTAATATAAAGAATACAATATTGAAATTAAGGACATTCAGAATTCATTCAGAGCGTAGCGATGAATGGAGAGACCAAAACTTAATTAACTACAGTAGAAATACTTCAAGTATTTAGAGCGTAGCGAGGTGTAACTAAACAAATAGAACTAGCCGTGATCTTGACAAAATGTAAGTAGAAACGGAAGAATTACCAATGAATGTTGGTGAGTGATTCTGAGCTAGCGAGAGCTCTAGCTAGGCTGGCGACAAACATATTTAGTTAGGCAGAAGAAATCTAGAAAATTATTGAGATTTTAGTACCGCTAATATATCCAGGGTATTATTATGGGTTCTTTAAGCCTACTAGAATATCACATACCGTATCATTTACTTATTTGTGTACCCATTAGTACCCTTTCTTCAAGAGACTATGCCATTCTCTCAGTGACCGAACTATTTTTTAGCGCACTCTCTCACTAGAATGACCCCTTTTTAGTGGTCTCTCTCACTAGCACTACCTCTTTTTCAGCTACATCTCTAACTAGCACCTCATTTTTGGCTAAATCTCTCACTATCTAACTAAATCTCGCGATTCAAATTTTAATCATCTCATCTCATCCATGGATTCCTTACCCCCACCAAAGCCTATTAAGGTTACAGCATTATGTGAGCTCTGCCACGGGCGCAAGGCCGTTATGAAGAGACCCAAAAACCTCCAAAAACTCTGCAAAAACTGTTTCTACCTCGTGTTTGAAACCGAAATTCACCACACCATCACAGATGCCAAATTATTCTCTCCCGGAGACAAGGTCGCTATAGGAGCGTCTGGTGGCAAAGATTCAACGGTGCTAGCATCGATAATGAAACTCCTTAACGAGAGATATAACTACGGATTAGAGTTGGTTTTGTTAAGTATAGACGAAGGAATCAAAGGCTACCGAGACGACTCGCTAGCCACGGTGAAGAGAAACCAGGTCCAGTACGAAATGGCCCTAGAAATCATTTCCTACAAGGAGTTATACAACTGGAGCATGGATGAAATAGTGGCGTGTGCAGGGATCAGATCGTCGTGCACTTATTGTGGAGTGTTGCGTCGCCAGGCTCTAGACAGAGGAGCCGCTAAGTTGGGAATAAACCACGTCGTGACGGGCCACAATGCTGACGATATGGCAGAGACGGTTTTGATGAACTTGTTACGTGGAGACGTGGCGAGG
>Ga0065707_10082480_pt1 | contig 14624 bp, 14 predicted proteins | sample SwiRhicommuniRL3_FD_59094 | JGI IMG/M metagenome (GOLD analysis project Ga0065707, IMG submission 59094) | Switchgrass rhizosphere bacterial communities from Rose Lake, Michigan, USA - RL3 v2 (version 2) | ecosystem: Host-associated > Plants > Roots > Rhizosphere > Soil | place: East Lansing...
CAGCAGGCCGAGAAGCTCGGCGGCGGCGAAGCCGATGAAGAGGCGGCCCTGCTGGCCATCAGCGGCGCCGGGGTTACGCAGCGCGCCCTGGAGGAACGAGCCGAAGACGTTGCCCACGCCGAGCGCGGCCAGACCTACGCCGATCGCCGCGAAACCCGCGCCGAGAAGCTTTGCTGCTGCTGGATCCATGATGTTATTCCTTCTTCCCTAGTGGTTTAGACAAAACTCAGTGCAGATTGATCGCGTCGTTGAGGTACAGCGACGTCAGCAGCGCGAACACATAAGCCTGGATGGCGCAGACCAGCAGTTCCAGCGCGCTGATGCCGATCATCAGAACGAAGCTGGGAACGCTGACGATCAGCGCAATGCCAGGGCCGGCATTGAAGCCGTTGACCACGAAACCCGCGAGCACCTTCATCAGGATGTGGCCCGCCGTCATCGCCACGAACAGTCGGAGACCGAGGCTGAACGGACGGATGAGGAAGGAGAACAGCTCGATCACGAAGATCAGCGGGATCATGGGCAGCGGCGTGCCGTGCGGCACGAAGAGAGAGAAGAAGTGCAAGCCGTGCTTCAGGAAACCCACTATCAGCACAATCGAGAAACTGACCAGCGCGAGCACGCCGGTGACGGTCAGATGGCTCGTGACCGTGAAAGCATGGAGGCCGGGGATGATCCCCAGCGGGAACATCCCGACCATGTTGGCGATCAGGATGAACATGAACAGCGAGAAGACATAGGGCGTGAAGGCCTTGCCCTTCGGCCCGATATTGGTGTCCATCATATCGGTGATGAAGCCGGTGAAACCTTCCACCGCCGCCTGCCAGCGGCCGGGAACCAGATCGCCCTTCATGCCGCCGAGCATGAAGATCCACATCAGCACCAGCGTCACCACCATGAACAGCGCGCTGTTAGTGAAAGCGATGTTGTAACCAGCAATTGACCACTTCTCGGTGCCGAACAACGGCTCGACGAGGAACTGGTGCATCGGATCGATCTTGCCGGCCACGCTGTCGTTACCCCCTAGCTACACCAAAAGGCGTCCGGATCACTCCGGGCGCTCGTTCGAAATCCTGATGATGTTCCGGAAGGCGACGATGATTCCGAGGAACATCATCACCAACAGGGCCCAGGGCGTCGTCTCAAGCCAGCGATCAATCAACCAGCCGATCAGCGCGCCGCCAGCAATTCCCGCGATCAGCTCGGCCAGCACGCGATTGCCCTGGGAATATCCCTTGCTGGGCTTCTTGTGCTTGCTGCCGGTCCTGACCGCTTCGGCCTGGTTCGCCGCCTTGAGCCGCTCCTCGAGCGAAATCAGGCGGCCATCTTCCGTGCCGATCGGGTCTTGCCCGGGTTCATCCGCGTTCATGGTCGCGTGGCTCCTCTTCCCAGTGGAACGCGCACGATCATGCCTACGAGCGATCCCGCCAAGGCGAGGACCCCTTAGGAGGGGGGTGTGCGGGAGTCAACCGCACTATGGTGCGGTGCGATAACTTGCGCCCGGATCAGCCGCACACCGCCGGCAAGGCGATCGGTCCGGCGCCCTTGACGGCCCAGCTACCGTTGATGGCATAGGCCTCGCCGGTCTTCACGCGGGTCGCGAGCTGTTCGCAGCCGCGCGCGGTGGCGACTTCCTGGACGGTGGCGTTCTGCTTGGCGGCAATATCGGTATAGATCGCGCGGCGCTTGATGTTGATTGCATCGACCGCCGATTTGACGTCAGCGGAAGGCGACTTGGCGAAGCCGAGATAGCCGTCGAGCTGTTCCCCGACGATTCCCGCCGCGCGCGCCTGCGTCACCGCCGGCGCTTCCTGCGCGATCGCGGCCACGGCCAGTGCACTCCCCGCACCGAGCGCCAGAAAGAGTTTCGAACGGGTCTTCATCAGAACACTCCCGGATACTGCTGGTCCAGATTCTTCACGTCGTCGCGGAGGCTGACCACCACCTCCTGACGGATATTGACGTTGAGATTGATCTCGATGGGCTTTTCAGGCGCCTGAACCTGGATGCATCCCGATGCGGCCAGCGCCGCAATCATCATGGTGATGCCCCTCGTCATGGCGACCTGCCTCGCATTCGAGCGATCCGTCGTCAATATGGGATGCTTCATCGCACTTTCTCGCTTTCTTCAGGCTGAACGGGTTTGGCGGCGGCTTCGCGGGCGCGCTGCTGTTCGAGCGAGCCCTTCACCAGCCCGCGCGGATCGTTGATCGACTGCGCTGAATTGACCAGTGAGCGGAAGGGCGCGGTGATCGTAATGTTAAATTTGAATGGCAGGCCGACGAGGCCGCCGAGCAGGCCCTTGCGCACCGCGACCGGCGCTTCGTTGGTGCCGCTGAAGATCACCTTGCTGATGATCTCACCATCGAGCGAACCATCGAGCAGGATCGCCAGGTTGCGATAGCGGATCGATTTGAGCGCATCGAACGCCATATTGCCGAAGCGGCCGAGCTTCTCGTTGCTGATCTCGCCGACATAGGCGAGCGTGCCGCCGCTTTCGCGCACCACCAGCTTGCCGCCTTCGATACGGCCTCCATGGATATCGAAGATCATCGGCAGCACGCCATCGAAGGTGCCGGTGACGGCGATATTCTTGAATTCGAACTGCTCTATGAACTGGGCCGCATCCATGCCGGTGACCCGGAAGGTGAGATGACGGTCGCTGGGCTTTCCGAAATCCAGCGCGGTCGGCTCAAGCAGCAGCTCGCCGCCGGAGAAGGGCCAGCGCCCCTGCTCAACCCGGACCATCTGATCGGGCAGGAGCTGATAGGTGACTACACCGTTTTCAACCGCTACGCCGGGGTTGATGGATGCGATGGTCACGGTCTGACCGGGAGGCGTTTGGAGGCCGAGCAGATCGGAGAAATGAATCTTGCCGGCAAGCCCCGTCACCGGGCCGAAGGCGGCAGCGAAATCCATGCGATCGGTCGCGAAGTCGCCGGTGCTGCGGACACCGCGCCGGTCCCAGTCGATGCGGCCCAACCCGGTGACCGACCCTTGCGCATTGGCGATGACGCCGAGTGTCAGCCGGGTGAGCACTTCGGGCTGGAACCCGCTCGCGAAGGTGATCCCCGGAACGTCCAGCACCGCATGACCAGCGCCAGCGCCAAGATCATGCGCGAGCGTCACGCGCGAGATGGTTTGCGCGACCTGAGGGTGGCGCAGGGTCGCGGTGCCGTCGATCACCCCGTTGCGCAGCGTCAACGCGACATCCTGGCTCACAAGCTGGTGAAAGCGCGGATCGGCATCGGCGTCATCAACCGCGAGCGCGCCCTTCAAGGCAAGCACCGAATCGGCAAGCGTCCAGCCGCCTTTGCCATTCGAGACCAGCAATGGCACCCCACCAATCTTGCCGGCCGCCCCCGCGAGAGTTCCAGCGAAACCCGCGCGGGATGCCTCCCCGTTCAGTCGCTCAACATCGAGGCGGGTGGGATCGGCGCCCGATCCCAGCCGAACGGCGAGACCATCGATCGCGAACCCGGGCCGGGCAATGGCAACCGTGAGGCGTCGGGCCGATATCGCCAGAGACGACTCCCCCACGCTTCCATGCAGCTGGGGCGCGGCAATCGATGCGCCGCCCACGAATCCGCCATTGGCCGCACGGGCGAACAGCGCACCATGGGTCGGGCAGACGGGCAGACGTGTGGGGCCTATGCGCGTACCGGCGATCCTGAGTTCGGCGAATGAAAGCGGGAAACAGCCAGGGTTGATCGCCAGCCCCTTCGCGCCCGTCCGTCCTGTGATCGGGACGTCGAGGCCCTGGATTCGTCCGTCGGCCAAAGGACCATCGATGCGGACGCGGGTGTTGAAACCCCCGGCACCGAAGCTCAGCGGGTCCAGCGCCAGCCGCGCGCCGGGCACGGTATAAGGCTTCATCCAAAATTTGCCTTCGAAACCCGCGTCGGTGCGCCGCAGCCGCAGCACCGACTCCGGAAAGCCACCGCCCGACAGCGAGATCTTGCCGTCGGCGATGATCCGGCCACCGGGCCAGCTCATACCGATGCCGTGCTCGCCGCTCGCCGCGATCTCCAACCGCGCGCCGCTCCGGCTCGCCATCACCAGCGGCGCGACATGGAGCTTCCGCCCTGTGCGGTCCGAGGTAAGATGGAGTGAGGCATCCACATCGAGATGGCGTGTAGCCGCACCGATCGCCCGGCGGAGCACGGGGATGAACGGCGATATCGGTGTCCCATCGAACCCCGAGAAACTGCGTTCGATATTGGCGAGACGGACGGCCTCGAGACCAAGGGTGATGCGCGCGTCATTATCCCGCGCGTCCCCCGAAAAACTGATCCGCCCGCTCAGCGCCTCAGCACCATAGCCCGCACTAGAGACTCTTCCGGCAGCGACCAGTGCGCCACCCCGCCATCGTTCCAGCGTCGGGCTGAAGGCGACATCGATCGCGCTGCGCGGATTTTCCACGACGCTCGACCCGCAGGCGACACGGTTGGCGCGAACCGGACCGTCCAGCGCCGGCTGGCGATCGGCGATCGCGATGTGGACGACGGCGCTCGGCTGCTCGATGATGCAGCCATTGCTGTCGAGCCGGCGCGAAATCGCGGCCAGGCGTCCCATGAAGCCGTCGGCCAGATTGCCCCGCCCCGTAAGCGCGAGGCCGACCACGCCGGCGGGCGTTTCGAGGCGCATTCTGGCATCCTCCAACGCAACCTCGATGTCGGGCAAGGAAAACGGGCCAGCCGACGGCTTCGGCAACAGCCGGTCCAGCGCGCCCAGCGACAGCTTGCCGTCAACGATCCGCCCGCGCAGCCGGACGCCCTTGGCGCGCACGATCCTGAGCGTCGGCGAGATACCGGAAAAGCCGAAGCCGACCTCGGCCCATTCGGCGGTGAGATCGGGCGCCTTCGGATCACCGATGACGATGTTCTCCAACCGCTGGGTGCGAATGCCGAAACGGGCAATCGTGTAACGGCCCGCCACGCCACGCTTTGCAAGGCTGTCATCGATGAAGCTGCGCGCGATCGGCTTGCGCGAAAGCCACACCAGCAGCAGAACGACGGCGATCGCGGCCAACAGGACGAGAAAGATCGAAAGCCGGCGGCGTGGCGCGACTTCCTTTTCCTCCTCCGCATCGCCAGCCAATGTGAATGCGCCTCCGCAACGTTTCCATGCTTCAATGCCCGGAATGGACGGGAGTTCAAGCCGCATCGTGCCGAGCCCGTGCATTAGCGCTTCAAAGCGTTGGGCCGCTCCCTTAAACCGGCTTAGATGAACGAGGACGATATCGACGCCAAGGGGCACCGCGAACGGCTGAGAGGGCGTCTTCTGGATCAGGGACCGGATGCACTACTCGATCATGAGCTGATCGAATATCTGCTGATGCTGGTGACGCCGCGGATCGACACCAAGCCGCGTGCCAAGGAAATCATTCGCGAATTGGGCGGCTTCGGCGCATTGCTTGCCGCCGATACCGAAACGCTGACCCGCGCGGGCCTCAGCCGTCGCGAAGCAAGCGCGATCAAGATCGCCGAGGCAAGTGCGCTGCGTATGCTGAAATCGGAGATCATCGCCCGCCCCGTGCTCAACGGCTGGCAGGCGCTGATCGATTATCTGAGCGCGGACATGGCGCACCGCGCTATTGAGCGCGTCCGGGTACTCCATCTCAACGGCAAGAATGCGCTGATTCGCGATGAACTGGTGAGCGAGGGATCGATCGATCAGGCAGCGGTCTATGTGCGCGAGGTGATCAAGCGCGCGCTCGATCTGGGCTCGGCCTCACTCATTCTGGTCCACAACCATCCCAGCGGCGACCCCGCGCCCAGCAAGCAGGACATCGAGCTGACCCGGCAGATTTCGCATGCCGGAAAACCGCTGGGCATCGTGCTGCACGATCATATCGTTATCGGGCGGGATGGACATAGCAGCCTGCGGTCGATGGGACTGATCTAGACGGCTTCGTCATTCAAAAGGGAGCCGCGGGCGCGGCTCCCTTCTGGACGAAATGCATCGCGATCAGCCGGCCAGATAGGCCTTCAGCTCGTCCTGCGACACCTGACGGTCCTTGTTTGTATCCGCCTTCGAGAATTCGGCGGAAGTAGCATTGAGCACCTTGGTGGAGGGCAGACCTGCGGCCCGGCTATGGCGGCTCTTTTCGACCTGTGCGGTCATATCATTGCCCTGTGCAGCCAATACCCAGCTACCGAATTCGAGCGGGGTGAGCTGGCCTTTGTTCCCCGCGTCATATTTGCTCCAGTTCTGCGCGATCATCTGATCGGCAGCCTGGGCTTTCGCGGGATCGGCTGACGGTGCGTTCATTGCGCTCTGCGCATTAGCCGCGCCGGTCTGGGCGGGAGCGGCAGCGGCGGATGCCGCATCAGTGGGCGCGGGTGCCGCTGCCGTCGTGGTTGACTGGTCGGTCGGTGCCGCGGCTGTCGCCGTGTCGGTGATTGTTGCAGCGGCATTGGCAGCCGCGCCCGTGGACGCCGCGGCATCCGGCGTGGCCATATCCGTGGGTGCAGGCTGGGCCGTCGCGGAATCGGGGGCCGCCGGGGTGGCGGCATCCTCGGCCATGGCGCCGGTGGCGAAGGCGAGCGCGGCCGCGCCGGCCAGCAATGTATGAAGTTTCATCGGAATCCTCCTAAATCTCGTCCCGAGATGTTTCGGGTCGGAAGCGAAACGCCGGCTGGTGAAACCTGTTGCGCGGTGCCCAGACCGACTCCATGAGGCGACCGGATCGCACGCCGGGCCGAGTGGTCCGCACTGATTGAAGCCGGGTCATGGCTCTGCTACCGGACCTGCCTTCAACACGACACGTCCCACAGGAACAATCTATGGTCCCCCGCTATTCACGGCCGGAAATGGCCGCGCTCTGGGAGCCGGAAACAAAATTCCGGATCTGGTTCGAGATCGAAGCGCATGCCACCGACGCGCTGGCCGAACTGGGCGTCGTTCCGAAAGACGCCGCCAAGGCACTGTGGAACTGGTGGAAGACCAACCCGAAGATCGACGTGGCAGCGATCGACGCGATCGAGGCGGTGACCAAGCATGACGTCATCGCCTTCCTGACCTGGGTCGCCGAGAATGTCGGGGCGCATTCTGGTGAAGATTGGGCACGCTTCCTGCATCAGGGCATGACCAGCTCGGACGTGCTCGACACCTGCCTCGCGGTGCAACTCGCGCGGGCGTCGGATATCTTGCTGGCCGACCTCGACCGGCTGCTCGAGGTGATCAAGCGCCGCGCCTTCGAGCATAAGTTCACCCCCTCGATCGGCCGCAGCCACGGCATCCACGCCGAGCCGGTGACGTTCGGGCTCAAGATGGCCGAAGCCTATGCCGAGTTCGCCCGCAACCGCGAGCGGCTGGTGGCGGCGCGCAAGGACATCGCGACCTGCGCGATCTCCGGCGCGGTCGGCACCTTTGCCAATATTGATCCGCAAGTGGAGGCGCATGTCGCCAGCAAGCTGGGATTGTCGATCGAGCCGGTCTCGACCCAGGTGATCCCGCGCGACCGCCACGCGATGTTCTTCGCGACGCTGGGTGTGATCGCCTCCTCGATCGAACGGCTGGCGACCGAAATCCGCCATCTTCAGCGGACAGAAGTGCTTGAAGCTGAAGAATATTTCTCGCCGGGTCAGAAAGGCTCGTCGGCGATGCCGCACAAGCGCAATCCGGTACTGACCGAGAATCTGACCGGGCTTGCCCGCATGGTGCGCGGCTATGTCACGCCCGCACTGGAGAATGTCGCGCTATGGCACGAGCGGGACATCAGCCACAGCTCGGTCGAGCGCTATATCGGGCCGGACGCCACGATTACGCTCGATTTTGCGCTCAACCGGCTGACCGGTGTGGTCGACAAATTGCTCGTCTATCCGGAGCGGATGCTCAAGAATTTGAACAAGATGGGCGGGCTCGTGCACTCTCAACGCGTGCTGCTCGCGCTCACCCAGGCGGGCATCAGCCGCGAGGACAGCTATCGCCTCGTGCAGCGCAACGCGATGAAAGTATGGGAATCGGACGGCCAGCTTTCCCTGCTCGATCTGCTGAAGGCGGATCCCGAGGTGGCGGCGGCGCTGTCACCGGCCGAACTCGAGGAGAAGTTCGACCTCGACTATCACTTCAAGCATGTCGAGACGATCTTCAACCGCGTCTTCGGATGATCAAAGCCGAAAAGCTGCTGCCGAGAGCAGGCGCGGCCACCCCTCGGCGAATCCGCTCCGCCTGATCATTGCTGCGCCGCACACATGGCGGGCAGTTTTCTTCGCAAGCGCACAATTAATTTTCCCGCATAAAATGACGGTTTATCGCACATTTTTGCGACTTTTCTCTAGGTTGCGTTTTATGCATCCGTGTTGAACGGTTTCTGAATTGCGTTAAACCGCTTTAATAGACATATGTGCACTGCACAATAAGTGCGATGGCTTTGCCATAAGGAGTGAAAATCATGCAGGCGTTCGAAGAAGCTGCGAACCTGTTCGTTGCCGTCGCCGCCCAGTTTCTGGTGGTCGGGGTCTTGCTGACCTTCTGACGCCGGACACGCTCTGCCCCGCCGCCGCTCACCCGGCGGTCGGGCGGGGGCGCGAGGCAAATAGCGGCCCGCAAACAGCCTTCAGCTGTTCCAGATATCCTTGAGTTTTCCGAAAAAGCCTTCGGCGTTGCCGGCACCTTGGCCGACCTCGATTTCGCGAAGCTCCTCAAGCAGCTCGCGCTGACGCGCAGTGAGCTTGGACGGCGTCTCGACGTCGATTTGCACCACGAGATCACCCTGCCCGCGCCCATTGAGGACTGGCATGCCGGCGCCGCGCTGACGGAGCTGGGTGCCGGACTGCAATCCCGCCGGGATGCGCAGATCGATCCCCGCGCCATCGATCCCCGGAACCTGAATCGTGCCGCCTAGCGCGGCCGTCGCGAAGCTGATCGAGGCGCGGGCAAACAGGGTCGTCCCTTCGCGCTGGAACTGCGGATGGCGGGTGACGTGGACGAAGATATAGAGATCGCCCGGCGGTGCGCCGCGCGCGCCCGCCTCGCCCTCGTTGGAGACACGAATGCGCGTGCCGTCGTCGACGCCCGCGGGTACACGCACGTTCAACGAACGTTCCCGGTCCACCCTGCCTTCGCCACGGCACGACGGGCACGGATCGCTGATGGTCTCGCCACGACCGTGGCAGGACGGGCAGGTTCGTTCGACCACGAAGAAACCCTGCTGCGCACGTACCTTCCCATGGCCATTGCAGGTAGGGCAGCTCTTGGTGCCGGTGCCGGGCTTCGATCCCGCACCGTCGCAGGCCTCACAGGACATGGCGACGTCAAAAGTGACCGTCGCTTCCTTGCCGGAAAAGGCTTCCTCCAGCGAGATTTCGAGATCGTAGCGCAGGTCCGCACCACGCTGGACGCGCTGACGGCCACCACGCCCCCCGCCGCCCATGAATTCGCCGAAGATATTTTCGAATATGTCGGAAAAGCCTTCGAACCCCTGCCCGCCGCCGGACTGACCGAAGCCGCCGTTCTGGAAGGCGGCCTTGCCGAAGCGATCATAGGCGGCGCGTTTCTGCGGATCCTTCAGGCAATCATAGGCTTCGCTGATCGCCTTGAACTTTTCCTCCGAGATCGTGCAGCCCGGATTGCGGTCAGGATGACATTCCATGGCCAGCCGACGGTAGGAAGACTTGATCGTCTTGTCGTCGGCGGTCCTGTCGACCTGAAGCAACTCATAGTAATCGCCGTCGACGCTCATTCAGCCCCCCGGCCAATCGACCCAATCGCGCCATGCCAACCCTTCGACTGCCTGCTAAGGCAAGCGTTCAGGATAAACTGTGCGCCTTTGGCGCACAGGCTAGCATCCATCTCTCCCTCAGCATGCGTTGGCAGAGAGATGGGCCCCAGCCTTCGCTGGGGCGACGCAATCGGTAACATAGTTCAAGCCTTGTTGTCGTCGACTTCCGAGAATTCGGCATCGACGACGTCATCGCCACCAGCCTGCGGTCCCTCGCCGGCCGGAGCCGCGTTTGCCGCCTGCTCTTTCTCATAGATCGCCTGGCCGAGCTTCATCGCGACCTGCGCCAGCGCCTGCGCCTTCTCGGTCATCGTATCGGCGTCGCCGCCGTCGACAGCCGACTTGGCATCGGCGATCGCGGTTTCGATCTCAGACTTGAGGGCCGCATCAACCTTGTCGCCATGCTCCTGGAGCTGCCGCTCGGTGGTGTGGATCAGACTTTCGGCATTGTTCTTCGCTTCGGCCGAGGCGCGCCGCTTCTTGTCTTCCTCGGCGAACTTTTCCGCGTCCCGAACCATCTGATCGATGTCGGCATCGGACAAGCCGCCCGAGGCCTGGATCTTGATCTGCTGCTCCTTGCCGGTGCCCTTGTCCTTTGCGGTGACGTGAACGATGCCGTTGGCGTCGATGTCGAAGGTGACCTCGATCTGCGGCACGCCGCGTGGCGCCGGAGGGATGCCGATCAGGTCGAACTGACCGAGCAGCTTGTTGTCGGCCGCCATCTCGCGCTCGCCCTGGAAAACGCGGATCGTCACCGCGTTCTGATTGTCCTCGGCGGTCGAGTAGGTCTGCGACTTCTTGGTCGGGATCGTCGTGTTACGATCGATCATGCGGGTGAACACGCCACCCAGCGTCTCGATACCCAGCGACAGCGGGGTCACGTCGAGCAGCAGCACGTCCTTGACGTCACCCTGGAGCACGCCGGCCTGGATTGCCGCGCCCATCGCGACGACTTCGTCCGGATTGACGCCGGTATGCGGTTCCTTGCCGAAGAAGGATTTCACGACCTCGCGCACCTTTGGCATACGGGTCATGCCGCCGACAAGGACGACCTCGGCGATGTCCGACGCCTTGTGGCCGGCATCGGCCAGGGCCTTGCGGCAGGGCTCAAGCGTGCGCTGGATCAGCGATTCAACCAGACGCTCCAGATCGGCGCGGCTGATCGTCTTGACGAGGTGCTTCGGACCGTTCTGGTCGGCGGTGATGAACGGCAGGTTGACCTCGGTGGTCTGTGCCGACGACAGCTCGATCTTGGCCTTTTCAGCAGCTTCCTTAAGCCGCTGGAGCGCGAGCCGGTCGTTGCGCAGGTCGATGCCCTCGGCCTTCTTGAACTCGTCGGCCAGATATTCGACGACCTTGGCGTCGAAATCCTCGCCGCCGAGGAAGGTGTCGCCATTGGTCGACTTCACCTCGAACACACCGTCACCGATCTCGAGGATCGAGATATCGAAGGTGCCGCCGCCAAGGTCATAGACCGCGATGGTCTTGCCATCCTGCTTCTCGAGGCCGTAGGCGAGCGCGGCCGCGGTCGGCTCGTTGATGATGCGCAGTACTTCGAGGCCGGCGATCTTGCCGGCGTCCTTGGTCGCCTGCCGCTGGGCGTCGTTGAAATAAGCGGGGACCGTGATGACCGCCTGGGTCACCGTTTCGCCAAGATAGCTCTCGGCGGTTTCCTTCATCTTCTGAAGGATGAATGCGGAGACCTGCGATGGCGAATAATCCTCGCCACCGGCTTTCACCCAAGCGTCGCCATTGGCGCCCTTGACGATTGAATAGGGGACGAGCTCCATGTCCTTCTTGGTCATCGGATCGTCGAAGCGGCGGCCGATCAGGCGCTTGACCGCGAACACGGTATTGTCCGGATTGGTGACCGCCTGGCGCTTGGCTGGCTGGCCGACGAGCCGCTCGCCATCCTTGGTGAACGCGACGATCGAGGGCGTCGTCCGCGCGCCTTCCGCATTCTCGATGACTTTGGGCTTGCTTCCTTCCATCACCGCGACGCAGCTATTCGTGGTGCCGAGGTCGATACCGATAACCTTAGCCATAATCTAAACCTTCCTATCCCCAATCTGGTCCCGCCGATTGCCCCCAATCACGAGGCGAGCAACCGTGCGGGGTTGCAACATATGGGGCGGATATAGGGGTCGTTTCGGTTGCTGCAAGCGGGCAGCGCGGTTAATGGCGCCATAAAAGGAAGAACGCCATGAACCGACCGATTTTCGCCCTCGCCGCCCTCGCCCTTCTCGCCGGTTGCAAGCAGCAATCCGCAGCCGAGCCGGATACGCTGGAAGTAAGCGATGCCGTCATCCGCCTCGCCGCGGTCGAGGGTCGCCCGTCGTCGGCCTATTTCACCCTGCACGGCGGCAAGACCGCCGACCGGCTGGAATCAGTGTCCAGCCCGAAGGCGGCCACCATCGAGCTGCATGAGAGCAAGATGGAAGCCGGCATGATGAGCATGCAGCCGCTGACCGGCATCGACGTGCCCGCCGGCGACGAGGTCGCCTTCAAGCCCGGCGGCAATCATGCGATGCTGTTCGGTCTCGATCCTGCGGTGAAGCCCGGCGGCACGGTAACGCTGCACTTCAAGTTCCAGAGCGGCGCAACCGTGGATGCCGAAGCGAAGGCCGTGGCGGCAGGCGATGATATGCCGATGTCGATGGACCATTAGGACGGGTCGCTCGACACGGGCTGAAGTGCGCTTATCTAAAATGTGTGACCAACTCCCGCCCTCTCACCACGCTCGAACGCAATCTCGCCGCCAGCATGTTTGGCGACGCGATCGACTATGACAGCGTGCGCATCCACCGCCGCAAATGGTGGCCATTCCAGCCGCGCCGCGTGACCATGGCGCCCAACGGCGACCTCTGGTTTCATCCACGAGCACCTCACTACCACGACTGCTTCGGCTGTGCGGACCTCCCCATGCAGGCCCATTTCATCCACGAGATGACGCATGTCTGGCAGGCGCGCCGAGCGGGCAGATGGTGGCTGCCACTGATGCGTCATCCGTTCTGCCGCTATGATTATAGGATCGAACCAGGCCGCCCCTTCATCCACTATGGCATCGAGCAGCAGGCCGAAATCGTGAAGCACGCCTTCCTCGCCCGCAATGGCATCGACATCCCCGGCCATGCGTTGCATCGAGATATTGAGGCGTTGCTTCCCTTTGGAGACCGATCATGAGCGTGGCCTTTCGTCGCGAGAGCGACGAGGAACATAAGGAACCGAAATTCGAGCTGCCGCTTCCGCCTGGTCCCAATCTTGTGACCCGGCGCGGCCTTGCGCTCATCGCGACACAAGTAAGCCAACTCGAAGCCGCCATCGCCGCAGCCCCACCCGAGCCGGAATTGGAGACCCTGAAGCGTGAACTACGCTACTGGCTGACCCGCCAGACCACCGCGCAGCTGGCGCCCTCGCCCGAGCCCGGCGTCGCCGGCTTCGGATCGCGCGTCACCTTCCTGCTGGGTGGTCGTGAGCGGGTGATCGACATCGTCGGTGATGACGAAGCCGATCCCGCCGACGACCGCCTCTCCTTCTCCGCCCCGCTCAGCCAGGCAGTGATGGGTGCCGAACTCGGCGACCTGCTCGACTTCAACGGCAAGGCCGAGGCGATCGAGATCGTCGCGATCGAAGCCATCGAGGATCAGGCGTGACGTCCATCCTCGTCGATGCCGATGCCTGCCCGGTGAAAGAAGAGATCTACAAGGTCGCCTTCCGCCGCGAGGTGCCGGTGACGATCGTCAGCAACAGCCCGATCCGGATACCCGCTCATCCGCTGATCGCACGCGAGATCGTCAGCTCCGGCTTCGATGCCGCAGACGACTGGATCGCCGAGCGCGCGGATGCGAGCACGCTGGTCGTCACCGCCGACATCCTGCTCGCCGATCGCTGCCTCAAGGCGGGCGCAACCGTAATCGCTCCCAGCGGCAAGCCCTTCACCGCCAACTCGATCGGCGCCGCAATTGCCACCCGTGCGATCATGGCCGACCTGCGCGCGGGCGGCGACCAGATCGGCGGTCCGCCCCCCTTCTCGAAAAACGATCGTTCGCGGTTCCTGTCGGCGCTGGATGAGGCTTTGGTGCGGCTATCAAGATGAATCCCGTTCGTGCTGAGCTTGTCGAAGCATCTCCTTCTTTTCACTGAAGCAAACGCAGCCCTTCGACAGGCTCAGGGCGAACGGACTTAAGACCAATCACTCCGCCCATAACCCTGCGCATAAAGCAGCGCCGTAAGGTCGTTATGATCCACTCGCGCGCCAGCTGCTGCCGCCGTCTTGGGCTTGGCGTGGTAGGCGATGCCGAGGCCGGCAAGTTCGATCATCGGGATATCGTTGGCGCCGTCGCCGACCGCGAGGACGTCACTATGCGCGATGCCGAGCGCTTCTGCCTCGGAGACCAGCGTCTCGCGCTTGGTCGCGGCGCCGACGATCGGGCGGGCGACGGTGCCGAGCAGCGCGCCGTCGACAATGTCGAGGGTGTTTGAGACGGCGCGGTCGAAGCCGATCTCGGAGGCGACGCGATCGGCGAAGACGGTAAAGCCACCCGAGACGAGCACGCAGCGTACGTCGTTCGCCCTCATCGTGCGGACCAGTTCCCTCGCGCCCGGCATGATGCGGACGCGTTCTTCATAGCAACGGTCGATCACGGCCGCATTCAGCCCTTTCAGCAGCGCCACCCGCGCATCAAGCGCGCCTTCGAAATCAAGCTCGCCGCGCATCGCCCGTTCGGTGATCTCAGCGATCTGGGGCTTTATGCCGGCATAATCGGCCAGCTCATCGATGCATTCGATCGTGATCATGGTCGAATCCATGTCGGCGATCAGCATCCGCTTGGCTCGGCCTGCCTCGGGCTGGACGATCACGTCGGTCGCGGGCAGCAGGCCTTCGAGCGCCGCGCGG
>Ga0065707_10082482_pt1 | contig 14604 bp, 16 predicted proteins | sample SwiRhicommuniRL3_FD_59094 | JGI IMG/M metagenome (GOLD analysis project Ga0065707, IMG submission 59094) | Switchgrass rhizosphere bacterial communities from Rose Lake, Michigan, USA - RL3 v2 (version 2) | ecosystem: Host-associated > Plants > Roots > Rhizosphere > Soil | place: East Lansing...
ACCTCGCGCAGCTCTCGATTGAACGAATTGAACCGCTTGCCCTGCCACAGATCTCTTAAAATGATGGGGAAATTCATGACTCGAACAAAAAAGGGTTAACAAAAACGCCGCGACTTCTCAAGGCGCAGTGGCTCGACGCCGGGGCCTTGCACGACTCGGAACGGCTCTGGATTCGAGCTCGATTTCGCCTGGAAGTAACTAATAAATCATGATCTTTTCGTAAGTCCATGGGCGCTGTAAACTTGACAATGGAAGCGAATTGTCTATATTCAATTTACTTTATGTCCCGCGCGACTGGTGATGAAAATCCCCGTAGATGAGATTCCTCAATCCCCGAAAGAGATAAGATTCTCCGAGAATATTGAGGAACTGAACGAACTTTATCGCCGGAACACGAACCCGGATTTCGACTTTCCGCCCATCCTGGCGGTGGATCTAATCTATTATCGGTCCGGCGCGGATATATTTTTCAACGGCAATTTTCGCGGTGAATTTACCGGCTATTGCGGCCGGTGCTTGGAAAATTACAGCTTTACTTTGGACAAGGCTTTTGCTTTTGTATTGTCTCCGGAGCCGGCCAAGTCCGAGCGCGGGGCGGAGGAGTTGCACGGCGCCGAACTGGGTTTGAGCTATTACTCGACGGACGAGATCGAGCTGGCGCCGCTCATGGCGGAACAAGTGATGCTGGCGCTGCCGACAAGACCTCTATGCGGCGATGATTGCCGGGGATTGTGTGCGAAGTGCGGCGTAAACCTCAATCGCGAATCTTGCGCTTGCTCCACGGAAAGCGGCGATCCCCGAATGGCGATATTCCGAACCCTTAAAGTCGGCCGTAAGTAACAGCAACGGGTCATAATAAATCGAATTGCCGCAGCGAGGAACGCGGAGAAAGAACAGGATTAACCCATGCCAGTACCGAAGCGAAGAACTTCGAAGCGAGTCAAAAACCAAAGGCGGGCGCACGACCATTTGACCAAGCCGCAGTGGAGCAGCTGTTCCAATTGCGGAGAAACCGTGTTGCCCCACCGAGCCTGCGCTCATTGCGGCTTTTACCGCGGCCGTGCGGTCATTCAAACTCAGAAAACTTAATCAGCCTGCCGAAATCTATAGCTATGCCGAAAATCGCCATCGATGCGATGGGCGGAGACCATGCCCCTCAGGCTGTTATCGATGGCGCCTTGCTTGCCGTTGAGGATTTCGCCGCCGAGATTGTGCTTGTGGGCGACCGAGAAGCGGTCGCGCATGAGTTGGCGAAGCATCGTAACGCGCCGGAAATAGAGATTGTGCACGCGGCACAGGTCGTGCCGATGCACGAGTCCCCGAGTACGGCACTGCGCAAAAGGGATTCCTCCATCACCATCGCGTTCGAAATGATGCGGCGCGGCGAAGTCGATGCTGTCGTCAGCGCCGGCAACTCGGGCGCCATGATGGCGATTGGCATGTTCGTCATGGGCACGCTTGCGCGTGTCGCGCGCCCGGCGATCCTTGTGGTTGTGCCGAGCATGGGCAAGGGTACGGTGATCGTCGATGCCGGCGCCAATGTCGACTGCAAGCCGCGCCACCTGGTGCAGTTTGGGCTCATGGGTTCGATTTATGCCGATCGGGTGCTGGGTGTGCCGAAGCCGAGAGTGGGCGTGCTGAGCAACGGCGAGGAGGATGGTAAAGGCAATGATCTCACCCGTGCGGCGAGCGAACAGCTCGCAGCCACGCCGCTTAACTACGTCGGGTACGTCGAAGGCCGGGACATTTTCAACGACAAGGTCGACGTAGTGGTGTGTGACGGTTTCACCGGTAATATTGCGCTCAAGTCGATGGAAGGAGTGGCGAGCTTTGCCGGTGAAGTTCTCAAAAGCGCCTTTCAGAAAAATATACCCAGCCGATTGGGATATTTGCTTAGCCGCAAATCTTTAGTGGAAGCCTATCGCCGCCTGGACTACGCCGAGTACGGCGGGGCTCCCCTGATTGGACTCGACGGGGTGGCGATCATCGCCCACGGCGGATCCAATCCGCGGGCAATTAAAAATGCCATTCGTGCGGCGCGCGATGCCGTCGACCAGGAGATCAATCGTCATATCGCCGAGTCGCTGAGCGAAATCGACAGCGCTGCGGGGATCAAAAAGGAGGGACTGCCGAGAAAGTTATGGGAGCGCTTCAAATCAAAAATCGAGTCGCTGGGTGAAAAGGCCGAAACCGCAAGCGAAGCCGAGGATCAGAGAAAGGAATGACGACCGACCGGACGGCATTTGTATTTCCCGGCCAGGGCTCGCAGGTTGTCGGCATGGGCAAGGAACTTTGCGCTCAATTTCCCTGCGCCAAGGAGGTTTTTACCCAGGCTGACGACGCCCTTGGCTTTGGCCTCACCGAACTCTGTTTTGGCGGGCCGGAAGCCGATCTCAAGCTCACCGAAAACACTCAACCTGCCATTCTCACGGCGTCGATCGCGGCTTTGCGCGTGCTCGAGGCCGAAACAGCGCTGCGGCCGGACTACGTTGCGGGTCACAGCCTCGGCGAATACAGCGCGCTCGTCGCTGTGGGAGCGCTTGAGTTTCGCGATGCGGTAAGGGTCGTGCACCAACGCGGGCGTCTGATGCAACGGGCGGTGCCTGCGGGTACAGGCGCCATGGCCGTGGTGCTCGGCCTGGAAATGGACGCCGTGCGAATGCTCTGTGACGAAGCTTCCCATGGCGATATCGTATCCCCGGCTAATTTTAATGGCGCCGGACAAGTCGTGATTGCCGGCGCCAAACTCGCCGTTGCGCGGGCGATGGCTTTGGCCAAGGAACGTGGCGCCAAGCGTGTTCTCGAGTTGCCGGTGAGCGCACCGTTTCACTGCCGGCTCATGCAGCCCGCTGCTGACGGGCTGAAAGAGATTCTCGGCAAAATCGCCGTCCAGCCGTTTACCATCGGTGTCGTCACCAACGTCGAAGCCGATGTGAATTTCGATGCAGGCCGTGTCAAATCACTCTTAGTCGAGCAAGCCGTTCGTCCGGTGCGCTGGGAGGAATCGGTGCAAAAGCTCGGCGCTCTGGGCTGCCATCGCGCAATCGAAATCGGCCCAGGCAAAGTTCTGAAAGGACTGATTAAGCGTATCCTGCCGACGCTGGAGGTTGAAAACTTCGAGGCGCCGGCGGATATCGCAAAAATAGCGGCGGCGTAATTCCATGGGTTTAGAGGGTCAGGTTGCATTAGTCACCGGAGCAAGCCGAGGCATCGGTCGGGCAATTGCCTTGGCGCTCGGACAGGCGGGCGCCTACGTTATCGTCAATTACCGCGGCAACCAGGAAGCGGCTGAAGAAGCGCTAACCACGCTCCTGGCTCTGGGAGGGCGGGGAGAGCTCTGCCGGTTCGACATCTCGGAAGAGGCGCAGGTCGAAGCAGCGGCAAAGAAAATCGTTGACGGCCACGAAAAAATTGATATTCTCGTCAACAATGCCGGCGTGACCGCGGATAATCTCTTGATACGGATGAAGCCGGCGGATTGGGACCAGGTCATCGGCACCAATCTCAAAGGCACGATTCTCTGCACCAAGATCGTTTCCCGCTACATGATCGGCCGGCGTTACGGTCGAATCATTAATCTTTCGTCGGTGGTGGGGCAGATGGGTAACGTAGGGCAGGCACTCTACGCTGCATCGAAGGCGGGAATTATCGGATTTACCAAAGCGGTCGCTCGGGAAGTCGCAACGCGCGGTATCACTGTGAACGCTGTGGCGCCGGGTTTCATCGAGACCGAAATGACCGCAAAGCTGCCGGAAAAACTGCGCGAGGAATTTCTCAAGAAGATCCCCCTCGGCCGGTTTGGTACTTGCGCTGAAGTAGCCGAGATGATTGTATTTCTTGCTGGAGCAGGAACAGAGTACATCACCGGCCAGGTGTTCAACGTCAATGGCGGGCTGTACATGTGAACAATTTGAGCAGGAGGTGAGTGAAGATGGCGGCATCGGTTCAAGCCAGGGTAAAGGAAATCGTCTGCGAACAACTAGGAGTCAGCGCGGAAGAAGTGACCCCCGAGGCTTCCTTTATTGAAGATTTAGGGGCCGACTCATTGGACATTGTCGAGTTAGTGATGGCGCTGGAAGAAGAGTACGAGATGGAAATCTCCGACGAGGACGCGGAGAAGATCAAGACGGTCCAGGACGTCATCACTTACATCGAGGCCCATCGGTAGGGTTTCTCAACGCCTGCACGGGGCCGGTTGATCGCTTAAACTTTGGCCCCAGAACAATTACGGATCGCGGGGAAGTGGCATAGAACTTCACTGCCCCGCGATTTTCTTTATCCATTCAGGGCGATTTTACGGCACGAAACGGACGGGTCCGGTGAGGCAGACATGATCGCTTTAGGTTGCGACCACGGCGGCTTTGATCTCAAGCTAACGTTGGTGGATTATCTCCGATCCAAGGGTTTGGCCGTGCGCGATTTTGGCGCGCACGGGCGGGAATCCGTGGATTATCCGGACTATGGCAAGGAAGTTTCCCGTTCCGTCGCGTTAGGCGAAGCCGAGCGCGGTGTATTGGTGTGCACCAGTGGGATTGGCATGTCGATTATCGCCAATAAGTTTCCCAACGTGCGTGCCGCTTTGGTGCACGACATTGAGGGCGCCCGGTCGAGCCGCGAACATAACGATGCTAATATTCTCGTGTTGGGCGGGGCAAAAACCGATGCGCTTTTGGCGCGGCAAATCATCGAGACTTGGCTCGCCACGCCTTTTTCGGGCGGACGGCACCAGAGACGCGTCGACAAGATCAGGCAGATCGAAACGGATCTAGGCAGTCAAGTCGACGATAGGGAAATCAAGAAATAGCCCGAAGGACGCCTATGACATTTCTTGAACAAACGGATGCTGAGGTATTTGCGGCCATTCAAAAAGAAACCCGCCGCTTGGAAGACAACCTGGAGCTGATCGCATCGGAAAACGTTGTGAGCGAGGCGGTGTTGGAGGCGCAAGGTTGCGTGATGACCAACAAATACGCCGAGGGCTATCCGGGAAAACGCTATTACGGCGGTTGCGAATACGTCGATATTGTCGAATCCTTGGCGATTGCCAGGGCCAAGGAGCTATTCGGCGCCGATCACGCCAACGTTCAGCCTCATTCCGGTTCACAGGCGAATATGACGGTTTATCTGTCAGTGCTGAAGCCCGGCGATACGTACCTTGGCATGAACCTCGCCCATGGCGGCCATCTCTCGATGGGTAGTCCGGTCAATTTTTCCGGTTTCATCTACAAAGTCATTCCCTATGGGGTTTCCGAAAAAACCGAGACCATCGATTACGACGAGGTAGAACGGTTGGCCAGGGAGCACCGGCCGAAATTGATCGTCGCCGGCGCGAGCGCGTACCCGCGAATCATCGATTATCCAAGATTTCGCAAGATCGCGGACGAAGTCGGCGCGCCGTTCATGGTCGACATGGCCCATATCGCGGGTTTGGTGGCGGCCGGTCTCCATCCCAGTCCCATTCCCTACGCGGATTTTGTCACGACAACAACGCACAAAACACTACGGGGCCCGCGCGGTGGCATGGTGCTGTGCAAATCCGAGTACGCCAAGACCGTAGACAGTAAAGTTTTTCCGGGCATGCAGGGCGGACCGCTCATGCACGTGATCGCCGCCAAAGCGGTGGCGCTCAAGGAAGCTTTGCGCCCGGAATTCAAAACCTACCAGCGACAGATCGTGAACAACGCCCACGCGCTCGCCCAGGCTCTGATAAGCAAAGGTTTTCGCCTGACTTCCGACGGCACCGACAATCATTTGATGCTCGTCGACCTGCGCAAGTCGGAGCTGACCGGCAAGGTCGCGCAGGAAACGCTCGACAAAGCGCGCATCACCGTCAACCGCAACGCCGTGCCGTTCGATACTCGTTCGCCGTTTGTGACCAGCGGCATCCGCATCGGCACGCCGGCGGTGACGACGCGCGGCATGAAAGAGCCTGAAATGGTGCAAATCGCGGAGTTGATTGCGCGCGCGCTCAAGCACGTGGGCGATGAAACCGCTCTTCGAGAGATTGCCCGTGAAGTGGGTGCGCTCTGCCGGAAGTTTCCGGTCTATCCGCACCGGCTGGGAACGGCGTAACAAGAATGTATGATCAGAGATAGAGGTTAGACGATGGTTCATAACGATCCTCGATCCGCCATTCTCGATCTTCGGCTGATGCTATGAGATGTCCTTTTTGCCACGAGACCGAGAATCGAGTGATCGATTCGCGTTTGAGCAAGGACGGCAATATGATCCGGCGCCGACGCGAATGTGAACGATGCACCCGGCGCTTCACCACCTATGAGCGGGTCGAAGAAATGATGCCGCTGGTGGTTAAAAAAGACGGCCGGCGTGAAAGCTACGATCGCCTGAAGATCATTAACGGCCTGAAGCGCGCTTGCGAAAAGCGGCCGGTCAGCATCAATACCATTGAAACGATCACCGATCGGATCGAGAGGTCGCTGCAGGAGCGCGGCGAAAAAGAGATCGCCAGCTCGGTTATCGGCGAAACGCTGATGCGCGAGCTGCACGACACCGACCCGGTCGCCTATGTGCGCTTCGCGTCGGTGTACCGTTCCTTCAAAGACATCAGCGAGTTCATGGTCGAGCTCGAAGAATTGCTCAAGGAACGGAAAGGCGGGCCTGCCGCCAAGATCGCCGAGCTTCGGCAGAAAAGAGAATAGCTCTTTGTCCGCGACTCGCGCGAGTATCCGCGATGAGAAATATCTGCGCATGGCCTGCCGCCTGGCGCGAAAGGCGGCGGGTCGAACCAGCCCCAATCCTCAGGTTGGCGCGGTGCTCGTCCGGCAAGGAAAGATCGTCGGCAGCGGCTATCATCAGTTTGCCGGAGGCAAGCACGCCGAAATTGCCGCGCTTGAGCGCGCCGGCACCCGGGCGCGCGGCGCAACGCTGTATATTACTTTGGAGCCGTGCAGTCATCACGGACGCACGCCCCCTTGCACCGGTGCTTTGATTCGCGCCGGTATCAGGGAAGTCGTCTGCGGCACGCAGGATCCCAATCCGCTCGTCTCCGGAGGCGGTTTCCGGCAACTCCGGCGCGCGGGAATCAAAGTGCGCGCGGGCGTGCTCGAAAAAGAATGCCGCGCGCTCGTTGAAGCCTTCGCCAAATACATTGCCCGACGCGTTCCTTTTGTGACGCTCAAACTTGCGGCGACCCTCGATGGCAGAATTGCCGCCGCGAGCGGCGACGCGCGTTGGATTAGCGGTGAAACCTCCCGCCGTACGGTCCATCGGCTGCGTAATGAAGTGGACGCGGTTGTGGTCGGGCTGGGCACGGTGGAGACGGACGATCCGCTGCTCACCTGCCGGATTTCTGGCGGGCGCAATCCTTGGCGCGTCGTCTTGGATAGTCGTCTCAGGATTCGCTCGTCAGCAAAAATACTCCGCCTTCCCGATGCGCGCAAAACGGTCATCGCGACTGGCGCGCGTGCGGCACCGGCGCGCGTGCGCGAGCTTGAAGCGCTTGGCGTTCAAGTTTGGCGATTGCCGCTCAAAAACAAGCGAGTATCGTGGCGGGCATTGCTCAAAGAGCTTGCGCGTTGCGGTATCGTCAGCGTGATGATCGAAGGTGGCGCCCAAACCGCCGCCTCGGCTCTAAAGGAGAAAATCGTCGACAAGGTTCTGTTCTTTTACGCGCCGAAGATTCTCGGCGGCGATGCCCTGCCGATGATCGAGCCACTGGGCATCCCGCGGGTAAAAAACGCGGTCGCGGTAAAGGAACTCCGCGTCAGCCGATCCGGCGATGATTTGATGGTGACCGGTTATCTGCCGGCAACGCAGGCCCGGCAACGCAGCGGTACGGACTGAAATTTAACCATGTTTACCGGATTGATCGAAGATGTCGGCGTTATCGGAGACCTGCGGCTGCGGAACGGCGCTGCGGTATTAACGGTAAAAACCAAAATCGCCGTGGGATCGATGCCGCTTGGAGCGAGCATTGCGGTTAACGGGGCTTGTTTAACCGTCGTTAAAAAAAGCCGGGGCGCGTTTACCGTCGATGTCTCGCCGGAGACGCTGCGGCGCACGAATCTGGAGCGGCTGGTTGCCGGGAGCCTGGTCAATCTCGAACAGCCGATGCGCCTGCAAGAGCGCCTCGGCGGTCATCTGGTGACCGGACACGTCGACGGCATCGGGACCGTCGCGGCAATCAAGAAAGAAGGCGACTTTATCCTGTTCCGTTTCCGTGTTTCGCCAGCGCTTGGCGCATTGTTGGTGTCAAAGGGATCGGTCGCGGTCGACGGCATCAGCTTGACGGTCAACGAGTGCGGCAATAATCAGTTTTCCGTCGCGATCATTCCATTCACGTTGGCGCACACGAATTTGCGCGCCCGTAGGGTTGGTGATAAAGTCAACATCGAAACCGATTTGATCGGAAAGTATGTGCAAAGCTTCTTGCACCAACGCAAGTAACTCGATTTTGCCGAATTCGTTCTAGCTCATGCCCATTTCGACCATTGAAGAAGGTCTTGAAGAGATTCGCGGCGGGCGGATGGTTATCCTCGTCGATGAGGATGCGCCGGAGAGCGACGGATTTTTCTGTTTGGCGGCCGAGAGGGTCAGCGCCGCGAGCATCAATTATATGCTGCGTCAGGGGCGCGGCATCATTTATGTCACGCTTACGGATGAACGGATTCGCGAGCTCGGCATTCCGATGATTCCGGAAGAAAACAGCCCACTGTCGGGACTGATTTGCGGCGCATCTTTTTCAGTCGGCCTCGAAGGCGTGCACGGGGTCTCAGCCCGGGGCCGCGCCCATACCATACAGGCGGCGGTCGCCGATGAGACCAAGCACGAGGATCTGGTTATTCCAGGCCATGTGCAGCCGCTGCAAGCTCGCAGCGGTGGTGTGCTGGCGCGCTCGGGTCGAACCGACGCCTCAGTGGATCTGGCTCGTCTCGCCGGATTCAAACCGGCGGGCGTTATTTGCCAGATCTTGGACGACGATGGCGCCGTCGCGCTGTTGCCCGCGCTGCAACGGCTGGCCGAGCAACAGAACCTGAAGATTGTTTCGGTGGCGAATTTGATTGCCCATCGTTTGCGCAATGAAAGTTTGGTCAAGCGCGTCGCCGAACAGCAGTTTCCGACTATCCACGGCGGCATGTATCGCGCCATTGTCTACCGCAACGAAGTCGACCGCGTGGAGCACATGGCACTGGTGAAAGGCGATGTCGACGGCGCGGATGGCGTCCTGGTGCGTGTTCATTCGGAATGTTTGACCGGCGACGTGTTTGGCTCGGAGCGCTGCGATTGCGGCGATCAGATTCGCCAATCCTTGCGAATGATCGATCAACAAGGCAAAGGCGTGCTGATTTACATGCATCAGGAAGGGCGTGGCATCGGTTTGACCAACAAAATCAAAGCCTATGCCCTGCAGGATCAAGGACGCGACACGGTCGAGGCAAACCTCGATTTGGGTTTTAAGGAGGATTTGCGCGACTATGGCATTGGCGCGCAGATCCTGCGCGACTTGAACGTGGAAAAGATTTCTCTCCTGACCAACAACCCGCGTAAAATCACCGGGCTGGAGGGTTACGGTATCAAAGTGGTGGAGCGGGTGCCGCTCGAAGTGGCGCCGCGTGATACCAATATCCACTACTTGCGTACTAAACAGAAAAAACTGGGCCATCTGCTTTCAAACCTCGAAGGCAAGTTAGCCAAGCACTAGACGGCGGGCCCGCCAGCAATCCATGGCAAATGTTTTTGAGGGGAAGAAGGACGCCCAGGGGCTCAAGATCGGCATTATCGTGAGCCGCTTCAACAATTTTGTCACGGAGAAATTGCTCGAGGGCGCGAAGGATGGTTTCACCGGCCATGGCGGATCGGAAAGCGATCTCACGATCGTTCGCGTGCCCGGCGCTTTTGAAATACCTTTGGCCGTGGACAAGATGGCGGCGAGCGGCAAATACGATGCGCTGGTCTGTCTCGGCGCGGTCATTCGCGGCGATACGCCGCATTTCGAATATGTTTGCGATGCGGTGACGCGCGGGATTGGCGACGCTGTGCGCATTTACAAAATGCCCATCGGGTTTGGTGTTTTGACCACCGATGACGTTCAGCAGGCCATGGCGCGGGCGGGTATCAAGGACGCGAATAAAGGTTACGAAGCGCTGCTGACCGCCGTGGAAATGGTTCATGTGATGCGGGACATCTCGTAGAGTTCCGTGCCGATCACCTTAGAGATATTTCAGAGCATCCGTTGGCGGAAAACGAACAGGAATCTCCCGCAGGCCACTCCGGCAGAGGCACGCGCCGCAAGGGCCGCGAGCTGGCTCTCCAGGCGCTCTACCAGATCGAGATCACTAACGATCCTTCCGTTGGCGCAGTGGAGTTGTTTCTGCGTCACTTCGAAGGCACGTCCCAGGCAAAAGAGTTTGCGCGCCGGCTGGTTTCGGGGGTGGTGAGTCAGCGCCCGGCAATTGACCAGAAGATCGAGCAATGCACGGAAAATTGGAAGCTCGTGCGGCTGGCTAAAGTAGACCTGGTGATTCTGCGCATGGCGACCTATGAGCTGATGTTTTGTCCGGACATCCCGAACGCGGTCAGCCTGGATGAAGCGATTGAGATCGGTAAGCGTTTTGGCAGCGCCGATTCGGCCAATTTCATTAACGGCGTTCTCGACCAGGTCGCGCAGTCCGCCAAGTCGCAGTGATTGAATTAGCTCATGGAAGAACGCTACCAAGCTAAAAGCATCGAAGAAAAGTGGCAACGAGTTTGGGCCGAGCAACAAGCCTTCCGCGCGGCCGACGATCCCGCCAGGCCCAGGTATTACGTTCTGGAGATGTTCCCCTATCCGTCCGGGCGCATTCATATGGGCCACGTGCGCAACTATTCGATAGGTGACGTGGTGGCGCGTTATAAACGCATGCGTGGTTTCAACGTGCTTCATCCGATGGGTTGGGACGCGTTTGGTCTGCCGGCGGAGAACGCCGCCATCGAGCGCGGCGTTCATCCGGAAATCTGGACTCAAGAAAATATACTCTATATGAAGACCCAGCTCCGGCGCATGGGCCTTTCCTACGATTGGGAGCGCGAGCTTGCCACTTGCGATCCGCAATACTATCGCTGGAATCAGTGGATCTTTTTGCAGTTTTTCAGGAAGGGTCTGGCGTACAAAAAGAACTCATTCGTCAATTGGTGTCCTTCATGCGAAACAGTTTTGGCCAACGAGCAGGTCGTTGATGGCGCGTGCTGGCGTTGCGACTCCGCCGTGGTGCAAAAAGAACTGGAACAATGGTTCTTGCGCATCACCGATTACGCCGAGGAATTGCTCAACGATCTGGACAAACTCGACGGTTGGCCGGACAAAGTGCTGACCATGCAGCGTAACTGGATCGGCAAGTCAACAGGGGCTGAGATCGACTTTCCGCTGGTCGGCCATGGAGGCGTACTGCGGATTTTTACCACCCGACCCGATACCATCTTCGGCGCGACTTTCGTTTCGCTCGCTGTCGAGCATCCTCTGGCGACGGCGCTTTCGCGCGGCACGCCGCAAGAACGCTCGGTGGAAGAGTTCGTTGACCGCATTAGGAAGATCAGCCAAGCGCGGCGCGGCGAAGATGAAGCTGCGAAAGAGGGCGTATTTACCGGCGCCTACTGCCGCAATCCATTTATCGGCGAGAATATTCCTATTTATCTAGCCAATTTTGTTCTGATGGAATACGGCACGGGCGCGGTCATGGCCGTGCCGGCCCACGATCAACGAGATTTTGAGTTCGCCCGAAAATACCATCTACCCATCCGCGTGGTCATTCAGCCGGCGGAGCGCACCCTGACCGCCGAGGCAATGGCCGAAGCTTACGTCGACGAAGGCGTGATGGTCGACAGCGGGGCGTTCACCGGTCTGCTGAATACAGCGGGCAAGGAAAAAATCGCCGCCCACGCCGAAGCCAAAGGCTTCGGCAAAAAAACCATACGCTATCGGCTGCGCGATTGGGGCATATCGCGCCAGCGCTACTGGGGCACGCCGATCCCGATCATCTACTGCGAGCGCTGCGGCACTGTCCCGGTGCCCGATGAGCAACTGCCCGTAGAACTGCCGAAGGACGTGCCCTTTACCGGCAAGGGCGGGTCGCCCTTGCGTGAAAGCAAGCTGTTCTCGCAGGTCGCGTGCCCGAAATGCGGTGGCGCTGCCAGGCGCGAAAGCGATACCATGGACACCTTCGTCGATTCATCGTGGTATTTTCTCCGCTATACTTCCGCGGGCTTTGACGCGGCGCCCTTCGATCCCGAAAGGGCGCGCTACTGGATGCCGGTCGATCAATATATCGGCGGCGTCGAGCACGCGGTATTGCATCTGCTCTACGCCAGATTCTTTACCAAAGCGCTGCGCGATTTGGGTCTTGCCGAAGTCGACGAGCCCTTCACAAATTTGCTCACGCAAGGCATGGTTTCGAAGGAGACCTACCGCTGCGAAGAGCATGGTTGGTTATTTCCGGGAGATGTTCTTGGCTCGGAAAAAGACGGCTGGCGGTGCGCCGAGTGCGGCCGGCCGGTCACCCTCGGCCGGGTCGAAAAAATGTCGAAGTCGAAAAGAAACATTGTTGACCCGGAAGAACTCATCAACCGGTACGGCGCCGACACGGCGCGGTTGTTTGCGCTTTTTGCCGCGCCGCCGGAAAAGGATCTCGAGTGGAAAGATCAGGGCGTCGAAGGCGCCTATCGATTTTTATCGCGACTTTGGCGGTTAATCTTTCAAGAGCGTGGTCTTTGGACAGTCAACACCCCGAATAACGGCGCAAATGAGCTTTCCCCAGAGCTGCGCGATCTGCGACGCGCGATTCATCGCACGATCAAGAAAGTCTCCGAAGATATCGAAGGACGTTTTCACTTCAATACCGCGATCGCTGCGATCATGGAGCTATTCAACGCTTTGAGCGCCGTGGCCCAGAATCGTGAGGGGTCGAGTGCGGCAGGCGCCATCAGGAAGCACGGTTTGGAGACCGTCGTTCTGCTCCTCGCGCCGTTTGTGCCGCACGTCGCGAGCGAGCTATGGCACGAGTTAGGCCATGGCGAGCGCGTCGACCAGGTCCCGTGGCCGGTTTATGCGGACGACGCGCTCGAGGATGAAAAGTTGCTTATCGTCGTTCAAGTGAATGGCAAGGTGCGCGGCAAGATCACCGTGCCGGCGGATGTTACTCAGGAGCGAATCGAAACCGACGCCCTGAACGATCCCAAGGTAGCCAATTTACTCGACGGCAAAAAAGTCCAGCGCGTGGTGTATGTGCCGCGGCGACTGGTGAACATCGTTGTGGAGGGTTAGGTCTATGCGCCATGGTTATTCGCTGTGTCGGCGTTTCGGCGCGCCATTCATTGGTGGTCTATTACTTTCGGTCGTCATAGGCGGCTGCGGCTATCAATTTGCCGGTGAGGGTTCGCTATTGCCGCCGGATGCGCGAACGGTTTATGTCGAGCCGTTCGTCAATCGCAGCCGTGAAGTGGGCATGGACAAGGAGCTGACCTCAGCCGTGCGCAGCGAGTTTTATCGGCGCGGCAAACTAAAGGTGGTGGATTATTCCGAGCAGGCCGACGTGATTCTCACCGGCGTGATCCGTTCCCTAGACAGCAACGTTGCGTCGGTCAATCGAAAAGACGAGGTGTTACAGTATGAATCCGTGCTGATCATGGACGTGATTTTAAGACGCCGGCAGCCGAACGAAATATTGTGGCGCGGCCAGGGGCTTCGTTTCAGCGAGATTCACGCCGGCTCAAGAGCGGCAGTGGTCACAACCTCCTCGGAATTTCGCACGGGAACGCTGAGCGCCTCCAACGTGCGCAACTTCACCGATGTTCAATTGACAGAGATAGAACGCCAGTCGGTTCAAAGCCAGCTGATGGAGCGCTTTGCCAGAGAACTTCACCAGCAAGTGATGGAAATGTTCTAGCTTGATTGGTCGGAAAGGGTCTAGCCGGATCCGATGCGCGCAACTTTAGCCGGCTGCCGTTAGGCGTGATGCGGAACGTGCAATCCGTGAGAGCCAGCGCGAGGCGGTGTTGCTTTTGATAATGCCCTTGCTGACGGCCTTTCCTAATTCTTTGTTGACGGCCCGAATCTGGCTTGCTGCTTCAACCTGATTCTTTGTCTCGATCGCCTGGCGTGCCCGTTTAATCAAGGTCCGGAGCTTCGATTTTGTTTCAACGTTGCGCGCACGCTTTTTCAAGCTTTGGCGATGCCGTTTAATAGCCGAGTAGTGAGTGATCAATGAACCCTCCCAACCTAAAGTCTGATTTTCTACCATCGCTGCAAACCGGAGTCAACGCGCGTACGTTTTGTTCCTGGCGTATTTGACCCCCGGCTGATAGCCGCGTGAGCGACGATCCCTTCGCCGTCCGCTAACGGGGAAATACGGTTTTTTCCGACACCCTCGATAGCCGCATGTTTGTAAGAGGACGGCGTGCCAGCGCGATCAGTTCCCAACGCCTTTCTGCCAACTGTGTGAAACTGTGGAAGTTTATCCGCTGGAAAATTAGGCATTTCGCTGCAAGCCGCTTTCTTGCGCCGTGCGGGGAATGCACTACGATGGTTATCCACAACTTATGCACATTTGTTGTTCATAGCCTTTTCGCCTTTTAATTTCAGTGTCACACTGGGACCGACACCATCGTCTCCGT
>Ga0065707_10082485_pt1 | contig 14604 bp, 9 predicted proteins | sample SwiRhicommuniRL3_FD_59094 | JGI IMG/M metagenome (GOLD analysis project Ga0065707, IMG submission 59094) | Switchgrass rhizosphere bacterial communities from Rose Lake, Michigan, USA - RL3 v2 (version 2) | ecosystem: Host-associated > Plants > Roots > Rhizosphere > Soil | place: East Lansing, MI...
CGGGCAGCGAGTGCTTCATGTCGATGCCCGGCAGCTCTTCCATCACCACAAGACCGGTGTCTTCATCGAACGCGATTGGTCGAGGCAGCTTGACGGTCGTGGACTTGGCGAGATTGCGGTCGAGCGCCACGAGGTTCTGGTATAGCGCCTTGGCGGCCTTCGACTTTCTGAACTGCTTGACGATGTAGCCGAAGGGCCGCTCGCATCCACCGCCGGTCACGAAGACGCCCCGGCACCGCATCGTGAGTCGATTCCCGGGTGCGTAGCGCAGGACCTCGCACACCGACTCCTTGAGCTGCCAGCGAGGTCCGCGCCCGCCCTGATTGGCGAGCGATGTCGCGCGCATGTTCAACCAGTTCTTGAGCGCCGCATCGGTCACCAGGCGCATGTTCCGGTCGTTTGGAAACGCGACCAGCAGCATGTTGGCCTCGGGCACGACGGTGACCGCCCGGCCGAGCGTCGGAATGATGGTGGCCTCGGCCGAGAGGATCTGCGCTTCCGACTTCAGCGTGTCTGGCGACACTTGATGCAGCAGGTACAGCTGCTCGATCGGTTCTTCATCCGAGCGGCTGAGGCCTACCGCGCACAACGCGGTCGTGCCGTTCCGGGACTGGCGTTTCTGCCGAATCCGTACGTCGACGACACGGCCCGCGACCTCGTCATCGCGCCAGATGGAGTGTGCCAACCGATCCCGGAGCCACGCCGAATCCGGCGCGTCTCCCGAGGGCCACTCCATTGCGGTTCTAACTGCGCTCTCTGCCATTTTCTCCTCACCGGACGACGTCTTGTCGCGACGCGTCAGAAGCTGTACGAGAATCCCAATTGGAGCTGACGGCCCTTTTCCGCCAGTGACGGCAGACCAAATCGGGAGGAGCTCGTCACACCCACGATGTCGGTGTAGTTAATCGTGTTCAAGACGTTGAACACGTCGAGGAACAGCTCGAACTCGGCCGGATCTTCCGCCGGGTCCAGCGGGCGCTTCATCTCCCACATCTTCGCCAGCCGCATGTCGAGCTGGAAGAACTTCGGGCTCTTGCCGGCGTTGCGCGGAAGCCCGGCGGGACGGTCGTTCGCGACGCCGTCGCCGTTGTTGTCGAACCCGGTCGTAATGTTGTATGGCAGGCCCGACATGGCATCGAGAATGAACCCGACTTGAAACTCTCTCGGCAGTTCGTATACGCCTGCTGCGCTGAAACGATGCGTCAGGTCGAAGTCGGCCCGGCCGTAGTCCAATGACGGATTGAAGTTATTGGACGGCAACGACATCGACAACATACCCGCCTTGCTGACACCGGGCGTATCGTCCAAAGAACGCGAGTAGGTATAGAGAAGGTGACCTTCGAACTGGCCGAGCTCCCCGTTGAACGTCGCGTTGAACGAGTTGCTCCTCATCTTGGCGGTTCCCTCGACCTGGAGGATCCGGTCGTATGCCGGATTCGGTCGCAGGCCCGTTCCCGGGATGAGCGCGTTCGCGTCGCGCACTCTCAGCAGCTCGTCGCCTTCCAGGTGAAGGAACTCGAAGCTGATCGAGCTCTCGAGCGTCAACTGGCGGTCGAGGCCGACGCTGACCTGACTCAGATACGGCGTCCTCAGCCCTGGTGCAAGCTGGTACCTGGTCGGGGGAGGGGCAACGCCGGCCGCTCCAAGCCTGTAGTCGGGATACGTGGGATTGTTGAAGACATACGATCGAATCTTGTCGCCGTTATACAAGTTCACGCGTTCCCACGGGGTCTCGCCGAGGCGCTCGTAGAACAACCCGGCGCCGCCGCGAATCGCCGTCCTCTTGCTGCCAGGCGCGAACGAGAACGCGACTCTGGGGGCGACGTTGTTCCCGTCCTCCATGATCGATTCCCAGTCGTAGCGCAGACCGAACATGAGCGTGAGGTCCGGCCTGACCTTGAACTCGTCCTGGAAGTGCGCATCGGCTGTGGTCAAGTTGTACTTGATGCGCGGATCGCCGTCGTTCACCGTGAAGACGTACGGTTTCCCGGCTTCGAACAGATCGAGGCTCGCAAACTCGTAGCGGCCGCCGAAATCGTTCCTGTCGGAAATGTCGACCCACGTGGGTGTGTAGCGCCCGCCGAATCGCAGGACATGGCGACCCTTGCGATACGTCGCCACGTCCAGGATATCGGCCTGGAAGCTGTCCCGCCTCTTGTAGCGCTGGAGCTCGCCACCTTCGAACGCGCCCTGGACAAGCACCATCGGCCCGGTAGGCGGTTGCTCACGCCCTTCCCTGCCCAAGTCGTAGGTGAGGTGAATCGACGGCACGTGGATGAAGCCCGCGGAGAGGATGTGTGACGCCGTGATGTACACGTCGTGCTTGTCCGAGGAGCTGTCTCTGGCCAGCTCCGGAAGGATGATCCCTCCGACGCCCCCGTTCCTCTCGGTTTCCGACTCGTACTCGTAACGCATCGTGAAGTCCACGCGATCGGTGGGCTCCAGATCGATTCGGCCCGTATAGAACCGCTCACCCTGACGCTCCGGGACGAACTTCACGTAGGGTCCCTGCAGCGTGACCGCATTTACGGTCGCCGTCGCGCGATCGCCGCCCAGTTCGGCCGCGAACAGGTACGAACCTTTCACGTTGCGAATCGGTCCGCTGAAGCCGAACTCGCCCACCATCTCTTCGATTGACGGCTTCTGATCCGCGAAGGGGTTTTTGGCGGCCAGGGACGAGTTGTTGAAGATGACCGACGCATCGCCATGATGATGGGATTCGGAGCCATCCTGCGAGACCACCTCGATACGTGCGCGGCCCGGCCGGCGGTACTCAGCCGAGTACGGGTTCTTGTTCACGACCAGCTCGTCGATGGCTCGCGGCGGAAGATTCAGTCGAGTCACCTCGTGGCCGTCGATGACAATCGATGGGACTCCCGCGGCGGAGTTCATGAAACGCGACAGGAACTCGACGATGCGGTCGCCGCGGATCGCCATCGGGATGCCCACCAGCACGTCGTCGTTGACGTTCACCTGATCGGCGTTCTGATCGATCTTCTCCCGATCAGGAAGCGGACGCCGGCGCTCTTCGACGTCGACGACCTCGGTCACCTCAACGATCATCTGCAGCTTCAGGGGGGCCGGCGACTCTCTGCCGATCGTGACCTGGCGCTCGATCGTTCGGAACCCCGGCGCAATGGCAGAGAGCTTGTATTCCCCCGGCTCCAGTCCGTTGAAGACCGCCACGCCTTCGCGTGTCGTCGCCACCTCGTGCGGCTGGCCGCCTTTCACGTTCACCAGCGTGACCCGCACGGCGACGAGCATCCCGCCACCCTCGTCCTCGATGCTCAAACGAAGCGTCGCGCGGTCCTGGGCCGCCAGCGGCAATCCGGCAAGAGCGATGACAGCCAACGTAACGAACAATCTCAAACAGGCCTTCATTGGACACCTCGTGATGATGAGTGGGATTCAACGGGCGGAAGGACGAGCTCCCACACGTCATGGAGCTTCGGCGCGTTGTCCATGTCGAGCATTGCGTCGCCGCCATACAACAGCAGGCCGTGCAGCCCCGCGTCGTAGATGGCCTGATGGTCGATCCGTGGAGCAGGAGCCGGACCGGGCGTCACGACCTTCATCCATACGTCTTTAGTGAGATCGAACGCCCACAGGTCGTTCAGCGGCACGTTCTTGTTGCTGCCCAGTCCTCCGAAGAGGAGGAACAGATTGCGGTCGGGATCGTAGACACCGACCGCATGCCGGCGCGGCGGAGGTCCGGCCGTACCTACGTCAATCCGCTCCCACCGGCCGGTACCGCCTGGCGTGTCGGCGAAGTAGAACGCCCATGTGTCGCCGAACAGTCCCTGGCGGACCTTCGTCCAGCCGCCGAAGAACACCATTCGGTTCTTGACCGGGTCGTACACCGCCGCATGGTCGATGCGCCCGGCCGGCTGGCCCTCGGCGACGGTCAGGTTCTGCCATTTCTCGAACGTCGGCGATGCCGGATCGAGATCCATCGCCCAGATCTCGCGGAGATCAGGCACCAGGCGGTCGATGCCGCCGAAGATCACCATCCGCTTGCCGCGCGAATCGTAGACGGCCGTATGCGACTCGCGCCGCGGCACCTGCGGATTGGTCATTTCCTTCCAGACGTTCGTCTTGAGATCGAGCGCCCACAGCTTGTTGGTCGTCGGGCCGTTTTCACCGCCGAAGACGATCATTCGGTGGCTGTTCGGATCGTAGATGGTCGTGTGATCCTCGCTGGCGGGCGGGGTTTTGCCTGGCGTGGCAATCTTTTCCCACGTCCGCGCGGACGAATCGAACGCCCACGTTTCCTTGGTGCTCAAATCGGCGTCGTCTTTGCCGCCGTTGAGCAGCACGCGGCCTCGGACCGGATCGAAAATGAGGGAGCCATCCTCGGAGCCCGCGGGCTGATTCACGCCCGTCTTGGCACCGGCAGGCGTCCTGTTGACCCATGTCGCCGACAACGTGGCCGGCGCGCTCGCCGGAGCGCCCTGCTCCTGAGCGTGGGGGGCTGTCCAGGATCCGATCAGCACGCTGCCGATCAGAACAAGACAGACAGCCACCGCGCGTGGAAGTCCGGGCCAGGTCGAAGGTGTGTCCGTTCGTTTGTACATGTCGTCCGCTTCCTTTCTTGAAAACTCAGAACGCTCAAATCCCCGGGTGAGCCGCCACCCGGCCCCGCGCCGCCGCGGCCTTGCGTTCGGCCATCGACTTGAACGCGGGCACCGGCTCGTCGAGCCAGTTCAACAGCATGTTCTTGACGGTGCTGATGCCGTGCAGGGTCGGCATGCCGGCCCACGACGGAGGTGTGCGGCTGTTCATCGACTGGACGATCTCGGCCGCCATGCGCGACGGCGAGAGCTCGAGCGGATCGATCATGGTGACGAGCCCGCGATCCTGGAAGATCGACGCGCGCATCCGCTGCTCGGCGCTCGGCCCGTGACGCGGCACGATGATCGCGCGCTTCCTGAAGCGGAGAATTTCGCTCATGGTGTTGTAGCCGGCCATGCTGACGACCAGGTCGGCGGCGTTCAGATGGCTCAGCGAGTCGCCAACCGATGTGCGGATCTGGACGCCGCGCTCGCGCGCCAGATCTCTCAGCGCCTTGCGCTGCTCTTCGGCCATGAACGGTCCGGTCACCATGACGGTGTTCGCGCGCAGGTTGCCGTTGACGAGCGGCAGCGCATCGAGATAGGTCTGCATCAACCGGAACGCGTCCGCACCGCCGCCCGCCATCACGACGATGATCGGATCGTCGCCGTTGATGTCGAGCTTCGCGCGGATCACGTCGGGCGGCCTGACGGGATCCATGTTGCAGACGTATCCGCAGTAGCGCACGCTGACCGGGAGCACTGAATCGATCTTGTAAGCCTCGGCCGTCGGGAAGATCTCGGGCGAGCCGTAGATCATCACCGAGTTGTAGTAGCGCCGGAGCGTGTCGTAGAAGCCCTCGCGCTTCCAGACCTCGCAGGTCACCGACGGGTTGTCGATGATGTCGCGAACGCCCAGCACCACTCTGGTCGGGTGGTTGAGCCCGCGAATGAGCTTGAGCGCCGGAACGAGATCCCGGTTCGCGCCGCCCGGCATGTGATCGACGAGCACCAAGTCGGGCTGGAATCCCGTCAGCACTTCACGGATGACCGTCGATCGCATGGCCTTGACGAGGCCATAGCTCAGCAACAGCCGGCCCGGGCGGAACACACCGGCTGCGACCTTGACCACGGTCGGCAGCTTGACGAAGTCGATGTGGTCCTGCAGGTCGAAGAACGGCGCGACCGGCGAATCGACGACGAGCAGCACCGACAGATCCGGACGCTCGGCGACCAGCGTGTTGGCCAGCGTCGTGACCCGGCGCAAATGGCCGAGCCCGTAACTGTCCTGCGAGTACATTAAGATGCGCGTAGGCTTGGACATCCCTCACCCTTTCAAGACAGCCAGTGGACGCACCCGCACAACCGGCTTGATTAAATCGAACGCTTCCATAGCCTCGACCACGCCGCGCACGTTCTTGAACGACGCCGGGGCCTGACCCGCGATGTTGTCGGTCCCGTAGCGATAGAGCCGGACGCCTACTGTCCCGAGATCGCGCTCGACTTGCTCTGGATCGAACTGTTCTGCGGCGTGGACTTTCTCCATCACGCGGCCCGCGCCGTGGGCGACGGAATGGAAGGTCGAGGCGACGCCCGGACGGGTGACGCCGATGTACGACGCCGAGCCCATGTTGCCGGGAATCGGAACCGGCTGACCGATGTCGGCCAGGAGCGGGTCGTGCGCGAGCGCGGTCGCGGGCCTCGCGTGGCTCGCGCCGTGACGGTGGACCCACAGCTTCTTCCCGCCGTGCTCTTCCTGCTGAATCGACTCGTGGCCGCAGTCGTAGATGAGCGGCAGCGGCAGCGAGGAATCACCGAGGACGTCGCGAACGGCGTGCCGGAGAATCATGGTCAGCGCCGAGCGATTGAAGAACCCGCAGTGTGTCGCGGCCGCAAGCGCCGCCATGTATTTGCGGCCGATCTCGGAGTCCGCCGGAATCGTCCAGAGGCTGTCCGGTTCGGGCACGTGGCCGTTGGCCGCCGCGCCGAGCGCCTCTTCGAAGATCGGTTTCAGGGCACGCTTGCCCATGCGGCGGCTGTCGGTGTGCATCATGAACACGACGTCGCCGGCCTTGAGTCCCAGCCGGTACGCGGTCAACTGATCGAGCACCTCGACGATTTCCTGAAGCTCGAGAAAGTGATTGCCGGCGCCCAGTGTCGCGAGCCAGCCGTTGCCCTTTCGAATGGCGGAGGGCAGGATGAGCGATCGGATGAGATCGGGGTCGACCGCCGGCGTCAGATGCCCGCCGTTTTCGATGCGGTTCAGTTCGCCAGGCGCCAGCTCGAGCGTGTCGGCAACCGGGGACAGCCCTTCGGCCAGCATGCGCGCGCAGCGTTCGGGGCTCAGGAGCGGCGTTTCCCTGGCTTCGATCGGGATGTCGGCAATCAGACGGGTGAACAGCTGATCGAGGCGCGCGGTCGTGAATTCGCGCGCCGGCACCGACGTCGACACCATCCGCATTCCGCAGTTGATCCCGGGATCGACGGCGCGCGGCACCAGCGTGTTTGCGCTCACAACCACCGTGCCCGTCGGCGACGGGTTGCGGTGCTTGTAGTGGACGTCCGGCAAGACGGACACGTACTCGTTGAGCCCGGGCAGCACGCTCAGCTCCGCCAGCTGACGCCGGGCGGCTTCGTCGGGCAGCAACTGCGCGCCCGTGAAGCAACGGATCGGTAACGCGCCTTCGCCTGTCATCAGGTCGAAGGGTTCACACATAGCCCTCATAAAGTTGTCCCCACTGCGGGCTGCGCCCAGCCCACGCAATCGACAATCCGATCCACGACCGCACTCACACCTGCCGAGCGATCAATTCCGAGCGCGTAACACGATGTGCCTTCGGTGAGCCGTCGAATCACGTCGACCTGCCGCGCGGCATGCCCTGGATCGGGCCACAACAGGTCGAGCGCTGCCGTGTACCAGTCGTAGTCGTTCAATTCGAGCGTCAGGCGATTGCTGGCGTTCACCAGCTCAGCAGCGACGCCCGCGGACATCGGCTTCACGAATCCCTCGTCGGTAAACTTCGGAATGAAGACCGCGACCGGCCTCACCGATATTCCGTCGGCATCATGAGGAAGGTGATAGAGCGTCTTGTGCTTCGAGCCCCCGGCCACGCCGAGCGGCACGAGCGCGCTCAGCTGACGCTCGTCGAGCAGTGCCTGGGTGTCTTCGGTCAGGCGAATCGGCTCGAACAGCGGGTAAACGTACTCACCATCCGTGAAGAGCAGGTTCTCTGTCACCAGGCGAACGCCCGGTCGTCCCATCAGACCCACGCAGGTCGTCGTCTTGCCCGCGCCGCCCGGGCCGGCCACCAGAATGGCTTCACTGCCTGCAGCAACGGCGGAGGCATGAATGAGCACCCAGCCCCGGGTCCGGCCAAGATGCCAGGCAATCGGGAAATGCACGAGCTGCCGCGTCAGCGTGAAGAACTTCCGGTAGAGGTAATCCGGGACGCGCGCCAGCTTCTTTTCCGTCGGGTGATACCAGTAATCGACGTCGAACAACCTGGTAGCCCCGCGTTTCCGGAACCGCAGCTGCAGGTCCTTGTCACGATGCGTGTCGAACCACACAAGCTCGTCCTGCGACAGCCGCATCCGTTTGCCGAAACCATCTTCGGCACCTTCATCCTGAAACGGGCTGCCGGCCTGATCTGATGGCGCTCCCGTGCGCCAGGTCCCTGTGACCTCGAGGTCGGGAGAGTCCCAGACCGGGCGCAGATCCGGCTCCAGCAGATGACGCAGGTAGTCGGTAAGCTGATCGAAATTGCACGAGAGATTCAACCTCACGCCGTGGATTTCGATTCCTAATCGCTGCACGTCAACACCTCGACTACATGAGCCGGCTGGTTTGCGGCACGCGCTCGCGCGCGCCGATTTGATTGGCCGCGGGAACCGCGCGCCTGGACGCCATCACCGCGCACAGTTCCTGGCCGATTGCGACCGCATTGCGGCGTACGTCGAACGCTTTCACGACCCGAGCGCGCGCGTTCACGCGCAGCTTCTCCCTGAGAACGACCGATCGGAGAAGCTCGTCGAGGGCGTTGGCCAGCTCATCGGGCTCGTGCGGTGGAACCAGCAGTCCAGACACGCCCTCTTCGATCAGCTCCGGAATGCCGCTGACCGGTGTGCTGACAAGCGGCACGCCGCAGGCGGCCGCTTCGATGAGCACGTTCGGAATGCCGTCTCGATCGCCGTCGACCGTCACGACGCACGGCAGCGCGAACACAGTGGCGCGGCGATACCAGGTCAGCACTTCGCTCTGATCCAGCGAGCCTTCGAGGGTGATGACGCGACTCAGCTTGTATTTCCGAATCATGTCGGAGAGCGGCTTCCTGAGCGGTCCGTCGCCGATGATGTGACAGCGGAAGTCGCGGCCGCGGTCGCGCAGGCGCGCGCACGCGCGCACGAGCGTGTCGAGCCCCTTCTTCTCCACCAGTCGCGCCACCGCCAGCACCACCGGCGGCTTGCTTTGCGCGTACGGGCCGAACTGGAACCGGCTGAGATCGGTGCCGTGATACGCGTGCCGCACGTGTATCGGCTCCCCCTCGGCGAGCCGCTTGAGGTGCGTGATGTTGTAGCGCGTGCACGTGAAGACGACACGCGCGGCGCTGAGCTTCTTCCGCAGTAGTGCCGGAGGCGAGTGATACAGATCTTTCGCGTGGCTCGCCAGGCTGAACGGCAGACCGGTCATCGCCGACGCCAGCCACGCCACCGATCCGGGCGAATGGACGAACCCCGCGTGCAGGTGAGTGACGCCGTCCTCCTCGAGCCGGCGTGCGAGACACCCCGCCTGCGTGAACCGCTCGATCATCTCGGAGTCGCGGGTGCCGAACGCCCGGCCCACGGCCGAGAAGTACGCCCGGGGCGCGCGCCACATCTGCTGGATGTGATCGCCGAGCACGCGATGGCCGTTTCGCCAGAGCGGGTTCGGCAGATAGGTAATCTTCGAACGGACCTGCTGAAACACCTTGTGCTGGAGACGATCGGGCGGATCGATCATCGAGTAGATGCGCAAATCGAATCCCTGCCGTTCCAGCTCGAGAATCTCGTTCAGAATGAACGTCTCGGAAACGCGCGGAAACGCCTTGACCAGGTAGCCCAGGCGGCCGGCATTCCTCGCCGAATAGATCACGGCGGTCTCGTGCGAGCCCATTACTGTTTCCTCCTCGCCCGCGTGGCGTAATCGAGGCGTTCCCATGCCGAATCGATTTGCCCGGTCGCCCACTTGAGCCATCGGGCCTGGTGGCTCTGCTTGCGGAAATTCCTCAGGACGTAGGCCGACAGATCGAGCGCTTCGTACAGAGCCAGGCGTTGCGGCGATACCTCCGGCGCCATTTCGAGGTACGCGGTCCTGAAGTGATCGCAGAGCGGCTGCATGTGAGCCGCACGGCGTGGATGTCTGAGGGTGAACGACGTGAGGTGCGTCAGGAAGTAGGCGACGTCGTAGGTCGGCTCGGCCTGGCCCATCCGATCGAAATCGATGATGCCGACGTCGTTGCCGTTGAGCATCACGTTGCCGTGCGCGAAGTCGCCGTGGGCGAGCACGAGATCGCAGGCCGGCGTCGCCGCCGCAACCCGTTCGATCTCGGTGCGCAGCCGCTCGAGCTCGCGAGCCGTGGTTTCGTGCACCGTATGGAGGTAGTCGAGGTTCCGCCGCTGTGCGGCGAGCAGCGCCGCCACGTCGAGGCGAGGGCCGCTTCCGAGGGGCGCCTGCTGCATCGAATGAATGGCCCGCGCCACCGCCTCGAGGTGGCGGCCAATCTGGCGAAGCTGCTCGGGGCGCGCGTTATCGGGCGTCAGGTCGGAGAGCACCGTCCGGAAACGCTCGCCTGGCACCGCGCTCTGCACGACGAAGCGCCACGGGCCGACGGCCGCAATCGGCCGCGCCGCCTGCCACGCACCGCCGCTGGCCACCGACGCCTTCCACGTGGTGTCGAGCGTCTCGAACGACTGTCGCCATCGGTCGTCGCGGTAGGCCTTGCCGAAGAGGTACAGCCGCTGCGACTCGCCCCGCTCGAAATGGTCGAGCGTGACGCCATACCGGAGGGTGCACAGCCGGCCCGGCTTGTAGTGAACGGGCTCGACCTCGAGGTCGCGCATCCGCCACCCCTCATCGCGGCACTCCGGCATGTTCTCGCTCAGGAGCGCCGTCATGCGGGTCACGTCGGTGGCAGGGACCAGGCTCGTCAGAATCGAATCGGCTGGAAACAAGCGGAGAACGGTAGCCAGTTCCGGTACGAGAAAGGCCGACGGGCGCGGCCGGCCGATGCGGCCGGGCTCGGCGGCGTGGCTCGACGCCAGCTCTTCGCGCAGGTGCGTGCGCGCATCGTCGATCGTCGCCCACATGGTGCCGGAGACCAGCTGGCGGCATGGAGTGCCTGGCCCGTGCTGCGAGTCCACCGAGAGCGCGAGCGACACGTCGCGCCAGGGCTTGACCTTGCAGTAGGTGATCTCGAAATCCTGGACCTGGACGGGCCGAGGAGAGAGATCGTCCAGCGCGCGTTGCAGGACGACCTTCATGCGATCGTGATCGCGGAGCTGCTCCAGCCGGCTCGTCAGAATCTCGGCTGCGTCCGGCGTCACGTCGCCCGGCATTCCGCTTTCGTTCAGCGGGCCACGGATTGACATACGTCTCCTTTGGGATCGACTGTCGGTTTGGCGACCACTGGACGGGGCCCATCGATCACGGTTCCGTTCGCCGACCACTCGCACAAGCGCGCGTAGAGTCCTCCGCTTGCGCGAAGCGCGGCCGGCGAGCCCGACTCGACAATCTGTCCCCCGTCCACCACCAGCACCCGATCGACACGATCGATCAGGTTCAGGCGGTGGCTGATGAGCAGCGTCGTCTTGCCGCGCATGAGCAACTCGAGGGCTTCCACCACGAGCTGCTCGTTTTCGGCGTCGAGACCGGTTGTCGGCTCGTCGAGGAGGAGAATCGGTGCGTTACGGATCATCGCGCGCGCGATCGCGACGCGCTGCCGCTCGCCACCGGACAGGGTCGCGCCGCGCGCACCGATCACGGTGTTGTAGCCGTCGGGCAACCGCTTGACGAACTGCTCCAGCCTGGCCGCGTGCGCAGCGGTGATGACCTCTTCCTTGGTGGCGTCGGGCCGTCCGTATTGGATGTTCTTGATGAGGGTGGTCTGGAAAAGCACCGACTCCTGGAGCACGACGCTGATTTGATCGCGCAGGGAATTCAATTCAAAGTCGCGGATGTCTTCGCCGTCGATCATCACCCGGCCCGTTCCGGGCTCGTACAGACGGGGAATGAGACTCATAATCGAGCTTTTCCCGGCGCCCGTGTAGCCGACCAGCGCGACCACTTCGCCGGGCTCGACCTTGAACGACACGTTGCGCAGCACTTCACGATCGGCCTTGTAGCTGAACGAGACCTTGTCGAACTCGATCGCGCCTCTCAGGCGAGGCGCGGGGCGGGCCGTCGCGCTCTCGGGAGTGCCGGCATCGGTCTGCACGATGTCCAGCACGCGTTCGAGTCCGACACGCGCGCGCGCCATGCGTACGCTCTGCTTGGCGATTTCCCGCAGCGGGCCGTTCAGGCTGCGCACGTAGTGCACGAACAGATAGAGGTCGCCCGCCGTAAGCTGGTGGGCCAGCACCCTCTTGACGCCGAACCAGATAATTCCGCAGGTGGCGACCGCCGTGATGATGTCGACGGTCCGCACGTAGCGGGCTTCGAGCCACGCCGCCTTGACGCCCGCCCTGAGGCTGCCTGCGCTTTCGCGATCGAACTGCTCTTGCTGAACGTCTTCGCGGCCGAACGCCTTGACGACGCGCAGCGAGCCGATGGTTTCCTGGGTCACCGACGAGACTTCGACTTCGCGATCGCGCTTCTCCTTCGACGCTTCCTTGATTTGCCAGCGCATCCGCCACTGAATCGGACTGAGCATGGCGAGCGTCACAAAGCCAACGAGGGCGAGCTGCCAGTCGACGAAGAACATGACCCCGAGGGTGCCGATGATGGTGAGCCCGGCGACCGTCCACTGCAGCCACGTCTTCCCGAACAGCTCGCGCAGAGAGTCCGTATCGCGCGTAATTCGCACCAGCATGTCGCCGATGCGCTTGTCGTCGTGATAGGTCAGCGACAAACGCTGAAGGCGGCTGAACAAGGCGACGCGCAGCTCGAAGACGACCTCTTCGGCAAGGCGGTCGGACAGGTAGCTGCCGAAGTACGCCGCGATACTCGAGAGCATCCAGACGACGAAGATCAGCACGCAGATGCCGAGGAGCGCGGTTGTCTGCGGATCGACGATGACCGGAACGCTGGGCGGCAGGAAATTGACGCCTTCGAGGAGATAATCGAAGACGAACTTCAACGGCCACGGCCGGAGCACGTCGGCGGCTGTGGCAGCGCCAACTGCGAACGCCGAGCCGGCGAGCAGCCGCCAGCGAGCGAGCACATACGGCCCAACCAGGGCGGTCATCTCGCCCATCAGCGTCTGATTGAAAGCCCGGATTAGTCGTTTTTTCATTCGGTGATCTCGTTTCGTCGGATTCCGGAGCCGACCGTGGCTCTCACGTGGTGCGCAACGCCCGAAGCCACCGGCCGGCGCGTCGCGATAACGTCTTCCGCAACGGCAATCACGCGTCGTGCGTTGTGCCGCCACGTGTACTCGTTCATCACTCGCTCGCGCGCCGCGAGACCGACCGTGCGGCACAGCTCGCGCTCCGATGCGACGCGTCCGATGAGGCCGGCGAGTTCGAACGCGTCACCAGGCCGGAAAAGCCAGCCGGTGCGCTCCGGCTCGATGACTTCGCTCACCTGCCCGAGGCGGGCCGCGATGACCGGCAGGGCCATCGCCATGTATTCGAACAACTTCACCGGAGAGAAGTACTCGTCGGCGTCCGGGGCGTACGGCGCCACCGCCACGTCCATCGCGCGGAGATAGTCAGGCACCTGCTGATGGGGAATCGAGCCGGACATGTGAACGACGTCGTTGAGCCCCATCTCGGCTGAACGTGCGCGCAGGTTGTCGAGCTCGGGACCCGAGCCGACGAGAAGGAGCCTGAATGGACTATTCGAGCCGCCGAGCATGCGCATGGCCTGGAGCAGGACATCGACGCCGTGCCACGGCTTCATGCTGCCGACGAACCCGATGACGAACCGGTCGTCCCATCCGAGCGTGTGACGGATTCTTGACGGTTCGACTAGCGGACCAAACAGATCAGGGTCCGCGGCGTTCGGAATCACAGAGACCTTCTCCCCTGAAACCCCGAGCTCGGTCATGTATTGCCGCAGCGCTTGAGACACGACGAAGACGTGGTCGCTGCTCTCGAGGACGAGCCGTTCGGCCGTCCGGGCCACGAGCGGCAGCGACAGGCCGCGCATCTTCTGCTGCTCGAGGACCAGAGGCGCATTCACTTCGAGGAGGAGCGGGATGTTGAAGTAGCGGGCGAGCTCGCGGCCGGCCGTGGTGAACAGGCAATGACGTTCGTAGATGAAGTCGGGGGCGAAGGCTTCGAGCAGAAGGCGCCCCTGAATCTCGAGGCTCAGACCATAGAGGATGTTCCGGAGGTCCTTCGCGAGCCGCGTGCCCTGGCAGATTTGCTCGTTCTGCAGCGCGTCGTGCACCTCGGTCAAGGCGCTGCCGAAGGCCACCTGCCGCATCAGAAAGTGCTCGCCGGACTCGTCGTCGCCGATGTTGGAGGCGAGGACGAACACCTCGTGGCCTTCCTCCTGGAGCGCCTTCACCAGCCCCCGGACGTGCGCTGACGCCCCTTTGGTCCCGAGCACGGGAATACCGAAGTCAGCGGTCAGATAGGCAATTCGCATGAGTCACCTGAAGTGCACGTGCGTACTGCACGGCCCCGGTGTTACCGCAGCGATCTCCCGTCTTTACGGGAGGCCGCCATCAAATTTCAGTGCGTTGTCTGGTGAAGTAACCGTGCAGCTTCAACCGTGTTGCTGTTGAGTAAACGCTGCGAAGGAAACTTTGAGGGAGGGACGGATTTTTGACAATTCTCCAAACGGTCTAGCCAGAATGGGTCTCCAAACGTGCTAGCCAAATGGGTTAGGAGGAAAAACTTTGGGCGGGAGAGA